>Ga0224511_10001302_pt1 | contig 14726 bp, 9 predicted proteins | sample SF_May12_sed_USG_2_FD_169988 | JGI IMG/M metagenome (GOLD analysis project Ga0224511, IMG submission 169988) | Sediment microbial communities from San Francisco Bay, California, United States - SF_May12_sed_USGS_8_1 | ecosystem: Environmental > Aquatic > Marine > Sediment | place: USA...
ACATATATATATATATATGTATATATTTTTGATCTTTCCGTAGTACAGTGCTCAATTTGGTAGCACATGGGGTGTTATATGTCGTATAGTAGAAGAAAACAAGTCCAATCGCGGGCTTCGCACTGATCGACCTCATTCTATGCATAGCTCAGTTTTTTACCCAGGAATATTAGGTAAAAATCTACACTGAAAAGAAAAACTTTAGACAAGACAAATACCAGGAAAAAATCGTAACCAGGACAGAAGACCCACAATCCAATGACGAAATCCTGCGCTCATCTGGCATCACATTCTGACATTTGGTGTACACAACCGTAACACAGAATTATGCCGGTTGGAAATGAATGCGTCTTTTAGATTACTTTTCAGTATATAAATATTGTCTTTTTTCACCCAGAGTACCTAGCCTAATATTATTTCTACAGTATAAATTACCTAATTTTTACATCTAAATTGGGATGTAGCTAATGACTAACTCTACACGATAGGGCTAAAATGTGGTTAATTACGATGCATCGCCAAGCCTGCATTCACATTTATAATCTGGCAATCTGATCTAGATTTCTGAGTTAAATATATTGGATAAAACAAATACTAGAATCTAAACTCCAAGTCCAACCTAGTGATTGTTATTTTTAGTATTGTTCAGAGCGAGTCATCAGCCCGATGACTAAAAAAACAAGTTCAACATACCAGTCCAATGTATTAATAATATTAATCAAAGTACTTCACTTACTTAGTTAGTCTTACTCTTAGTTACTCTTCTTTCTTAGTAACGTAACTCGTAAGTAATTACTAATTAGCAAAGTAGTAAAAACTAAATTTATTGTAGAAAGTAATACTAGTAAATCATGTAAAGATCATACTTTACTTACTTATTATTCAGACACTTACTAGTTCGTCAGTAACTTACTTGTTACTGGTAGTGGTAGTAGTTACTACAAATTTAAATGTTCGATTTCGAACACTAAATCTAATCTGAATGTGAAACTTGTGAAAGTAAAACACCTAATCTCAAAGTCAAACCAAACTCCAGAATCAAACAGACTAAATAGTAAGCTAAAAGTAATAAAAATGCAACAGGCATGATGATGTATCAACTCCATTGCTCAGACCAACTACGGCAGTGAGTGAGTGACTAGTCTAGAGAGTAGAGTTTGAATGATTGATTGAACTCGAACGTCGAAGCTCGAAGTCGAATCATTCATCACGATTCATAATCGACCGGCGATAAGTAGTCACGCGGAACGGATGTCGCACTCAGTTTACTGTTAGCGTTTTTATCATGTCAAATGTATGCATGGGTTACTCTACCGTTTGAATCCATCCTTTAGAGTGTGAAATATAGTGAGCGATAGCAAATTGAACCGTTTTTGATTCCTTCGCTTTGATAACGAGCTTTCTTCTTGAAACTCGCAGATTCAGCGAGTCCATTCAGTTAATCTCGAAGCTTCCTTAGTATGAGACACTGAATGCGATTCTATGCATATTATTATGACAATAGCGCTGATAAATATATATTTTAGTATTGTATGAATGGATTTTTATTAAAGAAAAATCAAATGGTTGCGAACACATGGTTTTGAAAGAGAAGTAAATGTTATTTAAGATTACACGTGACTCCCGATCGATAGCCGGTCGTTTTTGTGGAGGGTAACTCCAACGAGGATGGAAAGTACCCTGGCCAGGCTACCTGGGTCTTCGGGCGGGCAGGGTAGTGGGCGAGCGGCCGGGGTCAAAGCGCTAACCCGATGCTGCGAGGTGGGCGGAGCCAGCGCCATCTTGATAGGGTTATAGAAGCGTCAACGAGTGTGGAAGCGTTTAGGGGTAAAAGTTCCCATTACTACGTCTACGAAACAGACTCGCCTTTGAAGATCTCAAACATTCACAATAACCCGTTTAGGCATAGAAGTATACCAAGTTGAAGCTAAACAACTCAGCTTTGTGGTAAAATAACCAGTTTTATGAAACAAAGCTTTTCCTTTTCTATAAACCCCACTGAATGGAATAGTCTGTGTGCATTCGTATAAGGTACCCAACGCTCATAGTTGCCATAAATAGTAGTGGTTTTGCTATGTTTTGATCAATTAAATGATCCTCGGAGTGAATTATGCTGAATATCCGGTTATGGGGCCATGTTGGGCGATTACACTGTAATGCCAACAGGCTCATTTGTGGCCAACAACCAATTTTCTTACTCCTAGTTCATGACATGTACAATAGATAGGCATTGAATGCACATGCAAATTAGTACATGCAATGTAAAGCGGAGTTTACATAAGCAGTTGCCACTTGAAAACTGCTGAAAATGGGTGTCAAATTCCAGCGCTCCGGCGGCAGAGGACCGATGTTCCATGCTCTATTTAAAATAGACGATTTTCTCCAACGACAACCTGGTGTTGACCAATGACAACGCAGATTTAAATTTGCCGCTCTACTGAGTTGGCACTTGGCCTATACCGAAAGCCGAAGTCTTTCATCACTATGATGTTTCAAAACCGTAAAAAGCAACTAATAAAAATTATTTGATGTAAAATTGAGTATTACCGGTAAAATTGAACCACAAACTGTACTATGACATCTTCTTGAATGCCTATTCCCATAACTTTATAAAGTCTTGTCTCAATAAGACCAAAAAGTTCTTGGTATATGATACGAAAGTCCTCTTCCCTTCTAGGAAGGTTTTGCCAAAAGAGGCATTCATTTTTGACTCGATATCACTAGAATATCTAGGCTAATGCCTTACTCTGTGTTGCTCTGAAACATTCTTATTTTGCTTAGATAAAAATCCATATCACTTTTCACGGCCATAAAAATGTTGGGTCAAATACAGAATTAAAAGCGTAGTGTAACCCATCTTGAGAAACTCCCCGTTTTGCCGATATGTCTTGATAGCATAAACACATCGGGTGCATTTTGCGTTGAGTTGTTCAACGTTTGATAATTGACTATGCCGAGCACTTGAGCAGTTGGTACAGTCTCTAATACTTTATCGCTGATCTATACACTATTAGTATGCTCTTGCTTGGATAAAACCATCAGCCAGATCATGCATGCCTTGAATCGGAGTGGAGCAACAGAAGTTAGCGGTCGCTTTGTGCAGGGTTCATCACATTTATTGAATCGTAAGAATTTATAGAAATTATACAATAGAAATGCCAACTCCTCATTTATATTCTTGATCTGTACACAGTTAAGCGAGCATGTGTGCTCTGCGTGCATATAAAGACAGACCCTGAAAAAATATTTAGTAAGGTAGTTATAGAAATGAAGATATAGAACTCAAAATCCAATATTATGCACAATCATAAGTTGTATATAACAGGATAACTCAAACATGAGCAGTCACTATAGAGATTTTGCTGTGCTGGCTGGTACACTCCCTAGTGAGTTAATGCATCCTTAAAGCTAAGCCTTTTATCAACAGTTCTCTCTTCTTTCATTCGGGTGAGCATGGGGCTTTGTTTGCGACAGAAAGGGCAACTCCCACCTGCTTTTCCTCCCTTCCTCATCCAGTTACCAATACACTACAAGAGAGTGATAATAGAGAGGTTAAAGGGGTTATGTCATGGCCAAAAGTGTCCTCACTTGTTTTCAGATTCTGAAACCTACCATGAAAAAATGGCTCCAATACCCAGCTCAAATGGAAGCCTAGATATAGCCCTATCCAATGCGCATACTTAGAGCCCTCGGCGACGCACTTGTCAGACCGTCGACCCAACAGAATTGGCCTCGAGATAGGGAATTAACACAAAGCTGTTGGTGTTTGCATCGATTTCTCGGCTTTGGTGCTGATGTTTAAAAAATCCTCTTGCAGGTTTATACTATACTCGGAGTTCAGTTTGTTACCTCTGTCAGCGAGCGTTAGTGCCATTATTGTGAAATGATAGAGGCCCGAATGCAACGGCCTCTATTTAGGGCTAGGGAGAACCGACAAAGCACTTCTTATGACTTCAGTTTTCTCCAATATTACGTTCAATTTTGAGTTCTACCCGATGTTATGGAGGGAGTGAAGATCATTAGGATACTAAGTTTTAGTAATTAGATCCCATTTTCTTTCTATTTGGACCATTCGGGCGGTCGTTATTTGAATGAATGATATTCCTTTTATTGGAAAAAGACCACTCGCTATTGTTGCGATGAATGATGAGTTGCCTCCCTTTAAGAATGGGGAACGCATCTCCGAAAGTGCGTCTACACTCGACCGTGGCATAACCCCTATAAGATGAGAACGGTATGCCAAAACGGTTTGCGCTAACCGTTGGCCCAATGTAACCGTTGCGCGTAGAGGTTAAGACACCAAGTTCCAGGGTAACGGTCAACGGAACCCTTTGAGAAATTATGAGAATCCAGCGGCCACTATAGTTACTATAACCTAGAGCCCAGGGAATTCTGCGATAGAGCCCTTCAAAGAAGACTACCGAAGGGTGCTCATTAGGGAACTCTATTTACAGACTCATTTTTATAATGGGCTTTGGGCCCCACCGGACACCGTTATCATAATGAATAAAGCCAGATGTTCTCCTAAGACTTCAAACAAGACATCTGGGTAGGTTTCATCGAGGTACACAGTGAGTAGAACAAGACAACAGTAATGGGAGCTGTAACCATTTAGAGAATCCTACTGGTTTTGCTAATGGTTAGGAGTCTCCTGGGAAATCCTTTTGGTCACATGACACATACATTTCCATTACGTATATCCCTCAGAAAGGTAACCGTTGCATCTTTACCCCTTTAATGTTATATAAGCGCTCTAATAGAGATACAATGCAGACAAAACACAGCCAATGATAATAGGGACTAGGGCGCCTGATGTGTAGTTTAACCGCGCCGACCTCCTGCTGTGAGCGTGGGCTCCTCATAAAATAAATAGCTCACATCGCTACATAATCAGCTTGAGGAAGTTCAGTAAATAGGATGGCCAATCGAGAAAAAAAATGGTATGAATTTCCTCTCTGTGGGCATTTTCGGCTGTTGATATAATTTATCCTCTCTAAAGATCCGACCGCCGTCTAATTGGACCTATGCGATTCCATAGGTCAATTTGGTACATGTATGAGAAAAATAGGTAACAGCTGCATACCTCTAGATGGAATTGATCATGTCCGCATTCGAGCATCTGTCTAGTGTCATCCAGAATATCCAAGCATAGAGCACAATCATCGTCCTAAAACCAGATTTCAGTCCCCCTTTATCTCAATCACGTCATGATAAAAAAGAAACGAAATACCTCAATCATCAGTTTATAGGTTTCTCTGATTAACCCACCTCTGATTGCTTCGCATTAGCAGGTATCTTGGACTTTTTTTTAATCCAAGGATTCGATACAGTCTTAACATCAGTGCTCACGGTTGTCGGAGAGAACTTTTGACCCAGTTGGCTTTTCTGTTTTGCCTCCAGTTGTTGTATTTCCACCGGCTTTGGTCTGAGCTCTGCATGTTCATGAGCGTATACACACTGCAATAAGCACCACAATACGTAAGTCGCAACACAACCAAAATCCATGGAGGAAACCTGATTTGTCTTTGTTGTACAACACAGCAGGGACACATAACAAAGTCCTTTTGGTATACGGTCATACTAAATGATTTTCCTTACCTCGCTGGTCTTTCTAGAGCATTTTCCTTTGGGATATCTTTCACATAGTTCATACTTCGGTAGGGGCCGCAGCTCTTGTTCCCCATGAGCAAACTTGCAGTCCGGATAAATACACCTCCCAGCCTGGTACTGTTTGCATATGGTGGTCTTTAGCTGAAGGAAACTCAGCCTTGCAGGACACAACTGAACTCTACATGGCTTCTCATGGTCACACGCCTGCGTAATATGTAGAAACAAGTTAGAAAGTGTGTGTTATAAAACCCAACGGTGAAATTAAAAATACCTGGGATGCAATAATGCTTGATTTCATGACAATAACTTGGGTCTTACCTTTTGTTCACCATGTGCTGAGTTTGGCTGTCCAGTAGGTTTTACAATTATTCCTCGCTGGAAGTTCTTTGAGGTTTTTCCAAACTTTTGATTTGCCAGTTGCTACAAAAGAAGTTTTATTACATTACATCCAAACATGTACTCACCAGTTATACTATGGCACTTCTTGTCTGGAGAAAGTTGGCAAATCGTAATCTGACAATTCACAAATTAAATGAAGGTCCCAACATGCTAATCCTATTTAAATGCATGGCTTGTCTCTAACCTTGAGCTGGTCTTGATTAAACTGTCTCTTTGTTTCTGATGGGTTTCCTTTCAATTCATCTCTGCCATGAGCAAAAACACACTCCATTTCCCAAGGGCACCACCCGTTCTGGTCATACGCCCAGCATAGCTCCTTCTTTTGTTCCGCTTTTGGGAGCTTCATGGGGAAAGATTTCTATAACAATCAGAGTAGCCTGTTGCATAACTGTGAAAACTTTCTCAAGTTCAAACTAGTGCCGTTCTTCAGCCAAAGATCAAAAGATTTGATCTTGTCACTGCATATGGATGGCCTTGTGCTGCACGGTAATCAATTCTTGGGGTGATATCATCAGCAGTGCATGAGGTAGATGAAATATGACTGCAATTGTCTAGACAGTTTGTGATGTTGGTTGATATGATATGTTGTAATATCAAATCTCTGACCATTTGCCAACAACAATTATTTCCGTGCATGATGCACAACATGCCTTAGTACTGTAGATAGCGGAAGTGTCCTCAGAACTTCGTGGTGATATCGACGGCTCTTTTCGTTTGGCTCCCCGAGGTGATTTCTGTGTTATCCAATCCTCCTCCCCACCAGCAGCCTCATTTACTGTAATCAAATGGAACTTCAGATCACAAAAGAATGATAACCCTTTGAGTGGATCAAGTGGATAGATTTGTAAGTAAAAAGAATGAACCATCATCCTTTTGGTTACATTATTTCAAATGTTTGGTTGACCATAGGTTATGGAGTATTGCAGGGCCGGCTGGTAAAAGAATGAGAGAGGATAGTTCATATCAGGATGTAACAATAAGCTGAGCAAGACCAATCTACAGTGGAAGACACCATCTTGACTATTTTTTTAAAATTAGTGGCAGACGGCTGAACTAGTAATCGCATGCACATAGCTTCAAAACCCGGTCACAGCGGGCTCCCATTGCGAGTGTGAGTTTCTCACATAAATCCTAGCTCAAAATACTTTGAGAGAAAGTACAGATGGGCAAAGGACATGAAGAAAATGGGCCAATACAACTTTTGCTGTGCTGAAGTCGACCTCTCGACAACTGCCTTACGATATTCACATTTCCATGCCTCTGATGCTTCTTTAGTGTTAATTTCCACTATATCTTCCTCAAGTAACGCATCTATATCTGCCACAGTGGCCAAACCGTCTGGATCATCATCAGCAGCCCATGCCATCATGGAGGAGACACTCTGTTTTTGTGTAGTTGGAGCCTCTGAGCCTGTGGTCAAGATGCCATGGCGATAGAAGATACCAGGAGGAAGATCAAGTTCTAACTGATGATTGTGCACTGGGAAAGAAAAGGTGAAAATAAAAGATGAGAAGATAACTTGAAATAATAAAAAACTTGATTAGCAGCGTATAGACAGAGAAACAGTAAAACACAAATAATAAACATAAGCATAACACATGAGACATATGGTTACAAACATGACTTAGATATAAAAAAGAAGTGGGACATAGTTTCTGGGGTGCTGCCATTCAACCACTATCATATGAAATAGTGACGCCCCGTCGAAAATATATTCTCCTGTCACAAACAGGGTGAAGAAGCCTCTCTTTTTGGCCAGGGTTGCAGTTACATTACAAACCATTGAAACTGATCCAAGTACCTACTCAAAACAGTTACTAGAAACATTGATTTATTCATTGGCGTCTTGATTCTGTAAAGTAGCAATCAGAGGACCTTGACTTGCCTCTGCAGTCGATCGCTAGTGGGACAGAATCATCATCGGCAGAGAGAAGCTGTCTCGAGATATAATCATCCAAGTCCTTCATATCAAGCTGAAGGTCTATGGGTTTAAGAGATGACAACTCCGCCCCATTTTCAATAAGACGCATATTCTCGCGAAAAACTTTCTAAAAGATCACAATACATTAAAGAACACAGATAGCAAATGTTTATTTATAAACGAATGTGTGTCTCTACTGCATCTTTGTGTATATTCTAGTTAGAAAGTTTTGGCAAATGATTAAAGTAGCCCATATGAAGCGGTCAAATGACTGTCGACCAGGCAGAGAATATCGGAGGGGATCTCTCGAATATGCGATGAGTATCGATGTAAACGCTGTTAACAAATAGGCTCGCTGTGAAGTTTTCAAATTAGTGTGAGTGAATCATGACAAGGACCATGAAGAAGATTGACAAACATTGCATGGGAATTCATTTCGACCAAGGGTCAGCGATTGGGAGGCAAACCTTTTTTTATAGATTACGTATTTGCTGACCGGCTGCGAATAAATCAAGCATATGATACCTTGGCTTCAGCTTCCTGTTGGGTTATCTCCCTTAACATTTTAGCTTGTTCTGCAGGAGTTGAGGTAGGTTGTTTGATGTCATCGTTAGCGCAAACATTTCGTTGCACATTCAAATTATTTAGATACCTCTCCAGCAGTAAGGCTTGTACATATTTCTGAAAAAGAAATGCATAGAACCTTTGATTAGCCTTGGCAGTTTTTTTCCATAACATCTGGTTCTAAATGGTTTAAGTTAATAGATCTCCTGGCTGCAGGCAGGGACATAGGTCACTGATGCAAGTACAGTATATGGCCCAATTCACATTAATACATGTACCGCATAAGTATGGTTTAGCTGCACTGTTGTTCACATACTACGTGGAAGCCACCGAGCGGTTGCGGTATCAACAAAGAGATCAACTGCATGGTTCATGTTCATGTGCGAAGATCAACTCCATGCACAGTTCACTTTAGCTTCTGCATACTATGGCAAATCTATACACATGAAGAGTGATACATACATACATGCAGCATGCATGACCCCACATATAACTCTGTGCCTTACTAGCAATGCTCTGACGGGGGCGGGTTACGGGGAATCGGCTGAGCTCATTGGAGAGATCATGGTTGAGCATTATAAAGCCGACACCATGGCACCATGCAGCAATCAATTGAGCATATGGTACTCATGCACAGTTTGACTCACATTGTAGGGCAGAAAGTCTACACTACCAAATGGTGTATTTTAGAGTTTCAACACTGTTCCCTCATCCTGTCCAGTTTCTCACATCGCTAACTCACAATGCTCCTGGAGCAGGCCCTTGGAGCGCATTCCCCCTTCCCCAACCTCACCACATCTCTGCTTTACCCAATGATTTTATGTCACAGTTTTGCCTGATTGGTTAAACTCTCCTGGGCCTTAATTGATACGCCGTAATCGTGCAATAAGTCAAACATGTTATAGTTCATCTCACGGCTATACAAGTTGCGGACTCAAGTGGGAAAAAAACCTCAGTCTATATATTTTAAAAAGTAATATTCTTATGCTATACCTTATTGCTATTGGCAAATGTATATATGTTTTGATCAAATGCAAGTCACTCTGTATTGTTTTATCTATCACCCAATACAGGTACTGAGTATGTGTTTGGCTTTACCAATTACCATACTTACTAATGCCTGTTTCTCAGTAGATGTCCCCTCACACTCTCCGGCTGGCCTTAGGTCAGTCTTTGAGTGAGTTGCTGTATCAACTCTTGCAGCTTTTCCACCTCCAGTTGCTGTCCCCTTTGTACTTTTGGTTGTAGCGTGTTTCTTTCCCATCTTTATCAATATAGACATGGATTCTGTCGGGTAGATGGATGATGACTGTAGAAAAAACTAAATTTGCATCAAGTCAGCACAGTGACCTTTATGTCATTGGTCAGTATGACCGTCCAGTGTATACGAATGTGAAGATCCTTTACGACTGACTCGGTGTTTATAAATGTTTCATAAACCAAACTGCTCCAGCAACAGCCAGTATAATGAGATATTTTCCCAAATCAATGATTCAATATTCTCATGTACTCATACTGATTCAATTCTTAGCCTGTATTTAACCTATAGTGAAATAAGTATAGCGTTAAGGTGTCCTGATCAACCCTGTGTATGCGCATATCAGAATGCTATGTTTGTGACTTGATGTCTTCTTACCTTGTCGAGCTTGTGAATGCTTGTTCTCTCCGTGTCTCTCTACTCTTGAGTGTTGAAGTGCACGAGGAAGTTGAAGTATTGATCACACGGGTGTGTATCCCATACTGGGAAAACTAATCAAAATGCAGGACATGCATGGCGGTGGGAAAATCTGATGGGGAATCCCCTAGCACTGGACAATTTACAGAAAAAGTCCCCATTCCACCTGCCAAAGGTCTGGGTTCAGTGAAAAAGAACTTGCCACACATACTGGGTGGACTAACCGCATGATGTGGGTGGTTCATTTGCATAATTCTTTGATAATGCAAGTTCTAATCATAAAGCTAGCAATAGGTCATGAACTGTGGACCTTGGAGCATACTCTCAAGCTGCTTGGGCATACATTGTGCCCAACTAGCCCAGCGCCATAATCTATTGATTATTGGCCATTGGCCAATTGCACGGATCCATGACTCATGGTATTTACACTACAGTATACGCTTTCATAGCAGCATGCATTGTCAGCATGTGGCTCAGACCACTCGGCTATTGCATTAGTGGACGACCTAGCAAAAGCGTCGGAGATTTTCAGCTGCCACCAATCACCATTCAACAAAACACGGCTTCTTGTAAGACCGCGACTTCACAAGGGTTATATCTTATGAGTGGCCAAGTTTCTACGTCACGGCGATGTACTAGCCAGGAAACTGAGGCCCCTGGCTCAGGCTATTTAGAGTCCAGGGGCTTTAAAGAGACTGAAATCGTCGCAAATGGCGTCATACTGTATTGTGATTGGGCATACCCGGCCGAAGCCGTCCAATGATCGCGTCAAAAACCATGCTGTCGACAGCTGTATAACCACGCCACTATCTTTCAGCTGTGTTTACTATTGTGTGAGTAAAGCCTGGCTACAGACCTACTAAACTATAGAGTTTAGCCTTGAGCCATTGACTACAAGCACAAGTAAGTAATTGTAAATAACTACATTCAACTCTGAGGCTATACTATTACTAGAAGTGTAACTATAACGTTCAAACAAAATTGCACCAATTCCAGAACAACAATTCCAACAACAACAACTACTACTGCTGCTACTCCTACTAGTACTACTACTAGTACTAGTAGTACTAACTATACTTATTGTACTAGTAATTAGTACTAACTAAATTCGTGATACGACTGTAATCTATCAGTCTTTGCTTATAGTTGATCACTCAGCACAGTCTCCACTATATGCAGACATTTATTGTAGATCCGGCTATGGTGTTGGGTGATCCGCCGCCTGCATTTGAAGCAGTGATTGATTCCCTTGGGGCATTTGGGCCGTATCAGAGACAAATTTTTATCTTAGTCAGCGCTTTTGAGACGCCGGCAGCATGGGCAATGCTGCTGCCTCTATTCAGTGGTGCTCAACCCAACTGGTACTGCGCTGATAATGTGACACCATCAAATCACTCTGACAAGGAATGTGGAGATGATGGACACTGCTTGAACATTGTATTTAATGACACCTTTACTTCGATAGTATCGCAGGTGAGGAATGGCCGATGGCTAGTAAGTCAAAAAAGTCCTTTCCCAATCACTGTCAACGCAAGGTTCATTTTGATTATATTTTCAGCTAGGGGTTGGGTGTTGCTGTAAAAAGCTTATTTACATACATGTCCGTTACCCACCACTTGGCCCCCATATAAATCACCCAGACACAGGATATGTATGTGTACAGACAGAAGACTAGAAGAGAATTATAACCAGAATAAACTGTCCGTTTGATATAAACTGAAGGAAATATTGGAAAACATTTTTCTGCAATAAGTAAAATTGGGTGATATTATTATTGTAGTTTGATCTGGTTTGTGAACGCGCCTATGTAAGTGACCTTATCACCACAGTGCAGATGGTGGGTTTGATAGTTGGTGCCACCATTAGTGGCCAGGTTGCAGATATATGGGGTGAGTATAACATTCCTACAATACACATATGTTCTGAATGTACAGTGCTTCACCGAAATCCATTTTATTTCTTTTTTATCTTCAGTCATGACTAGTGCTGAGTGTTGGGGTATCAGATTCATAGTGCGTATTAATGCAATGATATGCTATGTTTTAAGGCCTTTTATTCACATGTGCAACAAATTGATGGCTCAGTTTGGTGAAAAGAAAATGCATAAGATGCTGGCATGATATTGATACAGACCCATAATCGATCATTTAGATCATACAAGTTCGAATCAGTTGCAAAAGTGAGACGTTAGTGATGGGTCTTTTTGGCATTTAGCTTTAGAACAGGCATACAGAAAATCTGGAAATCATAGAGTTAACTTCCCCTAGAGGATAACCCCGGTAAAAATGTAGAATTGCCAGGTTACAGTTGCACAGTTTTCTAGACGTCGTTACAATTTTAGGTAGAAAGAAAGTATTGTTTGTGACATATGCTCTGCTGCTGTTGTCTGGGCTTTGCTGCAGCTTCTCCAACTCGTGGCATCTGTATGCTGCCCTCAGATTCGTTGTGGGCGCCTCGATAGGGGGTGAGTATCCTGCATGAGAGTCGCTGACCCACAACCCAGATTGAAGTTACTTTTACTTATTGTTGTGTACTTTGTTGATCATAAAATCTGGCCTTACATGGTCATTTTATCTACATGTATACAAATGTATGTAAACACCCTACAAACTATTTTCTCATGTTGCCGAGGTTTGGAATGCTTATGACCACAGTGCTGGTTATAACCCAACAATGCTAGTTATGACCTTGCATCGATGTGGTTACTCACCCTGGGAGAATAGCTCTATGCCCGACAATTAGGCCATCAGCCACAAGGCCAAAAGTGCTTTAGAAAATGAAAGTCGTTTCCTTATCCAACATCTACATGAATTTTTGGTTATCGTTAGACTAGCCTGTTCCCAATTCACGTATGTCACTTCGTTACGTCCATTTAGGTCTCCCTAGATGATATTCCCGACAAAGGTTTCGCGACACTTTGTTTACATTAAATAATCGTTGACCAATGCTAATGGCGCTTGTGATCACGTGAGTTAATGTAATCAAGGAACTATTGTTACGGGCCGGGCCGTAACACTTTCCACGGAGTTGTCAGTCAAAGCGCCTCGCGTTTTTCATGCTCTTTGTTGTAATGGCGGCACCAGCTGAATCTGGTTGCGTTATTCATTTCTGTATTAAAAGCGATGGTATTTTATTGGAGATTGGGCCTAAACGGCTAGAGACTATCACCAATTGCATCAATGAATGGATTTTTACTGCTGAAAAGCCAGAGAGAACACTATCTAACCACGCAAAACAAGCTGGGATACAAATTGAACAAAGAATTCATGATGCGCGTCTCAGTCACTCAGTGTCACTCACTCTACTGTCTGCGAAAATTACCCACACCGAGACTGGGAAACTAAAATTGGCAAAAAACCACCGGTAAGTGGGCTGATATAAAATGTTGGTTATCAAAATATGGATACTGCAGCTGTTTCATTGTGAGATGTAGTAGACCTGTAACTACTGGTAACTCAGTAGCAAACCCAAAGATGAACTATTCATGTCTATTGGTATGAACTAGGTGAACTAACTAATAAACTATCATTCAACTAAGATTAAGAATAATGGTAACTTACATCACTATGAGTATGAGATAAAAATATTCTTCTTACTCGGAGTCTGGCTCTGAGTATGACCCTAGCCCAGTTGTGAGAGGTCGACACACCCTAATATTTGCCAGGATCTTGATAGACGTTGCGTTGCGTTTTGATATTCATTTCATGACACTAAAAATTCCTGTCAATTTCTCGACCATAGGTTACAGATGACAATCCACCCACTGAGCAGGGAGTCAAGCGGCTGAGGTCCAAGACGGGTCATTTGAGCTCAAGCCAGCAACTGTTCTGCCTCCTATATGTATAATATGCAAGAAGATGCATAAATACTCTAAGAAAAAGGGGAAGTGTGTGACCGAATATCTTTCACAGGCTGAGACAATGTCTGAAGCATCATTTAATGGTTTCATGGCCTACGTCAATTTCTTCAACAACATGATTTTGAGAATGGTTTAACTCGGATTAGCCCTGAGGGCATGATGAGTTGCGATTGAGCTCCACGTGTCATGGCTCTTTGCGTTTTGGTTACGCAAACTCACGTAAGCAGCACTATCCAAGAACGATGAAGATCTTCTGCTCCAGATACGGGATAAAGGTTGCGTTCCGATTGGAGTGAAATATCATCAGATGGCTTTACCTATCTGCAATTGGCATGGAACTGGAGTATAACACATGAGATACATCTACAACCCCGATATTATGAACATTAAATGTCAATAGCTTGCTTTGGTCACAATTGTCCTTGTCTAGTGACATGTAGTAATTTTTTAGTGAGGATGGACCTGTATTCAGGATGTTTTGCACTGATGTCATCGAAGGTCAGACAATTGCTGGAGGAGTCAGCCTTAGACTCACCGATTTGATGGCTACCCTTAATGCGCAATATGCAGAGAGCTCATCCGCGGAGACTCAACTTCAACGGTAAGACAGACTGAAACAAGTGGACGATCAGAAAATTCTCGATCATTGTCTCACATGACAATTATTTTAACCCCACATCTCCTTGAAAGTATCATCA
>Ga0224511_10001303_pt1 | contig 14724 bp, 8 predicted proteins | sample SF_May12_sed_USG_2_FD_169988 | JGI IMG/M metagenome (GOLD analysis project Ga0224511, IMG submission 169988) | Sediment microbial communities from San Francisco Bay, California, United States - SF_May12_sed_USGS_8_1 | ecosystem: Environmental > Aquatic > Marine > Sediment | place: USA...
TCCATCATTGATTGAAATATATACGGATCAGCAATCTGTTAGCAACACTAGGCTGACCCCGCGGACAGTCTCATTGAGTTCTGACATCATGAAAGGGTTTCTATTTCTTGGACTCGCTATAAGCATGGAAAAAGTAAGCAATTTCGAGAATCGGATGCAGGCTAAATTGGAGTTGTTTACCCTTTGACACAAATGAAAAACAACTTGTATAATTATAGTGTTTTGCCCTCATGTACACTTGTCTATTTGCGATGTCAGCAGCGAATCAGCTTATTTGACCTATCCCTAAGTCCCTTAACATAATAGTCATCCGTGGAAGAGAACCTTCAGCTGATTTGTCTTCCAGTTTCTGACGATGAGCATATGTGGTAAAGTGGCTAAACATACAACTACAGTAACTGATCACCATCTTTGTTTATTTAGCACGTTTGGAGTGCAACAAATTAGCAAGGCATCAAATACTTGAGGGCAACTCAGATATTTATTTATGTGTCGAACAACTATCGGATGTTACCATTGTTGACAAACAGGCTCACTGAAATTTCCGGGCGATCAAATCACAGAAAGTGCAGCATAAGCCTAGGACGCAAACTTGTCTTTCAATGAAACGTCGGCACTGTATCGAGCCAGACGAATTTCTTTGGTTACACATTTGCCATCAAATTTCGTCGATGAGTAATAACAGAAAACCAAGTATAACTCACCGGAATGGATATCCGTATTCGATCTCGACAACCTTGGCATTGCTGTTGTTGGGTGATGCACATTCAACAAATATTTTACTGGCGGTTTGCACCGAGGTTACTGTGGCGAAGGCGAAGATCGACAGCACCTGTGGAAAACAAGATATTACACTGGATGCTATTTATGTGTCACTGCAGTATTACCTTGTGATATAATGCTAACACTGGTAGCCATGCATGTCCATCCACCCAGAACCATTCATTCAACACATAGATCTAAGAAATTTGGATAGTATGTGCATCAGAATTCCGGATGATGAAGAGGTAAACTGCCGAAGGCAAGTTTCTCAGGACTTGCCATTGTCATGGTGGTGTGAGATGGTGCAGAGGTAATTTGGTGTTGCCTTCCTCGGGTTCCTGGTTGGGGTCAGTCAACCTAAGCCATAGGTTTACACATCACTCGCCGAAAACTCGGGTATGGGTATAAAAAAGTATTTTTACCTATTAGCAAGATGTGGCGTTAAACCAGATATATCAAAGCTCGGTTTCTAAATGGATCCACCTTAAATTTACAACAATATTCAGTACAGATACGCGACGGGCACCCCGAACATGAAAATGAACAAGCTGTGTTATTGGGTGAACTAGCTCGGATAAACACAGGATGACGATGTGCTACTATCGTGAGTCACTAACGAAGCGACATGCACATGTGAGAGAGAGTACGCATATAGTGGTAGCCAACCACTTCTGGATATGCGGGTAAACAGTGGAATATCATGGGCCAAGAATTGTTTTGATGCGTACTCCAGGACAACTCCCCATGATCTGCCCCAACGGCTTGACACTGCCCCCGCGCACCTGATCGCATTGGCAGCGTGCTTTTTTTCAGAAACGAAATATAATTTTGTAACATGGGTTAATTTTATAAGCATGGGTTAATTTTGTAATAATTAAAATGGAAACTTAGGTGGACACGGCGCATTTGCTGAAAGAAGACTTTATGCATGATCAACTATGTTAAACCGATTATAGTTATCCATGTAAATTGATGGCGTAACCATTATGGATCCATTTTGAATACATCCTCCTAACATCATCTTGAACTATAGCATCCTATATAGTTCAATAATTTCAAATAGAACCCTCTTTCAAAATCACACCAGCGTATGATACATCCAATAAGCACAAAATGGCATTTTAAAACTCGGTGGTTCCAGGAAGCTTGGTAGTTCCAGGAAACTTAATTTTGTTGGAAAATTACTTGTTTGGACACCTGCTCACACTATCATGCCCTAAGGCGGGGCTGTGGCTGACCAGTTACAGTACTCGCCACCGGAGCTGACGGGCCTGAGTTCAGAATACAGCTTGTGCATGAGGTTCTTTCAAAGCTCTCACCCGGCAGTAAATGGGTACCGGACTCTCTTCAGAAGGGGAAGGTGAAGGCGGGGAAGAAGAGGAGTGGCGCCCCACCTCAGTGACACCGCTGCCGCACGATACAAATTGACTCTCTGACAGCCACTACATGACCACTCTTGGCCTGTAACCTTTATCTTTACTAGACGTACAAGAACCTGGCTCAGTACATCTATCATATGGATTGAGATTTTATACTATCTGTAGGCCCATCCCACTGTGTGCCTATATCTAACATCCCAGAATTATGTACAGAGAGTGACCCACACTCCAATTGTATATTGTTTGAATTTAAGTGATGAGGAATGGGTATGGGCGATTCAACGTCATGACCAAGAACGCAGCTTTGTAAACTAACACGCCAACTTTTCTCAATACATCAGAAATAATTGATTTTGCATTATGGTTCATATTGCTGTGAAGCTGGTATGAGGTTGCTAGTACGATCGATCGAAGGAATTACCCTAAATGGGTGCATAATGAGACTTGTAGGCAAACTCTGTGACTCTCTCAATACTCAGGGCCTATAGTGTAAAGACTACTGATAGCCTATCTTTCTTTTTTCTCACCTTCTATCCTTACCCGTGTCAGAAATTACTGTCACTTAGAACATTAGTCATTATAGGCCTATTGAGTCTTTGGCTAACTTCTCCCAGGGTGCATCATCCCCTTGCACCCCGTGTGGCATACAGAAGGTTTACTCTATGAGTGCTCCTCATTATCGTAATTCAAGGGTGAAACTGAAACTGGTACCCAAACCGGGAATCGGATCAGGCACCCTGCAATCTAAGCCAAGTATGCTATTCATTGAACCATTGTCAGGCTGCCTCATTTGCTGTTAAAGTAAGTCTTTCGAGGGATAGCGTTCGACTAAAAAACTGAACTTCTTTTCCCTCGTTTACTGAATGCATTGCTGCAGACCCAAGCTGTTTATGTGCCTAATCAACTGAATTATATTGACAATAGCATCCAATTTATGCACCACTACGCACCAAGTGCGGGGGGGGGGGTGAAGTTTTAAACAGATTCACTTACCAGCTGAACAATCCGCATAAAACCCCTTGGTTCTTTCAGTACTTCCGGATCAGCTCGCAAACTCTAGGAAAAGAGGTACATCAATTAGCAGCACTGACACATTATTGATAGGGGTGGAGGTGGTTGGGGTGCAGCCTTTTTTGTCATGCGTCCTGTGTCTTAGTTGAGTATTGCAGGATTACGAGAATTAATCAAGTATCGCGTTCGAAAGGTTCAGAAATTCTGGAATTGGAACCACAAACAGGCACCAGGGAGTGATAGTAAGTGAGTTTGTCTACTTGGTAGCACTAATATTTATTAATCCCCTCACTTCAGAGATTACACATGATGCACTAAAGGCAACTCACACAATTTCAACTAAGTGTGCTACTTTTGAGATTGGGTTTCAGTCTTTGGTCTAGGGGGTGTCGGGAGTGTGCTCCGTATATGAAATTGAACAGGGTGTTAGAACATCTTGATCTTCCAGTATCATATCCACTCAGTTCGTGGGTGACTTTTGCTTGGTAAATAGTATCACCATAGTGTTAGTACAGTAGAGTATTGGTATACGTGAGATACAAACCAACCGGTCATTCACAATTACAATGACGACAAATTCGCATCAGTCCAGTGTGAGTGTTGCGAATTACACTAGCCTGGTATGGTATGGGTTGGCAAAAACGAAAACGGAAAATCCCTAGTGACTAGGAAATTTCCGTTTTTGCCAACCCATACCTCACAGACACAGTTTGAATTTCACTTACTAACATTAACAACTAACCAAGTAATTGCACTTACTTAGTAGTAATGTTGTTAGTCGTACTCGTAGTACTAGTAGTAGTAAGTAAGCGTGACTAACTCAACTGTAACTTGTAAGACTAAGACTAAGAGTTACTCCCGTCATTGCCAGTGCCTTTGTTGTGTAGTGCAAGTGTTGGCAGTGACCGAGACTCGGTGAGTTGAGTTCAGTCACTCAAGTGAGTGAGTTAAGTTCAGTCACTCAAACTCTAAGTCAATCATTCAATCTTCAGTCCAGTCCAGTGAATGTACCGTAAGTGTAACCGTGTAACTGTGTAACTAAACTAATGTAAGACTAAGACAGTGTAACTGTAAGTGTAACTCAACTGTTACTGTTAGGTAAGTGTAACCGCAAGTCCTAAAGTAAACTTCAAAGTGAAAGTGATACGCCGATCGAAATTCATATAGCTCTAGAAGTCCTCTCTCCGGTGTGAATGGTATCTGGTTTAGTATGGGGCATGCATGTCACTCACCGCTATGATATCCATGCCGAAAACTGAGGCAAACTATGAAACAGCCAGTGAGTGATCGGACTTCGATTTTTCCACCGATCAAAGATTGTCAGTCCGCAGTTAAGTTATGGGTCAGAACTTTGGATTGTGATTGGCTATCGTTAAATCCGCACCAAAGATTATTTTATAGTATTACTAGACAATTCATAAATCCATACAAATATGTGATTTTATATTAAATGAAAATGAAAGGTCCATTAAAGTGTATGATTTTACTGGTTATACAGACTTATATCTTCAAAACTATTTGCTGCGAGACATCGCTCATTCATTTTTGCCTGTTCAGTTTTTCTTCGACTTCAGAACTTGACTTGCATTCTCAAGCTGAAAGAAAAGGTGGGTTTGGGTATCTATCCACAATCTAGAATGCAGACCGTTCTCATACATCCCTACCCACTAGTGCTATAACTTATTACAAGTACTATAGCCTATAGGGTGTTTGATACCTGATGGGTAATGCATGTATTGTGGTCAAACACAACAGACACACTGACACTGGACTGAGTACTGACAGTGACACTGACACTCTGGTCTGTGACTGTCAGTCTCAGTCTGTGAGTGTCACTGTCAGTGTGACTGTAGCACACTCACTGACTCACTCGTCACTGACTCCGTACACACGGCAGTGACGACACACTCATCACATTCACAGTGACGTGAGTGACTGACTAGTAGTAGTAGTACGACTGGTAGTGTTACTTACTCTACTCTACTGCCCTTGCCCCTTGTATTGTACTTGTCATGTGGTACAATCGTGTAAAACAACTAAATTAGTAAATAGTAAATTATTTACTTTTAAATAAAATGATTTACTATTTAGTTGTTTTACACTAAATAAATGTTTAAATTTTACTGTCTAAATATTACTTGTCGTACTCGTAGTACTAGCAGTAACACTTGACTAGTAGTAGTAGTAGTAGTAGTAGTAGTAGTAGTAGTACTAGTAGTAACTAGTTGGCTTACAAGTTACTGAGTTGTGAGTAACTGACTCGCACTCAATGACTCACAGTCACAGTCATAATCGCTTCACTGACTATCGACTCGCTATCAGTATCATATTATTTAATCACTATGAATGATCATGTCAATGTGAATGTCATATTACTCAGTCATTGAGAAGGCTCTTCTTTGTAAGAACTTCTTAGTTACTAAATAAGTCAGTCGGTAGTTGGCTGTTGTGTCAAGTGAGTCAGTTACTACTACTGCCAGTGATTATTTATGTTAATTACTACTAGTACTAGTGACCAAAATTTAGTGAGTGAGTGGTTGTGAATGACCTGTGATTAACTCTAAGTATCTCAATGAGTCACTCAGTCACTGACTGACTGAGTAACCGATTCCGTCACTAATTCAGTGAGTATTTGATGTTAAAACCTCATCACGGTCCGGTCACAATGGTGACAAACATTCAAACAAACACTGAAGTGAAACCGTCGTACTCAGTTAAACACACACTACATATAGTCAGTATCACCTGCCACAATTAGAACTGATGAGTTCTGAGTGTTTTTCGACATCTTCTAGATAAACCCAAAGGAACATCTTTTGGTAAAGGATTAACTATATTAGTATACGCGCATGCGCGCACCTGATACCACAACCCTCATTACAGGCAGAAATTTAAAATGTTCTTGACACGATCAGAGTACGACAGAGGAGTGAATACTTTTTCCCCAGAAGGAAGACTCTTCCAGGTTGAATATGCCATTGAGGCAATTAAGTTGGGATCCACAGCAATCGGTATACAGACCGCAGATGGTGTTGTCCTGGCTGTAGAAAAGAGGGTCACATCTCCACTCATTGAAGCTAACAGCATAGAAAAGATATTTGAAGTTGACTCACACATTGGTATGTACTGGTATTGGTTACATGGTTTTAGCCAACAGTCGCAGATGTCATGATCGTTTTATAACCAGTCCTACCCATTACCTACTTAGAACCGTCATCCATTACCCAACCTAAGTTATAGACCATAGACCACTCCGGCCCTTGTTACGTTTCACAGCTTATAACCCCACTTTATTCATGTCACTGTTGTAGGCTGCGCCATGAGTGGTTTAATAGCCGACAGTCGCACACTGATAGACCGAGCACGGGTGGAAGCACAGAATCACTGGTTCACCTATGATGAGAAGATGAGTGTGGAGAGTGTTACCCAGGCAGTCAGTAACCTCGCCTTGGCGTTTGGTGATGATGATGCTGAGGCCGGTGCCATGGTGCGTGTAATATTGTTAGTTATCACGGGGTTACCCTCGATTTTCTGATATCGACCTAATAGTCCCTGATTCTTATGCCTTCCTAGATGCTGATGCTCCAGTTATGGCGTAGTCACCTGTCCGAGAGCACCTAACCAAAATAGTCTGAGTTTAACTGGCATTTAGACAAAAAATTGTTTTGGACAAACTTGAGTACATTTCAAAGTTATACAATCCTTCTAAATTAATAGCTTAAATGAGTGAAATGTTCAGCGCCTTGCTTAGCGCTTCATAAACTAAATCTTATTTAAACTACCTGGTTGTTTTGTCTCTATACGAAACTTTATTTTCTTTCACCGCTGATTTGCTAATTTATGCTGGCTTGTATTGATGAGTGTCTTTGCTTCCTTGCCATACCCTGACTGTAACTCATTGGATTGACAGAGTCGACCATTCGGAGTGGCTCTGCTCTTTGCTGGTGTGGATGAAAATGGACCTCAGCTGTGAGTACGCTCTCAATCCTCATTTATCTGCTCAAACCTCTCTAAGTATGAACTGAAATAAAACAATGTACTTCTTTTTTTAAGTATACACGACATCTTCACTGTTACGGTGAAGCTGTCAGGTTAGATACTTATTTTGTCACCGCTTAGCATAAAGCACCCCAAGCTGGCTAGTACAAATACCCTATCTCATAATGAGGCTTTGATGTGAGAGGGTCATAGTCACAACCATGGCCGGGCTTCGAACCCAGGCTGTCACGGTTGTCACCCCGGTGTTCTACCACTGAACTAACCCACTATCCCAGTGTACCTCTAATGTAGCTATTGGCAGTAAGTGCATCTCGTGATTATTTTCAGGTTCCACTTAGACCCATCTGGTACATTTATCCGATATGACGCCAAAGCCATAGGTTCGGCATCCGAGGGAGCCCAACAGTCTCTGCAAGATGTATTCCATAAGGTAATCTTTTGGTTGCCGCGTTCAACAGTTAATCTCTGCAGTCAGTGAAATGCTACCAGGGTTGAGCAGTTCAGTTTGTGTCGTAGGATTTAGACTGGGGTTTGGCGCTAAACCATGAATAAGTCCTTTCAATAATCCCCGACACCAACGCCCTTAGGATAATACTAAACATTCTGGGAGGTTGTCCTCTCATGATTATTCCCCCTTGAGCGAAAGAGGTGTGTCTTCCCTTCCATTGTGCGTTTTTAATTCTAGTCAATGAATTTGGAGTCTGCTACAAAGGAAATCATGAAAATTTTAAAGCAGGTTATGGAAGAAAAACTCAATTCAACCAACGTAGAGGTATGTTTACCCTCTTAGCGGAGATTATTACTTTGTATACAAGCTTGTTTCAGCATCACTTGTATATTTGGTTCGGCTCAGTGACCTGAACTCTGGTTGAGTGGAAATTAACCAATGGGTCTTGACTTTGTGACCATTTATGCAGTCCACATGATTTATATGGTATGATTTCTGCTGTTTTTAGCTGGCAGTTGTCACCAAAGAGCACGGTTTTAGACGTTACAACAAGGAAGACCTGGAGGCAATAGTTAAAGAGTTATAATTCTCTATTTACTCTGGACAGTCATTAAATTCCGGATCTCCAGACAGAATTGTTTGTTATAGTTCGGTCCGATTACAGAATATACAGATGTAAATGTAAGGACTAACTGATGCTCACTGTTGTATTTAATTATTAAACAGCGATTCAATCATGACGCCGCAAGGGCTGATCACAAAAAAAGCCCCAGTTATTCATATAAAACCATTGTAATAGCAATTTACATTGTGCAAGAAATGATTAACGATGACACCTAACATCCAGGTTTTAAATATATCACAACACACGCTTTGAACAATTGAACCGCAGACTAAAGATAGTGGCATGGGCTATGTAATGCAGATCCGTAAATTTTTTCCTCGAAGATCTATGATCCCGGCGCAAGAACATGAAGATTCAAGCTGGTAGCAGTATGTAGAAATAGGGAATGGAGTTTTAAGCGGATGACTTGGTCTCGTGAGCCTTCCTCAGGGCATGAATCTCTGCATTAGCTCGAACTTCATTGAAGGAGTAATCTTTGAGAAGCTTTCCATTTTCGAACACGGTAGAAAGAATATCCTACAACATTGCGGTGATCAAATTATTATTGCGTTTACCGCATCTACCTACCAGAATTGCTCGAGTCAGCGTATAGCATTGTGGCCAGAAGAACAAGACAATTCCACTGTTGGTTGCACACTTTGTATCAAGATGCACCAATTAACAGACTGTTGGCATAGCTTGCCTCAGGTGTCAGTCATTGATTGCCTTCCCACATGGAAGATAACTCTACTCTCACCTATCATGTGTTATCATTGGGCATTATTCACTCTTTCTACCCATAGCATGGCGTCCTATTGGTCAAATCTTATTTCGTAAATCACACACTCAGAGCCCTATGTTACTAGCACATCTTTACAGCCCTAATTGTATAGAACCCTGACACCCAGCACTGATTGTACGCAACCCTCAGTCACAGCTCTAACCATACGCCAACTTCACACAATCACAGCGCTGAATTTCCATCACCTTCCTTAATACTTACCGCCTTGGGGTCTCCATGTCCCTCTTCCATGGTGACAAACTTGCCATCCTTCAATTCCAATGTAAGCTGACCCTTTTTGGATTTCTTTCCAGCATCAGTTATCGGGTCTTTAAACACATTGACCTGCAATGAAAAGAAAAATAAAACATTGGTTAGTTATACATACAAGAGTTTGGAAAGAAAACTATGCACACATAAACTGCCTATGACAAATCCGTCTGTAAAAAATAATGGTGTACAGATTTCATTTCAGCTCAATTTGTAACATTTGCTACTAGCTATATCAAGTGCTGCTACACACCAGCGGGTTGTAATGGTATGGGGAGATAGCTCGATGAGTAGAGTGCTTGGCTCAAGGCTTAAGTCATGTCGAGCGTCCACTGCTTGAATAAGCTCTTCGAAGCTCCTACCACTCCAGTAAGCCTCAGGCTTTGGAGGTCTGTTACATAGGACAGCCAAGTGCCCGAATACAACAATACATAAATTTGGATTGACTACGTACTGCTTTCCCATTGATTATGGTGTAACTACATTTGAAAGCGCATTTTTGTGTATCACGGTCCATCTTCTGAAGCAGTGCTCCACCGCTACCAAATGTCAAGTTATCAGTGCTCCATTTAGCTTCCTTCATAGCTTGGAGGATCTCTCCCAAGCTATCAAAGCTTATACCATCTCCCTACCAAAATGGAAATGAGAACTTACCAGCATGGAAGCAGAAATAACGGTGTACTGTGTATCCAAATTTTATGAATACAACTAGACGTGCTATCATGCGGATGTGTTTCCCTGGATATTGACCTGAACTTTCAACCGGATTGGTTTTGGAACCTACCTTTATTTAATTAAACAGAATCCCTTGATTTCCATGGATCTTAATGTAAATAGACTTATGGTCTTATTTGAAGCTACCCGTACGAGACAAAATTCTCAAACTAACTCAAACTCTAGACTCTGGCCCAGAGAACAGTGGTCGCATTTTAGATAATGCATGGTCTCTATTCTAAAATTGACAAAACTGGTTCTTGTGCTCATTGATTCACGTCAAGCCATGCGTTAAATGCTTCGAGTTATAAAGGTAAGGACAACTCTACGATAAGAGTTATCCTTCCCCTTACAAATCTGTTCATTTCATGCAGCAGTCTTCTGCAGTCTGCATGAACACGATTTTGAACCCGGACATGCGATCATCCATGCCTACAGTTCACAGGGTCATGGGGGTCACGTATGTAGATGGAGACCCATTCAGGGAGTAATCATTGTTAACCTAGCCACAAGGGTATCATACGTTACAAACACCGAGAGTGTCTATCTAGCCCGAGGCTTAATCAATGATCAGGAAATCAAGGGATCAGATTTTATCATCCGCTTGTCCAGAAATATATCATGATAACCATTTTACACAAATACAAAAGGACTCAGCATTGCCCGGGGTGTGTCATTATAAGACCTTTTGCCTACACCTGTGGGTCCCTTAGAGAAGGTAACTCTAGGGTAGACCTCCTAATGTTGCGATCCGAAACCGAGGAGGATGTTGCGATAGACAAAGTTCTTGTCAAAAATTTGGAATCGGACCAGGCAGCCTCAGTCGGAAGCTCAGCATGCGATCCGCTAAGCCACCACGTCACCCTGGCTGATCTAATATCACCAAATGGTACTTATGGTTGGATAGATAGATAATTCTGTTAGTCGGGCCATGAAAGAAATATAGTACATAGACTGATTGTCATAAGATTGTATGGACAACAAAATTCTTAGGGTTGCTTTTCAACTCCACTGACCTGTATCACCCTTATACAACTGGGAAGCATCTGGTAACCTTTAGAGTTTGTGGTAGTCCCAAATCGGCGCCCCAGTATTTCCAGTACCTACAACAGAAGGAACGTTCGAAACTCACTTTTGTGCCATTTGTTACCTACAAAAGTGTTGAAGTCAAAGGCACTCTTGAGATGAAAAACCTAACCAATAAGTTTAGGTTTGTCCTAGTAGGAGTTAAGAGTTATCATGAAGCTGCCAGTCTAGATGCTTTTCACCAGTTACAGCATCGCATGGAAAGCCACCTAGCAGTGAGGCTTGTTTTTGTTTTGAGTTAGGGTTAAAGGGAGGAGCTTATGCTCATAACGGGCGCCAGGCCCGGGGTTCGAACGTTCGAACATCAACTTAGAGAAAGTACGGAAAGAATCCGAGTCCGGTCACATTGTGGTAGTATAAAAGTTTCTTTGTCAGTAATCACAAACCACCAGACAGTTCAAACCGAGGATCTGTTTTTGATGAGCACTACGCTGCAATGTCTTCACACTCTAGAATTACCAAACACTCATATGTTGGATGATCTACCTACTATTCAGCAAGGAACAGTTTAGACTCACCCTGACTACGACCTCATGAGGCACTCCTGAATCTGGCCTGACCACCAGAGTACCTTCTCTCAGTTCGATTTGACTCTTGAGCTGGTTTCCCCACAGTTCATCGCATGCGTTCCAGATGTTATAGCTGTCTGAGACAACAGCAACCAGGCCCGATGGGAATTGAGTAAGCATATTCCTGTACGCGTCAGCCTCATTGTCTTTTCCCCATGACGTGATTGTGCTATGAGGAAGTATTGAAACGAAAAATGTTAAAACATGTGTTAAGGATTCTAAAATTCATCGCTGGGCTGATGGCAGTGACAAGGCAATAATATGCTGTTTTCATAGAAATATGACTCACTGTATGAAGATATAATGGAGAATTAATGAAATCAAGGAGCGATATTTGACTTATTTCAAACACCAGGAACTAATAGGACCAATTTACATAATGAAAAACTTGAAACAAACAGCCATGAATTTATAAAAAGAAGTATCTTCATGTGTTGCACATGAATTGAAGTCCTGGGGTAGGGGGATTGTCCCGTGGCTCAAGATAGGAAAATCCTAGGTACAAGCCCACAGGTTTCCATGGTGAGAGTGGGCTTCTCCCAGAGTTCCTAGCTCCTACTGTTCCAGAACGAGACCCATTTTTAGAAGGTCTGCTGAATAGGATGGCCAAGTGCCCACAAAGAACACTAAGTCAGGAACTCTAGGTACAAGAGTCAAAATATGTAGAACATATTGTGCCAACTGCCGAGCCATGGTGACAGTGCTGGTTACCTGTGTTCAGCAGCAGGTATGGAGAAGCCAGCCATATCACAGGCATAAAATCGTCTGGCAGTTGTCACACCCACCATATTATCAGTTCCTTGAAAGTTCACCAAATGAGCGCAGCCTCCAATTCCCGACGACTGCAAAAATAAGCTAGTGATAACTTACAGGAAACAGCCTTGATGGCATGGGATTGAACTTCAAGGATTAGAAATTGTACAGATCAAAAGTTTCGAAAACTGCCCTTTCCTAGGGTTCCAGCTATTTGCCTTTAAAAAGTAGAGTACAGAGGCAGGTGCTTCACATTCATCAGTGGGGGTCTAAAAAGTTTTAGCCCACAATACAAACTAATGTGCTTGATGGCTTTAATCACCAGCACTGCCAATTCCGCTTGCAAATTTTAATCTAAAAGCTTTTTCAACCATCTGTCCTTGCTCAGTGACATGTGTGTCACTGCCTCGCTAGAAGGTGATTCAGTCTGTGAGTAATGCGCACGGAAAGCGCTACATAAAGAAATTGTTAGTTTATGCAACCGACTGACATGATCATCCTGGATATTTTGAATAAGCAATATCATTTCTGCTTATATGAACCTGGTACTATGGCCGACACAAACATGCCTTACCTACCTCTACAGACGTGGATCCTCGAAATCCAAAGTCATGAAGTTTGAACAACAGAGAATCTAGGTTTTCTGCAGTTTCGCTCAGGTAGTGGGCAATGAGTTTCTTTTGCGCTCGTGAGTTAGTGCACACAGTCATTGGATACCAAACTTGGACAAGTAAAGTCTGTAAAAAAAAGGTTCACACATGTACCAGAACGCGCCAGGTTCATTGGGAATTTAGGACCTCAAATCCCTGATTTAACTCAAAATTCGAGGCCCACTTTGTTTTTCATTCTCGAAGTAAGATCGCGGTGTTAACTAAAGACGGTTCACCCGAAGACTAACCAAGGTTCTCTTTGGAGCATCCTGGAAACAAGTGATACAATCGATGCATAAAAAGATGATCTTATCCAAAATGGACAAATGGCTTATAAAGTTTAATCTGACAAACTTCGGAGCTGCATTGAATCAAGAATGTTATGCGCAACACAAAAGGTCAGAATTTGTCACAACTTCAGTGAGCCAAGCCCTTGCTCGAACCTTTTTCGATTATTTGTCTACAATAATTTCCTGTTTGTCGAAGGTGGAAACATAGGATTTGCTACGCAAACCAGCAGAATTTCCCTCAGCAGCATTTGGTCCAACCTCACTGGCTCATATTAATATGGGTGATTAATAACTAATGAGCAAAATGGTTAAACAATTGAATTCTATCCCAATAATCCTGCATTTGCTGTCTTAGCCCACTCGTCTACCTATTTATATCTAGGAGTATTACTAGAGATGAGCTGGAGAGCCAATAAATCAATAGTTCATAGTTATTGGTAAATAGACAAGCTAGCATTTTGTTTATACTGTTACCAACTCCCAGTACAGAGTCATGGGGTTTTCTCACTGCCTAGCCAAGGCGAGCGTGTTGGAAACCTGAAATGGATTCCCTTCCTGACCATGATACTTTCTGGGATTTGAACGTGCATCTCGTTGTACATAATTCGAATCACGCATTCTAACCAATAAGCTACCACTGCTTCCTAGGTAGAGAAATGCTATATAGGCTACTCTTTTGTTTCCATAACCGATGGTTGTGTGGGGGAAGTGGCTGTTAGACAGGGTTGGGAGTATCAATTCGTAATGAGCAATAGTTACTGGATTAGTTACTTTTGTATTATCGAATGTAAGGCATCTTCTTTACAATTTTGGAGTGTTGATTATTCATTCCTTTTGTAACTGATGAAATGAATATATTGTCATTTTCACACGACCCGATTCTTATCGCTCTTCGGAAACTAGCTCGCAAATAAGTCAAATTTTCTACCACACATATATTACTTGCTGCGCTCATTGGAGTGATCTCCCTCAGCCAATAAATAAGTCCAAAGTGAAGACATGCCCTGGCCTTAACATTCAACATAGCACTCATCATAACATCATGCCTGTGACAACAATCGACCATACTAGTTCAGAATTGAAATACAACAATTTTATCGCTTAGAACCCTCTGTCCTGAGTTGATTAAAAAGAATTTGTTGTCATATTTCTCGGTCTAGAGCAGCTAGGTGCCCTAAAATCCATGTTCAGCCAAGAATATTTTCTGCTCTCATTAAAACTGTCACAGGTGATCAGGATTTAGTGAAAAAATTTTAATGTTGTTGAAGAAGTTCTGGCAGCACTCTCCGAGGGAAAGTATTTAATATATAAAAGTTATTCCTTATTTTAATTTTAGGCCAACTAATGTGAAGAATCCTTACTTTTTACCAAAGGAATATCAAATAATCAGTTACTTTTTTGGGTAATT
>Ga0224511_10001304_pt1 | contig 14724 bp, 13 predicted proteins | sample SF_May12_sed_USG_2_FD_169988 | JGI IMG/M metagenome (GOLD analysis project Ga0224511, IMG submission 169988) | Sediment microbial communities from San Francisco Bay, California, United States - SF_May12_sed_USGS_8_1 | ecosystem: Environmental > Aquatic > Marine > Sediment | place: USA...
ACAGTACGAAAAGTGTGTCACCGAGAGCTCTAAGTATGCGCATTGGATAGGGCTATATCTAAGCTTCCATTTGAACTGGGTATTGGGCCCATTTGTTCATGGTAGGCTTCAGAATCTGAAAACAAGTCGAGACACTTTTGGCTATGGCTTAACCCCTTTAAACAAAGCTTCACTTTCTCCGTGTAAGGGAGGGCAGCCTGGCCGGTGTCTCTTCGGCAACAGGGAATCTCATTGGATTCACATCGCCGCGGCAATGTCCCCCGCGGCAAATTTAGGCACCCAAGGCAAACTTCCACGGGTTGTCGTCTTGTGCCGCAGGGTAAGTTACAACACTGCCGAGCTCCGTACAGATCTGCCAGTTGAGCAGTTTGCCTTAGGATACTTAGGGTTGCCGCATGGGATGCCAATCTCATGAGATCTGATGTTGGCATCTCCTCAGTTGTCCATGAGGATTCATCTATTTTGGTAGTATGCAGTAGCATAGATTTGTTGAATTTCTATTGTTGTAGACAAGAAAATATGGTGCGCTGAGGTTGACTTATGATATGGATCTTTCTGGTCTTGAAAATGATAAAGATTTTTGGTCAACTCATGTGATCAGCAATATAATCACAGTAAGACAGATTTACCAAATCCGGAGGTATGTGCAAAAATCAGCGTTTTGAGTTTGGTAATGAGATGGCTCACCGTGCTTATGTTAGTCTCTGTTGGAACACAGTGCATACACCGTCGATTGAAATAGCCACATTCATCATTGTGTTTCCATGAAAGCGAAGATAACAAGGTTGTTTTACATAAATGGAATCACCAAGCTTATGATTTGTTTTGAGGGTCCATGGGCCTTCTACGGGGCACTCCAAAATCATTGGGTGCCTTTTGGTTACCCATCCGCAAAAGCTGCGGGCGGTTGCAAAAGATTGCAATGTATGTTGCTGATATGGCTGGGTTGTGTAAACTTAAATGTTATGGTTTATGTCTCGATATCTTTCTAGACTCATCACCAGGGATGAGATGAGATCAGCAGTGACTAAAATAGATGGCATCAGACAGCAGTTGACTGACATGTTTGCTGCCACTAATATGACCTCACCATGGCCAGCGGACGTACGACCGCCGTTTAAGACGATCAATAGATATGATGTCATCAGATGGACACTAACTAGTAATGCCACCACCTACCTACCGTATGATTATATCAACAAGAAAGCATTGTCGGGTAAAATTTTTATTCCAATTTCCTCTACCACTCCGAATCTATACCCAATATCCTATTTATGCTTCTTATCCCAGATCTTAGGAGGCAGATCCTCTCACTGCTCACAATCGCCAACACCTGTAGATGAATTCCAGTTGTCGGATACCTTGTTTGAGTCTAGAAGGGGAGATAGTGGGTTAGCTGGGTTGTTAGAATGCATGAGTCGAAATTGCTAGGTCCTGGGTTCAAGTGCTCTTGGTGTTTCTTTGCGCTCTTCGTGTATTTCCTAGTTCAACTACTCAACTGCGCCAGGATAAACCTCAGGTTTTAAAAGTTCCACCAAAGAGGATGACCTAGTGCATGAGTCAGTCTAAAAAAAAGGCTTCTCAATTTGAAAACATTCAATTAAAAAATCTCTTCGTCAGTTGAATACTGCCACATACCATAAGGTTATCCTGTAAAAGAATAACTCCGATTTATATTTGAAAAACTAAGTCATAGCCTGAAACCAATCTTTTTTGGAAAAAGTTGATATTCTTGTAGGTGAATGGCTTGCCGACCAGAACTCAATGGTAGGCTCCATCATGTCAAGACTCCAAACTACTCACCCTGACCGGTACATTCTACAAGAGATAGTCCAAGCCTACAGGAAACTGGATCCCACCAGAGGGTTGGAATACATCTTTACTCTGCGCCTACTTAACTCCGACAGGTGAGTGCATAGAATTGTCTTCCCATTTCGCATGCCTCTTGATTGCACACTATAACAGACAATCGGCTTGACCCTGGCTTTTAAACTGCTTCGCTCGCCCCACTACCTGCCACGTGCCAAATAGCCAGGTCATCTGGCTACTTGATCAGTCTCCTTGAAATTGCAGTTGCCTTCCCTAATATGTGAACTGAATGCATTGCTTCAAATTTTCAGTATGTATATGGACATTGTGATTGACTCATTCCGAAAGCTTTGTGCTTACGCAGCTTCCTAACTTTGCAGTGGTAGGCAGGAGAATCACGTTTTCGAGTTGGTGAAGCCCCTGGGAGAAATGGAATTGATGGATGGGCGTGGCAGCCCGGAGTCAACAGCCGTACATGTTCTCATACCTTTATGGGAAGCTGATTCCGAGGCGGTGATGCGCTTGCTAGAAACGTTCACAAAAACTTTCACCAGAGACTCGAATGTGCGGCTGCATTTTCTTTTGATATATGGGTACGTAACCAAAAAAAAGCCAATCAACTGTATGTAATTGTAATATCATTGGCCATCCCCTTTATTAGGATATCTGATGTTAGCCTATCATCTTATGCCATAATTATAGTGAGATTTCTGACTTGGTGCATCGTGTCATATATCATATACCTTGCATCATATTATGTCATGTCATATCATTTATTTATCAAGGTGTAGATAAGACATGATCATTTTGTTTTCAATGAATGGCATCACTAAGTTAATGGCTTTATTTAATGTCCCGATCCGATTCCGACAGGACAAAGTGACACACAGACATGGAATCGAGCCCAGTCGCCTGGTACAAAGCCGAGTGCGCTACCCACTAAACCATCGCTGTAGTACCATAATCAGGATTGTTTTCACAGGTAGCTTTCACTGTTGAACAGTTTCTGTTCTCTATATGTACCAGGACAGTGCACTCATAATCGGAAAATCGGGCTCAGACCCAAGCGATCGGGTGTGGTGAAAGAAGACCTTGTGGCTACAATTGCTGTTCTGAGAGAATTTGGCTGTTGTTCATCAAATGAGACACCAGTATGACACACCGGTTTTATTGCAAACTTTATATTGCAGTGAGAAAGACTATGCTTTAGCTGCCACCCGTGTTGACCAGTTCAGCTCAGTGAAGATCGCCATATCTAACTACGAAGCCAAGATAGCGCGAGGGGAGACTATAAAGTGGATGGCTATGCTCAATGACAGCGCGGCAAAAATTTTCACTCGAGCCGGTGCCCAGTTCCCATCCAGCTCCATCGTATTCACCTCAACTCTGACTACAGATCTCACAACTGCCTTCATCAGTCGCCTCCGCTCCAATACGATCGAGGGAAAACAAATCTACGCCCCAATCGCTTTCTGGCAATATCAGCCAGACCTGGTGTATGATAAGCAACCATTCCCCCATCGTGTCGAAGTTGCTCGCTCTGTCGGCCATTTTGGAGAGAACTGGTATACCCACCTGGCATTTTTTGTCTCTGATATGAGAGCTCACATGGGTAAGGTGAAATCGGAGCTGGTTGATATGTTTATCGCTGGCAGACTGGAGGTAATGAGAGCACCTGATCCAGAACTCACAGTGAGACATAGGGAGGAATCATGTGCTAGTCTCACACCATTCGATGAGCAGCAATGCGAGGCTCAGAAGATCGATCATATCGCCAGTGGACCAATCCTCGCCAAAAAGCTCCTCCAGGCCGGTATTGTTAGTGGCAAAACGTCCGAGAGCCAGTGATGGTGGTTTTTGTTCATGAGCCATTGAAACATATGTCCATTTCAAATTAAAGCATGTGAAGAACAGCACCTTTTCGCCAGGTAGCAGCAGACTGTACATCCTACACCTAACATGTGGGTGTTCTATACATAAACCATAGAGGTTACATGTTGGTGGCATTCACCCAGTTGTAGTTTATTATGGTTTTTAACTTTGACTTGAATGGATTGACGCCTCCATTGATGATAATAAAGTTGTCAAGAAAAACCTTATGGGGGCCAGGCAACTGATAATCGGCTATTTACGAGTCTTTGTATGCAAAGTACCATACAGTGAGTGCTGAAGCAAAGCGGATGCTGAACAAAACTGTAATTCAATAACTGAGTAACAATAAATAACATATTTCAGTAGAAAAATTTAAACAGTGAAAAATCATTAGATACACACAATATTTACAATGGGGCGGAGACTTTAACAAACATTTTTTATAAATTATCGGCTGGCATAATGGGAATAAACATGTACAAATAGAACAATAGACAAAGAATTCCCGAGTATAAATTGAGCTGCGAAACTACAGCCAAGCATTTCTATTGGGTAACAGCCGAAGTAAGGGCCTTGTCGGTTGGTTAAATATCTATTTCTGAAGGCTCAGAGTTATCGCGATCGATAATTATGTTAGAGTGCTGTAGAGAGTCGTCAACTCTTTTAGAGTCAGTCGCTTTGTGTAGTCCCACATCAGAGCTATACATTCTCTTATTCTTAGACCAGCCTGTTCTGCCTGCATCAAAAGGAAAAATATTGTAGCACGCTAGATACCTGGGAAATGATTAAAATGCATAGCAGCTGGAAATTTCTCACTTTCATGACAAAATCAGTGAAATAAGCAGATAAATTCAGCTAGGAACCTTTCGTAGACTGAGTGCTTGGGTCAAAATTGTTATATTCTGTGTTTGAGTCATGACTCACAATGCAATTGTGAGCTCCTCACATAAAGTGTATCACCTATATTGCCAGAACGGGCCTCGCGCTTACCAAATAGAATGGCGCAGGTACAATACAATAATAAATAAAGGGTAAAAAACTGACAGGTTTACCTGAACCTCAGATAATCTCACACTTACCTGGTTTATCTCTCAATGATTTGCTATCCATCCAGGGTAAGGTTCGTCTCCCTGCTGATGTGCTGCCAGCTGAGCTGGAGGAACTGCTTCCGAGTGAGATAATCGAATACGGCCGCTTATTTCCTGTTGGTGCCTCAGTTTCTATGATCTCTATAGTTACCGATCGGGTTAGGCGGTGCTCTGCAAAAATATTCCAGAAACCACCTTAATGTTGGATGGCTAGGACAAGAAGGGATAACTGCTGTATGAACCGAGAAGGAGGAAACAACTCCTAATATTCAATAAAACCATGGTTTATGAGTAAATAAATATATAAGTGAAGGCCTGAGTGATTTGCCACTCAGGCCAATTAAGTTTTGGTGCTGTAAAGAGTTATAAGAATGGATTAAATTATAAATAGGCTTTGATTTTTATAGCTAAATTTGGGTCCCTGCTTGGAAAGAAAATCACCCTGCGGTGAAGTTGACAAACTAGTAGCAGATGCATCTAGGCTAAAGTTACCTTTTTGGTCACGTTTTACATGTCGATCATTTATGTTGTCATCGCTTTTTTTCAGATCGATACTCGGCTTATTCCCGACACCCATAGTAGAGAGCTCACCAAGCCGTGTCTCACGACTCTTCAGGGCCTGAGACCATAGCAGATTCTACAGCGAAGAATGGGGATGAGCTGCTTTGAACATGGAGTTATCCTCCCTTGGTTCTATGACCAATAATGTTATTTCTGAGCATCCTTTAGTTTATAGGATCACCCATTTTTTATCGTTCTACTCAACCACCTCGCCACTCTATATGCTGAAACTCCTAAACCTGAGGCTTGTTCTGGAGTGGTAGGAACTATAGGAATCATGCGAGGAGCTAATAATCACTAAGACTAGAATTTGAACCCAAGATCTTTCGACCTTGACCTATCCTGCTATCTCATACATGTGTAGCCTCCCTGGATTATCCCTCCAGTCTTTTTGTGCAATGTTTCACACGAAATCAGTGTTTAGAATAATAGAGTGGAGTTGGCCTTCAGTTTAGTCAGTTTTCATTAAGTCAAGCCCAGACCCGGCAGATTCACTGGAAGCTGTAGCGGGAGGTCTTTATTTTATAGTGTGAGAACAATCAAGAAAATGAAATCACAAAACTATAAACGAGGATAGCTCGTAGGGGTAAACCCAGTATTGGTTTGTACCTGTAGCTGGCTGACCCATTTATTTTTTATCTGAGTGTTAGCTGCTTGCAGACACCATCTTTCTCCTGTCCTCTTCCTAAACCAGATCTCAAACTTCAGTCCAGATGTGCCAACATTCTCTGTGAGACCCAAGTCTGCAGTCTAAAACATACATATCTTTATCATTGAGAGGCCTGTTACATGCATAGACTTATTCATGGCAAAAGGTTGGTGCACTATACCTGAAAGCTTATGACCGAGTGCCATAGAATTAAATATATAGAGTGTGGATAAAATATGAGACTTCTAATATCTAAGCTGATGAGAATATTGCATGACTGCTCCTGTGTCTTCAATAAAATCAGTCGGTTAAATATTACAGCTGAATCATTTCCACTTCACATTCACACTGCTCTTCCTATACAGAGGTTTGATTAAATTTCATTGAAAGTATTGTGTACTGATTCATATAAATAGCAAAGGAGCTGACGAAGTTGTTCTAAGATATTATGGACCCACTCATTAGTAACAGTAGAAACAACTTAGACTGGAGTCCCTCTGACTGGCAAAGCTAGCATGACCTGTCTATAGCTTTATGATTTAGGGAACCACTTTTCGATACACTTTGCGCGCACACCTGACATCATGTTGCTATCATGTCACTGTTTGCAGATGATTGAGTTTGGGCTCGTGTTGCGTTTTGATACTAGGATTATAGTCAGTATCATGTGAGAACCTTATTAAACTTAGGTGTGCCACCGCTCGACTTATTATTAGCTTTTCAGCTGAGTTTTTACACAAAGTATCAGTGATATTCATACTTAGATTCAAGCTCATGTTTATATTTGCTCCTTTTCTGCTTGTCTTTATATCATATTCACTCCATGCTTCACAAATACATAGTCAATACCAAATTGGGTTTAACAGTTCCACCGTCATGGAAAATAATATTATTCAATATTTGATTCAAGGCCAAAAAAAGTACACAGCTAAGGTCAATCAAGGTCACGGAGAGATCAAAGAGAATCAGTTTTTTCAGAGCCGCTAAAACTACGCTAGCCAAACACACTCGAGCATTACTCCGTGTACTTTTGGTAATGTTACAGCAAGAAAATATTCAATGTTATGGAGCCAGATTTACAATGCGATCCAAAACTCAAATATTTGTTAGTTTGCCTTTCTCTTCATTTTTACACTGCAATGTTGTGCAATTATGCTAAACCGAGTGGATTTAGTGTAGTAACCACAGTTACACAGTAGAAACTATGATGTGTCATCCCAAAGCTACAAAAACATTGTGATTGTGTATTGCAGTGGTTGATCATTCGAAATGGATTATAGATTGGCTGGATATTTTTCTACCTTCCATCGTATGCTGAGATAAATTTGCAGAAGATTGAGGTGTTTTGTTATACTATATAGTTTTTTTTATGAATTCTCTCAATTGAAGCTGTGGTTTAGAAAGCAATTGTGGCTTAAAATGCATAACTTGTGTACCAGATGGTGATAGAAGGGTTATTCGACTTTATTTTGCTTCCGAGGTCCAACGTTTCCCTAATAAACCGGAAGCAAACTCCGCATAGGGGATAATATTAATATGGCATATCAACAGTGATAAAGTTACCTTGAGGCTCGTCTTGTATATATATTGATCTCTTCCAGCTCCTATCTTCCTCGTCTTGGCAAACACTAGTAGGTGTTCAAAGAAAAATATATGTCGCGTTGTTTTTCGTTTCGATTTCAGCACAGTGAATTCATCTTGAAGGAGTAATGTCCCCTGCTCTTGTAAGTTCACATCACAATCCTGCAAATAAAAGAATTTGTATACATTACAATGCTGTGGTTCTTAATACAACCGTTTTGGTCCCCTAAATACTTTTTCCCATCACATGAGTTTGCCTCAGGGTTCCCTTATGTTTAGTAGTCATATTACACGCAATAAACATGGATCAGTACTGAGATGATCATAATGGAAAAATACCACAAACTCCTGTGAGGGGAAATTCGAGTTTTTTCGTGTATACACTGGGTTCGTGTTCAGAATGTAGCAATTCTACCCATGGAGGGTAAAGGGTGTTATATTTTTTGGCAGATTTGTAAAAGCAAAATCAACTCGGATCATTTTTGTATCAATTAGGCTATAAGCCAGGACTAATCTAGAGATCACGAGTTTAACAGCTTCAGCTTAACCCTTCATAACCCCATTATTTTCTCCTGCAAAGGCGCTATTTGTTGGAGTATACGGCTAGATATCTTCCACAGGGGAGGAGTGGGGCCCAGAATCTGGGAAAATATCAGTTTTCTGAGCGCTTTCAGGGCAAGCAAGCGCTATTGGCCTTTGTGAGGGTTAGCATGCATATGCCTTATAGATGACTGTATGATTGGCACAAATCTTGAGAGGAGTACACTCGTTACTAGGCATAATATATATTGCTATGTTTTATAGGGGACTTAAAGGGTCATGACTTCATTTACCTGTCATGGCCGCTCAGTCGACTTATACATTATGACAAGCTGATCCCAAGCCTATCCCAAAATAATCTAAAGTTTTGGCGCTTTTTACTGGAATGGAATTCATATCATCTAATTAGTTTATTGTTATTTGTTTAGTTCTTAAATATCGCTTCATTGCAGGCCACTTGAGATAAGATTTTTACTGCATACCACAAGTGACACGAAATTCTTTCTAGCGTGTTAAGAAAGATGGGATATCAGGGTAGCTCATTGGCTGAAGAGCTTGGCTCTAGATCATAAGATTCTGGGTCAGAATTAGTGGTGCCTGGTTTGATTCCCGATCCAGGCACTACATTGTCATCTCACTTTTAACGGATTCAGACAGCAATAATGGAGGCCTACCCGTAGTAATACTTCCTCTTTGGGGTACATCATGCTCTCAAACAAAATTGAACTCTGAGACAGCAGGATAACTGGGTCGTAAAGTGTTGGGCTTGCAGCCGTGAGAACTTTGGTTCAAATCCAGGCGAAGGTGGGCGGCCGTTACGAGTATGCTCTCCTCACATTTATCCTAGCTCCTACCACTCCAATAAGCCTCAGGCTTAAAAGGCCTATTAAATAGGATGGCCAAGTCCCCTAGTAGAAAAAATGTACATACCTGCAAAGCGTCCATGGCTAGGAGGTCATTGCCATGCTGCAAACACCAGCGAGTCATCTCCTCCGCCTCAGATAGGTCATCGTACTCGGCAGCATTGGGCGGGCACTCTTTGAGCACCTGTTTCAGGATAAGGGCATACTTTCCCATACGCTGCACTGGTTTCAAAAGGTAGCTGGACAAATTCATTTTGTCACCAATAGCTAGCTGCTGACCCTGAAAATAAAACGCTGACCTGAATAAAATGGCGTTCAATTTGCCTAGTGTAGTCAGGCCCTTGGGGGTTGGAGAGCACGCCGCAATTAAGTAAGAGACACTGGGGTTCATTTGAGACGGTCCAGATTTCGCCCTCGGCAATTCAGATCTATGAACAGCACGGGTCCGAACATGAGAGCCTGACAGTCTCCACAAAGACTCGTAAGAATAATGCGTTGAAAAGGCAAAGGTTTCGGTATTCAAAGTATGCCTAAATTTGTTTTTTCAATCAATAATAAGTTGTCAGAATAGAATAGGAACATTTTTCTGTCTGATTTGACCTTTTAGTAATCATCAATGCGTTTATATAAGTCCCCCAGTAACCAGTGCATACAGAGGAGAAAGGGAATCCGCGGCGCTGAACCTAAAGGATTTTACCAAAGATCACAGGTTTTGTTCACAGAGGTTGTATAGAAACTCCCCTGTGTGACAAGAACAGAGTGAATTGACAAGATTAAGAAATGGAGACTAGGGGTGAGAGAAGAGCATAAAGCGTTCACCAGAGGGGATATCTTGGGACCAAGATGGTCTACAATAAAGTGAACTCAGGCTGCCTGTTTACATGCAGAATAGCCTGCCATAACTCACCATGAAGAAGATACTTCCATGCTCTGCCATGAGTTCATCAGATTTGGGCTTGTTCTTATTATACAGGGCATACATGAGAAACTCATGTCTCTATAAAGAAATGTTAGCACATTGTCACACGTTAGCATGAAACACATGATCTCTAGGAATGTGTGATAATGACAAAGAAAGAGTAAGTGACTCTACACTCACAGTCCCATAGGCAATCGTGTGCCGAATGACTGAACAAGGATAGTGGCTACATTATCATCTCTAGTATTTAATTCACCTGATGCAAAGGCTCGCATATATAATTAGAAACTTTAGCACGATAGTATGCCATCATGCAGAATGGATAATGTGAAAATTCTTATTTTCGCTGCTCAAACAGCATAGGTTATTCTTATATGACCCGTTTCGCTTAGCTCGGATGCCATACACGTGATCTGACAGTCAGCTATATGGTATTTACTGATGGAAAAGTCTGCTTTTGCAAATTGGATGTCTAATCTTTAGCGGTTAAAGACTCTAGAAATAGATTGCCTCTAGTCATAGATCATGAGCTAATTTATTTTTGCAGTTTATAAACCAAAACACGGTCAGGGGTCCACTATTACTTACATGCTTCAAAAAACATTGGCTAATTTTGAATGGATCATCCTGGCAGTCAGCAAGCTCCTGCAGGAAATACCGGCTGTGGAATTCATAGATTCGCTCAATGTTTCCAAAGATTACAGCACGTTTACCCCGCAGGGGTTGCGGGACGTCGGCGCGGTTCAACTCAGGAATATACGATTCCACAACAAGGTTCAGTGCAACGACATAGTCTCTTTCAGTCTGCAAAACAAAGTTTGATTCATTTACCTAATAGTCATCCCGGAGAGCGCAATGACATCATCCAATTACCTTGGGCCTATCAGCACATAAGAGCCCCAATGATTTACACAGTGCACTATCTGACCAGCCAGCGCAGAACTGTATCTGCTCACCAGAAGATGTGTAATGTATTAATAACCTTGTACTTTTATCTTTCGGACAAAACTACGTATGGTAATACAAAACTGTGTATAGGTGTTAAAATGTTTGGGGCCTCTAATGAACACCTGCCCAATGTCACCTTGAGACCAGATGATAAGAACACCATATGATAGCATCAGAGTTGCAGACGTTCTTAACAATGGGTAACAATAGAGTCTCGCTCAAGAGCTAATTTTATGACCATCTTCTTTGTTAATAACAGAAAATTAACAGACTTTGGTTAGAAGCATCTGCCCTAGAAAGTAGACTTAGATTAGCGTTCTTTCAACATTTACTTTTTACTCATGGCTTTAGTTTTCTGTTTTCTTTAGGCGGATTCGTGTGCCCTCACACGCTTGTTATCTGGATTATTAGTGGACCGAATAGTCAAACACTCAAGGATTTCTAAGAGCAACTCTGGTGCTGTTCTTTTGCGTGAGTCTCTATTAAGTCAAGAAAAAAATGCAGAAAAATTAGTGCTGAAGAGTTTTAAGGGTGAGTCTTTTTTATGTCGATTCACAGCCTAAAAGTGTGACCTTAGCCGCGTAATATAAAATCTACCACAACACATATCCGCATATTGGACCACAGCCACTGCAATGCTCACAATCATGTATGTCCACTCAGAACAAGGTAAAGGGCTCTGCTGTTTGGTCGGTATTTTTATTATCTTAACTATAGCACGCGACGGAGTTGCTGTCTGGCAGAGTTGGTATAATACAATCTGACTATGCCCGACGCAACCTTCTCTCTACCAGATCACCTACTGATTCAGTGTGAAGCACAGGCTACAAGACCATAGACATAGAAAAGCTATTACATATCTTTATGTCTCAAATTCTTACCTGAATGAGTTCATCCATTATATGAGCCAGTGTAAACCGACTTCTCATTTCACTTTCGGTTAGTCTCAGGTCGGCCATAGATGAACTCCTGACGCTGTGCGATGTGAGATGAGAATTTACCGGTATAGGTGACCAAATGTTTGGAGCGGACACCCGGCTGGTCATATGTGGACGATGCAAAACAGAGCTGTCAACCGTATCATCTTCTGGCAAGCTGAAACAGATGACCGTATTGTTATATGCTATTCCAAACCAGGGCGGTACGAGAGAGAGGAAAAGAGTATGTAAATTATGAAGCTAAAAATAGTTATCAGCGGGTGTGGATAATGGATAATATTTACATTTGGGCTCATCACAGAAATCATTTGAGTTTTCTTAGTCATGTACCAGGCAGTGACTTTTCAACACTCAAACTACGTACTACTAAACACAAAGGCGGCATAAATCAACACAATATAAAGCTTGATACATGCGGCAAGCATTGCCCCGGACGGTTATGTAATTGGGTCCAGCGATGAATGATGGCGGTGATGTGTGATAAGGTCCCCCCATAATTCATCGCATATGGGGTGATATGTACATCAAGGGCCCTCAGTGGGTACAAATCGGCGTGATTACAGGCAGCAAATCACTTGTATAAATGCAACTATTGACTTACTGTCTTTATAAGAAGGGAATTGGGGTCGTGAGATGCTAGCAGGACAATGAGGGCATTATCTACTTGAAGTAAAAGGGGTCATTCATCCTCTTAACATTACCTACTACACGCTACTTGAGAGTGTGGCCCGAAAATCAACGGATTCATAGCTCGGCCATCAAAGGGTAGTTAAGTCAACTTTTAGGCTTTAACTGGGCACTTATAACAGACCGTTACCAGTTAGAGACTAGAGTTGCAGAGATGTGTAGCTTACCTAGCGAGACTCTCAGAGCTGCCTGTGACGAGACTTATAGTCTTGTTGGCTCTTCGACTCTTGATGGATTCGGAATCATTCCGCAGTGAATTCTCAATGACATTTAAGTGGTCAAGCTGTTTTTGTAATGAATGGTCTTCTCCGACTTCTGAAACACTGATACTTCCTGTTGATAAGCGTTTGATATTGTCTTCGGCAGTTTTCTTATTCCGAGCGAAAGTCAGCAGAGGCATTGCAATAGCTGATGCGAAACCATGAAACGACCGCCGTTTCGACATAAGCGCCTGTTTCGACTGTTTTGTTTTTAGAACCGGTGAGACATGGCGACGTCTAAACACTTCCTTTGAATCTTCTCCAAGCTCCTCCTGAGAACTAGCAGTTTCCGAATTGAGCTTTCCCTCAGGAAGTTGCTTCACAATACCGTTTACAGCCAGTTTATAATCTCCGAACTCTGCTGTGGCCATCTCCTCTTTCATCGCAGACTCTGTCAAATGTTCTACACTTTGAGAATGAGCATTGTCAGTAGAGGATTCTGAGTCGGGTGTAGGTTTATATAAGGTTTTCCTGAGAGTTGGAGTCGGTACGTATTGGATGACATGGCCATCCTCAACGCGTGGACTCTGCACTGTGTGTGTCATGTGATCTAGTGGAATAGTTATTTCCTGATCGGTGTGTAGAAATTTATCCGCTCGATCTACTGTACCATACGAAAATTCTTCCGTTGAGTCAGCCAGTAACGCATTATCATTTGACGTATCGCACATAAGATCACTAGTCGTGTCTGAACTAATGGAGCAATTCTCACAATCTGCCGTTAGAAGTTCATCTGTCGTAGATTCGTCCGATTCCCCTGTAGGAGTTGCACCACAAATGAAACGAGGAGCTGGTACAGGGGGTTCGACGGGCATTTCCGAGATCTCTGGTGGAACAATTTCAACAGCCGAGTCATCCATGTCTGGTTTTGAGTCATCGGTTTGAGCATCCATTGATTGCGATGCATTCTCGGCTTCCATTTGGTCAAAAGATGGCGTGTCGTCAAATGACTGTGATCGTCTTCTTATCTCATAGTCACACTTGGTAGATCTGAGCATAAGTGCAGGAGTACCGGGAGCTGACTGGGAACAGTGTGGAAACCATTCCTCTCCATTCTGTGTCTCTGCTGATTGACTCGGTGTGTCAGAACCCAACTGCACTAAACTTATTCCATTAGCTCTACACATTTCTATCTCACGTCTTGCCCTGTCCACCATCGCCTGACGGGCAAGTAGCAACTGTCTCGTGTCATTGCATCTACCTCGGGCGACCTTACATTGCTCATGGAGTTTACGATTGGACAGAAATCGAGCTTCTTTGCTTATTTCATCAAACACGGAATCATCTGCAACAAAGCAACGGTATGAAGGTCGGATGGAGACACACGCATTCAGCCATTAATAGTGCTTATCTCTATGGCACGTAATAATCCTATTAAATGTCATCAAAATGATTGAGAAATCGAAAACTATCTACTCTCATAGAAAGACTTCCTTTTAATGCATTCAGCCAGATCAAAAATACTTTTCTAAGGAATGTTAGGTAACCAATAAGAATTCTGGTGATTGGCTATACTTACCAATTGGCATATGATCCTGCATGAAGCTGCGTAGACTATTCGCCAGAATGTCCAAACTTTCAGCTGTTGTGCTGTTATCCATAGGAGAAGAGGATAGTAGTTTCATAGCTTCCAAAGCCCAATGATAGGTCTGCAACCAAAAGTCATTTTTATTGGTTTGTCTTGGTATGAAGAGCTAAAAAGTCTATGAACAGTTGCAGTCAGGAGTTGGAGGCCTAAAATCATTCACTAATCCGCGTGTTCTCCATTTAACACTTAGAAGAGTGTAGGACTGTCCTGGTGTATGGTGTATACAACTTATATCAAATGTGATTTATTAATATCCGCTAAAATACTCCTTGCACTTCCTAGAGATGTCAATTGCCATCAAATGAGCAAATTGCTATTCAACAGTTTAATAACTAAGAAATAGAGAAATAGGAATTTTTAGCATCATTCCAATGCGATTGTAACAAAATGAATGAGATGGGTTAAAGACAGGAGACAATCA
>Ga0224511_10001305_pt1 | contig 14722 bp, 3 predicted proteins | sample SF_May12_sed_USG_2_FD_169988 | JGI IMG/M metagenome (GOLD analysis project Ga0224511, IMG submission 169988) | Sediment microbial communities from San Francisco Bay, California, United States - SF_May12_sed_USGS_8_1 | ecosystem: Environmental > Aquatic > Marine > Sediment | place: USA...
ACCTTTTGGGAATTGTTCTCAACGAACTCACACTCATAATTACCAACATCAGACATGATCCTATTGTTCAATTCACAAGATATTCTGCGGCTATAATGAAACTCTAAGATGACCTCCGTTAATGCATGAAAATCAATACGACTAAGTGTGAAATGTATGCTCTTAATATATTTAGAGTTCTGCTGGCTCGCGTATAATCTACTGTTTTGGCCAGTTTATAACTAATTACAAATTGTTGGTATGCTTTATTACTAAAGAATAATACTATGGAGGTAATATAACAATATTTTACTTATTATTTCAATTTGATAACTAGTTTCTTTTCCACATAATTAAAGGTTAGAAAGTAGGACATCAACAAAATATTAAACCAAAATTGATGTTTTATCTATGAAACACTAAGATGACCTCCGTTAATGCATGAAGTAAAATACGGCTAAGGTGTGCTCTTAGTATTTTTAGAGTTCTGCTGGCCCGTGTAAAAATGTTATTTTGGCTAATTAATGTCTTATAATAAATTGTTGTTATGTTTTATTAGTAAAGAGTGATACTTTTGAGATAACATAACACTAATTCACTCATTTTGTTTCAATATGATAGCTTGTTTTGATCATGACAAATGACTATTTTGGGCTGCCTTTGGCTATTTGGCTTTGCCTCTCCCCCTTCAAGGTAACTTAATCTAATAAAATACATTTTCAATGCCACTATACAATATAATTCATTCGAATCCATATTTTACAAAAGAAACAAAAGTAAACACCATGTTCTCTTATGGAAAGGTGACCTAATACTGACGCCCCCACCCTATCTGGCGAATACGCAGGACTGTACATCTCAATGTAAAAAAAACATGCTCGTAGGAACCACTAATGCCGTTATGCTGGTACATCATCAACGAATGATATCAATTACACCGTCTTCACACTACAGTGCAAGATAATATAATGCAAAACAATAATGTTATATGATACATGTATCACATTAATTCCTGTTACATGTCAGAACTAGGCATGTAAAGTGTCTGTTTATGCAAACGTTGGACATAAATGTTTTCGAAACCTTGAGAAATACAAAAATATACACAATATTTACATTTTAGGTACAACAATCATGAACACTTATAAAACAAAATGACATTGAACAGCTTCAATAAAAACGAGGCTGCTGTTTTCTCGTGTAAATATATAACATCGTGACAATAAAGTTAATTAAAATATTATATAGTACAATGAATATTTAAACTCTACAGAACATGCACAATTGTACATTATAATACAAAAAATTTGGTATCAAATACATGTAGATGAAATACATGATATATGGGACTTGTCCTCAACGAACTAACACAATACATAACAAGACATATGAACAGGTATGTTTGAATAAAAAGCCGACCTAAAGCTATGTTATGTGCGCGTTATATTTCTATAGATAAAGAAAAAACTTTTGACACATAAACACTGTGTAGTAATCAAAATGCAACAGGTAACCTTAAGTTACATAACAAATTATTACATAACCACTTATAAACATAGACAGAAGTAAACAATAAAATTCAAAAACACACAAAAAAACTATTCTAAATGTCTGTCACGTCTTGTTGTTCTGCGTATTTTGTGCTATTATATGTGTTTATTTTTGTACGGGTCATTTTGTGTTTCAATACACCATTACTGTACATGCTTATCAATAGTTCTTTGAAAAACTTTTTTAATTCAAAGTACAAAGCATTAGGATGTTGAGGATGTTGAGACATTGCGTAAGTCAGGAATTGAAACTTTCTTCATTAAGTGATATTTTTAATTCGTTCAAAAAGCACATTACCTGGTATCGCAAGTTCGTGGTCACCATATGTCATATTCTTTAAAACTAGGGTGATAATGTTCTTACTGTCCTGATATGAACCCTCCCCCCTGTCACAGTGACATGTCCAATATAAATGTTAACGATTGATGCTGGAATCTGAAGCGTGTTTCCTTTAAGGTCGATGTTCTTCAATGTAAGCCACTCAATCATTGCACAGTTTTCCTCCTACCAAAGTGACATCGTCAAGGTTAATGTTGGTGGTTGATGCTGGAAGATGCAGAATGTGGTCTCCAATATAGACGTGTTTCAATTTAAACTCCTTAAGTCCTGTACAGTTCTTCAGCGAGACTCCCCCTTGCACAGTGACATGGTCTAGGTCAATGCTGGTAATTAAGGCTGGAAGCTTCAGTTTGTAGTCGGCAATGTCAATATATGCCAAAATTAGCTGCTAAAGAACTGTACAGTCTTCCAGTGAGACTTCCCCTGTCACAGCGCGATGCTCAATATTAATGTTGGTGATTGAGTTTGGAAGCTGAGGATTGCGGTCTCCTATTTCTAAGTGACTCAAAAGTAAGCATTGAACAGGCTACCCGTGAGACTCCCCTTGACACAGTCACACGGTCATGTTAATGCTGGTGATTGATACTGAAAGCTGCAAACTGTAGTATCCTATGCCAATGTGACTCAACATTAGCTTCATCCTTGTACATCTCTCAGACCCCCTGACACAATGACATGGTCAAGGTTAATGATGGTGATTGATGCTGGAAGCTGCGAATTGTTGTCTATAAGGTCGGTGTGTTTCAATTTTCAATTTTAGTATCTTAAACCTCGTACAGTTTTCAAGTAAGACCCCCTGACACAATGACATGGTCAATGTTATGCCGGTACAGCATCAACGCATGATATCAATGGACAGTTCCGCGACTGTCAATCCTGATCATTTATAAAAGGAAAATATCAATATTAATCCAATAAATTAGGGTTATACTGTCAGATGACAATCTGACCTAGTAAATACAAAAGAAAGCGTAATTCCTGTTTGTGATACACCTCATCACACGGACAATGGAAAACTACATAAATGAGAGGAGCTTGAAAAATTGCGGAACTATGCATTATACAGTCTAGACAATACAGTAGAAGATAATATAATGCAAATAATTTTTTAAATATGATACATGTACAGCATGAAATCATGCAACAGGTCATAACTATCCACATAAACAGTTTTGTATTAATACAAATCAGACCTAAAGCTACATTGTAGCTAAAGCGTGCGTTACATTTCTAAAGATAATGAAAAATATTTGCTTGATATCAATCAAAACTGTATTGCAGTCAATGTTACCTGACATAAAACTAAGTGTTGCCTAACTACTTCTAAACATAGGCAGCAGCATTATTGACTGATTGTGTTTCATAATAGCATTAGATACTTAACATGTTTATCAACAGTTCTTTGAAAAACAGACCTCTGACATCAAAGAACGTGGCATTATAATGTTAAGACAATGCGTATCTCAGAAATTGACACTTTCTTCTTTTAGAGAAATTTTAGACTTGTTTAAAGAGTACATTATCTGGTATTGCAAGTTCGTGGTCACCATATTTCACATCCTTTAATTCAAGGAATAAAATGTTCTTACACTCCTGGAATGAAACGCCTCCCGTCACAATGACATTGTCAAAGTGAATGCCCCTGATTGTTGCTGGAAGCTGAAGGGTGTTGTCTTTAAGGTCGACGTGTTTTAATATAATCCACTCAAGACTTGTACATTTGTCCAGTGACACCCCACCTCGCGTAGTAAAATTGTCAAGGTAAATGCTGGTTATTGATGGTGGAAGCTGCAGATTGTGGTCTCCTATATCGACATATTGAAATCGAAGCCCTTGAAGCATTGTACAGTTATCTAGTGAGATTCCCCCCCCCCGTACAGTAACATGGTCAAGGTAAATGCTGGTGATTGATGATGGAAACTGCAGATCGTGGTCTCCTATATCGACATCTTCAAATGTAAGACTTTCAAGCATTGAACAGTTCTCCAGTAAGGCTCCCCCTCGCAATGTTACATTGTCAAGATAAATGTTAGTGACCGATGATGGAAGCCGCAAATTGTGATCTCCTATGTCGACGTGTTTTATTGTAAGCCTCTCAAGCCGTGTACAGTTCTCCAGTGAGATTCCACCTGGCAAGATGACATGTTCTAAGACAATGCTATAGATTGGTTGTGGAAGCTTCAGATTGTGGTCTCCTATGTCGACATGTTTCAATGTAAGCCAACTAAGCCTTGTACAGTTCTCTATGAAGACTCCCCCTCGTGCAGTAACATGTTCAAGGGCAATGTTGATAATTGATTTTGGAAGCTGCAGATTGTGGTCTCCTATATCGACATATTCAATTCTAAGCCCTTCGAGCATTGTACAATTATCCAGTGAGACCCCCCTTCGTACAGTGACATGGTCAAGTGTAATGCTGGTGATTGATCCTGGAAGCTGCAGATTGTGGTCTCCTATATCGACATATTTAAATCTAAGCCCTTCAAGCATTGTACAGTTCTCCAGTGAGACTCCCCCTCGCACAGTAACATGGTCAAGCTCAATACTGGTGATTGATGCTGGAAACTGCAGATTGTGGTCTACTATATCAACATATTGAAATCTAAGCCGTACCAGCTTTTTACAGTTCTCCATTGAAAGCCCCACTCGCACAGTAACATGGTCAAGATAAATACTAATGATTGATGCTGAAAGCTGCAGATTGTGATCGCTTATATCGACGTGACTCAATATAATCCACTTAAGCAGTGTACATTTATCCAGTGACACGCCACCCCGCGAGGTAAAATTGTCAAGATCAATGCGGGTGATTGATGATGGAAGCTGCAGATTGTGGTCTCCTATGTCGACATGTTTCAATGTAAGCTCCACGAGCTTCGTATGGTTCTCTAGTGAAACTTCTCCTGACACAGTGACATGGTCAAGGTAAATACTGGTGATAGATGCTGGAAACTTCAGATTGTGGTCTCCTATATCGACATGTTCAAATCTAAGCCTTTTAAGCATTGTGCAGTTCTCCATTGAGACTCCCCCTCGTACAGTAACATGTTCAATGTCAATGTTGGATATTGACATTGGAAGGTGCAGATTGTGGTCTCCTATGTCGACGTGTTTCAATGTAAGATTCCTAAGCCTTGTACAGTTCTCCAGTGTGACTTCCCCACGTACAGTAACATGTTCAATATCAATGCTGGTGATTGATACTGGGAACTGCAGATTGTGGTCTCCAATGTCGACGTATTTAAATGTAAGCCATTTAAGCATTGTACAGTTTCCCAGTGAAACTCCCCCTTGAACAGTAACATGTTCAATATCAATTCTGATGTTTGATGCTGGAAGCTGCAGGTTGTGGTCTCCTATGTCGACGTGTTTCAATGTAAGATTCCTAAGCCTTGTACAGTTCTCCAGTGAGACTCCCCCACGTACAGTAACATGGTCAAGCTCAATGCTGGTAATTGATGTTGGAAGCTGCAGCTGGCAGTCTCCTATGTCGACGTCTTTCCATGTAAGACCCTTAAGCCATGTACAGTTTTTCAGTGAGACTCCCCCTCGCACAGTGACGTGGTCAAGTTCAATGCTGGTGATTGATGCTCGAAGCTGCAGATTGTGGTTTCCCATGTCGACGTGTTTCAATGTAAGATTCTTAAGCCTTGTACAGTTCTCCAGTGAGACTCCCCCACGTACAGTTACATGGTCAAGGTCAATGCTGGTAATTGATGTTGGAAGCTGCAGCTTGCAGTCTCCTATGTCGACGTCTTTCCATGTAAGACCCTTAAGCCATGTACAGTTTTCCAGTGAGACCCCCCCTCGCACAGTGACGTGGTCAAGTTCAATGCTGGTGATTGATGCTCGAAGCTGCAGATTGTGGTCTCCTATGTCGACGTGTTTCAATGTAAGATTCCTAAGCCTTGTACAGTTCTCCAGTGAGACTCCCCCACGTACAGTAACATGGTCAAGGTCAATGCTGGTAATTGATGTTGGAAGCTGCAGCTTGCAGTCTCCTATGTCGACGTCTTTCCATGTAAGACCCTCAAGCCATGTACAGTTTTCCAGTGAGACTCCCCCTCGCACAGTGACGTGGTCAAGTTCAATGCTGGTGATTGATGCTGGAAGCTGCAGATTGTGGTCTCCTATGCCGACGTGTTTCAATGTAAGATTCCTAAGCATTGTACAGTTCTCCAGTGAGACTCCCCCACGTACAGTAACATGGTCAAGGTCAATGCTGGTAATTGATTCTGGAAGCTTCAGGTTCTGATCTACTATGTCGATGTGTTTTAATATAAGCCACTTAAGTATTTCACAGTTCTCCAGGGAGACTTTTCCTGCCACAGGAACATGGTCAATGTCAAAGCTGGTGATTGATGATGGAAGCTGCAGATTGTGGTCTCCTATGTCGATGTGTTTCCACATAAGGTCTTTAAGTCCTGTACAGTTCTCCAGTAAGACTCCTCCTGACACAGTAACATTATCAAGGATAATTGTATGGATTGATGCTGGAAGGTGCAGCATGTGGTCTCCTAGGTCAACGTGGTTAAATAGTAGCTGCTCAAGCCCGGCACAGTTCTCAAGGGAGACTCCTCCTGACACAGTGACATGATCAAGGTGAATGCTAGTGATTGATGCTGGAAGCTTCAGTTTGTCGTGTTTAATGACAATATGTGCCAAGGTAAGACGCAAAAGCCCTGTACAAGAATCTAATAAGAATCCACCAGACACAGTGACATGGTCAAGGTCAATGCTGGTGATTGATGCTGGAAGCTTGAGAATGTTGTCTTTAAGGTAGGTGTGTGCGACTACAAGATTTTCAAGTCTTGTGCAATTATCCAGTGAGACTCCTCCTGACACGTCGACATTGTCAATGTCAATCCTGGTGATTGATGATGGAAGCTGCAGATTATGGTCTCCTGTGTCGACGTGTTTCATTGTAAGCCACCCAAGCTTAGTACAGTTCTCCAGTAAGACTCCCCCGCGAACAGTTACATGGTCTAGATGAATGTAGGTGATTGATGATGAAAGCTTCATGTTCTGATCTTCTATGTCGATGTGTTTCAATATAAGCCTCTTAAGTATTTTACAGTTCTCCAGTGGGACCCCCCCTCGTACAGTAACATGGTCAAGCTCAATGCTGGTGATTGATGATGGAAGCTGCATATTGTGGTCACCCATATCGACGTGTTTCCATGTAAGCTCCTTAAGCAGTGTACAGTTTTCCAGTGAGACTCCCCCTCGCACAGTGACGTGGTCAAGTTCGATGATGTTGATTGATGCTGGAAGCTGCAGACTGTTGTCTTCTAGTCCAAATGAAACTGTAACGGAGCCATTTAAGCTTTCTAGTATAAGTGTTCTAAGACATGAATAGCTTGTCAACGACGGATATGGAAACAATACTGTGTTCTCTTCTAAATTCATAAATCGTACAACCACACTGAGAACCCGATTTTTGTTTACTTCCAGTAATCTGCAAAATATGTCATAACCTTGAATTGGGTGTATAATGCTGGTAATGTTGTACAACGTGGGACGAAAGTTCTCAAATCCGTTTTTGTCAGCTTCAATTACACCGTGTCCTATTAAATGAGTTAGAGTGTATGCATGATTTAGACAAACGTCGTACATATTGCTATTCTTATATTCACGTTTTACATGTGTGTTCATAATTTCGGACATCTTTTCTGCCATGTTTATGTTTATACCACACATAAAAATAAACACCTGTGAGAGGTCACTGATATAAGAATCAAATGCAGACGAATCATGAAATGAATATCGGGGCTCAACAGCGATTTTAAAAAGATTTTCACGTAGACCCATATGAACTGCCGCTAGAAATTCCTGGAAGGATTTGTGAATAAAAGAAAGAGTCGATGAACGAGAACTCAAAGTCTTTGACTTCTTTTCAGATAAAATTCCACACTTCAGGGCAAACCGTTTTACCTCGTTATTCAAGTGGCATGTATTGCTGTTGAACACAACAGATGAATGCCCCTGTTGTGGGAACAGTTGTTCAAATGCTAATTGTGCAATTTCAGTAAAATATGTCCAGTATCGTAACACATTTGTCTTGTCCGCAAATAGTCGAAATTTGGGCTCAAAACTACTTTTATTGTCATTGTTTTCTTGCGGTTTACGACCCATAATCATATCAAAAATGCTTGCATATATCTTACTCTGGGAGTTGGAAACTTCCTTGCCATCGAAAAACAGACAGACAATTTGTAAAAGAAGAATGGGAATGGTCAGTAAGTGCGAAACATATTTTGCCTGTACGTAGACCTCTATTTCTGAAAACAGTACATGGTTTTCTGATCGTTCGTTTAAAATATTTACCACCTTTTCTCCAAGCCTGTTCACATTTCCAGTTCCTTCGATGTATAAGCGTTTTTCAACCTTGGATTCCTTAGGAGGACATTGCGACATTCGCCATGGACGAGAAGTTGTTATAGTAATGGCTGAATGCGGTTGACAGATGACTGGGGTCCTACCTTTCATATTAGAAGGGCAGAAGCATCGTCCATGCTCCGGGTGACTCCACTCGTCAAGTCCATCTGACAAAATACATGTGGTCGGACATTCTAAGACGCTTTGAACAAGTTTAGTGGCCTGATCAAGTTCAAGAGCGTTATATATGTGTACAAGTAGTTGATCTCGCACTATATCAACATAGCTACAAAGATCATTCGAATCTCGTAAACTTACATAAAATAAAATGTCAATCATGTTCAGAGTATTGCTGTCTTGAAAATTGTCGTCACTCTCACCCAATGTATCTCTTGCCACTAACACTGGTTTCAACTGAAGTTCACTCCACTGCAGGGCAATGTTTTGGGTGAATGTGGATTTACCAGTACCGGGCTCACCCACAAGAAATATGTTTTTACAAAGGCACCCATCCTTCATGAAGAAATCAGTAAAAGTTTTTATTCTGACTTTACTGTTGTTTTTATCGTCTTTCCCAACTATCTTTGGAGCCACATACAACTGTCGCATCGGGACCTCATACTCCTGCATTGAAGGAATAAACGGTATGTTGTTGTACTCATTCTGGTACCATTCAGCCAGTCGCCGTTTCAGGTCTGAAAACGATGCAACAGATTCAACATGTCAACTAACGAAAACCATACCTATATGATTTGGTTTTGCAACAAATTCTATCGCAAACACAGAATGCAGAGTTATTGTTAGGTTCTTAAATAATTGCTGAATTGTACATTTGTATTGAATATCAACTGTTTGACACTGCTAAATATTGCAATATTGATAAGTTACATTAAAAGTTACAACTGATCATTCCAAAAATCAAAAAGTTAATGACATACGATTTGTTAGATGACGTTCTTCATTTTTCAGTCACTTTACTAGTTTTGTTATTCTACATATTGTAAAATAAACTACGGTTTAAATGTATATTCCAATTAAATGCAACATAACTGATTGCTTAGTGTTACTTTGTGAGGACCTGCCCAATATTCACAGTATGGATATTGTCAGCGTTAGGTCACCGGAAATGATCAAATCTGCATATTGAGGATCTGTGGTAATAACTTGCCAAGTAAACTTGAAATCCCAACTTTAATGGTAAAACTATAGCTCAGAAGCACTCTTTAAACACTATTAAAAACAGCCAATGCGAGTATAGGGCAACAAAAGTACCCACCTAACTTTTCTTCTTCGCCAAACACCATCTGTTGCGGCCGCCTCAGTTCAACTTTGATGTCCTCGGCCTGTCGGCGAAGGTCTTCTTGTAGATGCCCAGCTTCTCTTGTGACGTCATCCATGTGTTTTGTTATAGACGTCCTCAGCTCTGCTAGGCGTTCCGCTGGAATATAAAACAATGTAAGTGCATTAATTTAAACGCTGATACAAGGGTGTTGTAAGAAAAAAAGAGATACATAGAATACCCTCTATCACAACATTCCTTTATGAGCCTTGCTGCTCAAAGCCATGGAGATGGATTCCCCCCAAACCATATTTGGTTCACTTTTACACAATTTATTTAGCAGTTAAAAAGTGATAAAGCAGACCGTCTCAATCAAAACAAAACTTTTTTCCAAATTATGCATGCAGGGGTTATGTACTTAATTTCTGCAAGCCTACTTAATAACTACTAGGTATTTCAGATTTGAAATGTTTTGAGCACTAAGTATGGACTTTGTGCAATAGTCTAAAGTACTTAAACTACATTATTCATTAGGTTATGCCATGGATAAATATACATCATACTGAAATTAATTTGATGATTGACATTGTTCTCGTTTTGCCTTGGTTCGAATCATAAATAAACAAAACAAAAACGAAGAATTATTTATTATATATCATTATAAAAATCCGTAAGATAATGTCTCTTTTACTTTTCCATATTGGCAACAAGTTAAGTATGAATGCTTAATTAGGCGAAAAGAAAACATTTGTCTGTTTCCGGTTACCCGACCCTACCTTTTTTTCCTCCCGACCCTAAACTTGTTTATCTATTTGAGTACAAAAAATGGAGGGAAACTTTAGTACGTAAAAAGTGGATACGAAAATATAACTTTGGTTGTTCATGGCTTTTATGTGTATTAAACCCCTCCGCCTTGCAGCTTTGTTACAATGTGCATGTTGCTTACAGTACATAAAAAAGCTTAATGTTGCACACACGGGCGATTTTAATCAGACAAACTATACATTGAAATAACGTCATTAAATCACCCCTCACACAACATCAGCAAAAAAAAAGAAAAAGAAAGAAATCTACCCTACTATATTTTTGAAGCATGTTACAGGAACCAGACATATATTTGTATTTGGTCTTAATACTCGATTATTGAGAAAACAAAGCGTGTTCGTTTCATTGACAGTGACATTTTCTGTAACCATTCAAATCCTCAGTATGCCGTACCTTGGTTTTGCAGTTCTTCAAAAGCCAATGATGTGTCCCGTACATTAGTTTTGATATCCTCTGCTTCGCGTCGAAGTTCTTCTTGTACTTCAACGGCTTGTCTTGCAAGTTCTGTCTTGTGCATTTTTGCAGTGCTTGCAATGTCGCCCTTGCTATATTCTAGTAAACACATGGACATTAGTTAAGCTTTATTTTTCACTATACTACATGTGGAATATGAAAGAAATTAAGACATGTTCTTTATTAAAATTATTACTGATATAAATCGTTTGCTATTAAGCTTATATATAGCATATGTACACACGATTGAAACACACCTGTGTCAGCGATTATTTGCTGTTCAACGCTTTCCTTGCATGTTTGTGAAAAGTTCTCAATGACTGACTTTGCACCGTCAATTTCTGATGTCAGTATCTCTTTATATCTTCTGAAATCCTGATCAGCTTTATCCTTTGCACCCTGTGCCAGACGTGTCAAATCTAGCGATACTTCTTGCCCATGTCTGTCAATGGTCTGTTTTACTTGGTCCTTTGTTGCTTCAACCTGACGCCTCAACTCAAATGACATATCCTCCCCTCGTCTTTCTAAATCCTGATCGAAATCATCCATCGACGCCTTCAGCTGAAGTCTGACTTCCTCAGCCAATTCTTCTACAATGATAAATGAATGATACTAAATAAATAATCCATTACAAGTAGTATCAACTTGGCCGCAAACCACATTTATTAATGACACTGTAAGTGTAATGCGTAACACATATTCAAGGCCAATGCCGTGTTGACTACACAGGTACCGTCAGTTATTTCTGCCGCCTGACTAGCTTTTTCCATGGAGCTTTGGATAATGGACCCGAAGATAAGGGTATGACCTATGCTTAGAGCGGTACACGTTTTATATGATTACTGCTTCTCGAAAATGGGGGTAGTATCTCACAGTCTGACTTACGTTTAAACGCAGCTATCATAATATTAAGACTTATACTGGAGAACACAGGCATGCTTCAAGATGGACTTACTGCGTTGATTAGAACTTGTCAAGGTTGTAATGTTTTAAACAAAACACTACCAAATTTTTCACATATTTGACTTGAACTAAACAAGAAACATTCCTCGTGATTGAATATTTTATTCAAGTATTTTTTGTATATTTAAATCTATCTTGTAGAAAATAGGCGAGAACATACTTGCAAAGATGCATACTTAAATACCCATGTGACTGGTAGATACATCTTATTAAGTTCAGTGGGATTTATTCCCCTTCCCAATAAAGTTGTTTATGGGGTATACTGCAGTCATTGGTTGAGTGGAGCACACATATTTAGACATTTTGTTCCACATGTTTAGAGTCATTGACATTACTGAAAATAATGTGTTTTGGGAGGATTCAATGCGTTTTTGTGCATTTGTTTTTCCGTATGAGTATGGGGAACTTGAAAAACCGTATCTGGTGGAATGGAGCTAAAATGTCAGGGAATATGGAATGCCTCTTGACGTTGCAAAAATGACATTCTATATTGAGGCGTTGTATTGTATTAAGTGTTTAGTGTGATGATTTGTTTCTACACTTTACCTGTTTTAATTGTTTTTTTTTTACCTTTTTATATGTCTAACAAACACTGCCAAACTCTACATGCAGTGCACAAACTGCACAAACACTTACAAATAAACACAATAAATTTTCTAATGATATTACCAGTTTGACTTTGTATCTCGCCACTAATGACGACAGCTTGCGTGCGTAGATCAGCAGCGATGTCATCCTTCAGTTCATTGAGCTGTTCCACAGTGGCATCTGAGTTTGAAAAAAATCGTGCTTACAACATGTTTGCGATCACATAAATTTGCAGTTGTGTCGCGTTATGTCGCGGACCAAGATCAAAGTGAAAAAGGGCACGAATAAAAAAAACCAAGGCAGAGTTCTTTTGCTATGCATTTCCACTCAATAAGATACATCTACCTACAAAGATTGAAGTTGACATTCCTTGTAGCTTCAGTGTTATGTCTCGGACAATTTCGCATGCATTTGTATTCAATGCGATTTTTCAACCTCCACAGTTTTAATTTGAAATGTATTGTAGTTACAGAGATTTATTCCGGATAAAGTTCAGAGTGTAAAACAAACAAACAAAACTAACTCCACAATAAGACAAGTCAGAGTTTACGTTATTTTGCATTCCACTTCTTCTCAAAAAGATTTATCTACCTACATTTTTTTAAGTTCCTAGCTCTCGCAATTTTAAAGTTCCGTCTCGGACAAAGTTCAAAGTGTAAAATAAACAAAGGGCATTTCACTCCATATTTTAGCAAGTCAGAGTTACGGTTCTTTTACACTGCATTTGTTTTCATTGGGATCTATAGACCTATAGACCTACAGCGGTTGAAGTAGATTTTTTGTAGTTTAAGAGTTATGTCTTAGACAAGGAATCTGCAACCGATGGCCCGACCACCGACCGACCGATCACCAACTGACTTCAGTATACCCCATAAATCTTGGTTGGTCAGGGGTATTATTATAAGGGTTGGCCTCTTGCTCTTTCGTACATGTATGTAGACCCTTTCTTTTCTATATGTTTCGAGTAATTGAAATTACCGAAAAATATTTTGTTGTTTTTTTCGGGGATTCAGTAACGCTGCGTTTCTGTGCGTATGGGCTTAGTAGTTTAATTTATATAACAGTGTTGTTTTTCTTCATGCTTCTGGAGATGTAAAACCGTATCTTGTAGCCTAGAGCTAAAATGTCAGAGAATAAAGAAGGCCTCTGGGTGTAGCAAAAAGGACTTTCTGTATTGAGACGTTGCATTGCTTTGAGTCTTTACTGTAATGATGTTTTCCTACAAGTTACCTGTTCTATGTGCTGTTTTTCTTTTTATATGCCTTATAATACTGCCAAATTCTAAACAATATACTCTCAAATGATATTACCATTTTGACTTTGTATTTCGCCACTAATGACGACAGCTTGCGTGCGTAGATCAGCAGCGATGCCTTCCTTCAGTTCATTGAGCTGTTCCATAGTATCATCTGAGTTTGAAAGAAATCGTGCTTACAACATGTTTGCGATCAGATACATGTCATACTGAACTATAGATGCTGTTAAAAATCATAACAATATTATGAAGGAATTATGAAATGAACCAACTGCAATAACTCTAAAATTAGGTTAGGCAGAGTTACGAACTTGCGCACTGCTCTTTCACTCATTGAGATATATCAACCTACAAAGATTAAATGGATATGTGACTCGACGTGTACTTTTGTTCCAAATGCTCAAATGACGTCACTTAGAAAATTGACGTCAAATAATGCATCAAATTAGTATGTTTTTTCAGTGGATATTCACCTGCCCACACAAAATGTAAACAGTTTTTCTGTAATAAAATTCTTAAAAACTCATATAAAATATCATATCTTTGCAAAACTTATTTTAAAATAACCATTAATTTATTGATTAAACTGTAATGGCCATATAATTGACATGTACACCGTTTGTGATGTTTTCGGCATGTATTTCGAAGTGGTTATATTGACATAAATAATAGGAATAGTTTGATTCTATACATGTTTTTATGACTGGAATCTTCAAACATTTTCCTTTTAAACGATACCAAATTCTAAATATCGCTTAAATTGCCATTTGGACCCAAAATGTCAGACTCCGACACATATCTTTTGTAGTTACAGACTTATGTCCCGGACAAAGTTCAACGTGTACAAAATAACAAATGACAATCACTCCTAAAAGAGAATTAAACTGATTAAAGGGAAAGACATATTGTTTTTGCATTGCACTTATACTCAATGAGAAATATTAACCTACACAGGTTTAATTAAACTGAAGAAAGGGAAGCCCTCAGGAAACAAGGCCTGAATGAGAAAACAGCAGCCTCGGTTTTATTGAAGCTGTTCATCAGTGGTAATGAAAGATTCCACACCACTGACGCCCCCTAGCGCATGAGCGGAACTCCATTTTCAAATGTAA
>Ga0224511_10001306_pt1 | contig 14722 bp, 8 predicted proteins | sample SF_May12_sed_USG_2_FD_169988 | JGI IMG/M metagenome (GOLD analysis project Ga0224511, IMG submission 169988) | Sediment microbial communities from San Francisco Bay, California, United States - SF_May12_sed_USGS_8_1 | ecosystem: Environmental > Aquatic > Marine > Sediment | place: USA...
TCTTTCAAAACTTACATATTTTTCGGAAACTAATATTCGGACATACAATTATCCGTCTAAATATCATCTGCGACTTGGCTAACGTAGTTAAAGTTACATCTCAGTCTTTATTAACATATCTAAATACTGTATTCACACAATAAAAATAAACTTTCGGAAACTCCCAGAAATCATCAAAAGATCGTTATTTATGCCAAATTATGGACATACAATATTAAAGATCGACGTCCGTTGGGATAGGATACCAAACTCGCAAGTAAATGACATTAATATTCGTGGTGCCCTTTTTCTATGGATGTCGCGCCCAGCCCCTTTTAGGTCCGCCATGCCCTTTTTAAATCCTGGCTAAATCCCTCAGTGAGCCGCTGGTATCTATCAAGAGCTATAAGCTTGTTGACATATAACAACAATGAAGATTAAGCTAATTGGGGAAAGTGTAATGCACAATGTCATAAAATCGGCTTTCATTTTTAACTAGATACCCGGTAGTGCCTCTTGATAATTGTAGTGATTAATAATTGTAAGATATGTAAGACAAAAAGTTACAACACGATTATGATATGCAACGGGTCCATATTGGCACACGGGCTAAAGCCCCTGGGTCAGTGTTGCCTCAGGTGTGCCAATATGGATCCTTGGAATACCTTAGCAGTGTTATAACCTATAAATGCTTCTGATATTTCCCGCAGTTTAAAATCTGGTGGTAAGGTCGTGATAATTTTTTGTGACGTTGAAATGGTATTAATACACGTACGGTCGATATGAGGCAGTGCATAAGTTCATATGTATAACTTTTCCTTAGTTAAGTGTGCGTAATGTTGTTTAAGTAATGTAATGTTGGTGTTGGTCGTAGTCGTCGTTTGTGGTTGTTGTCTTGTTGATGATTTTGATGGTGGTGGCGGTGGTTTTGATGTTTTAACAGACTAGCGTATACTCAGAAAATATCATTATCAGAAAAAGATGCATTTAAACATAAAATGTAATGTATGTAATAAAAAAATTCTACAGTAAAATGTACATCAAATGCGCGCGTATTAAATATATATTTTATTGTGCTAATTAAATGGCGTGAATGGTGGATGTTAATAGTTACCTAAAATCAATACATTTTGTAATGTGTTTTACTTCGGATTGTAATCACAATCTTATCATTTAGTCTATCGCAGGGCCTTTAAGGGATTTAGATCACCTCCACCTATTACCTTTCTGTACGTTGGTCTTCTTTCTGACAAGAATCACAACGAACAAGGCAACACAGGCTGCTGCAACCACGCCTCCAACAATGCCACCGATCAGGGGTAACGGCGTAGATGTCACACTACCGTCATCCAATGTGGCTTTAAATAAAAATAACATACATTCAGTGCTTAGTTTTTGCAAATGAAGTCAAAATGAGTCTCTGCAAGAGGCGACAAAACACAAATTAGGATAATGCAATCACGGTGCAAGATTGCCTCTCATGATTCTCATTAAACCTACCATTTTCGAATGGTGTCTTTAACTAAAATCCTAACATGCGATAATTACACTCTGAAAGCATAACCGAAAAAGAACTATTTTCACATATCAGTCGGTGCTAAAGGAAAGTTAGTGAACTAAGAAGAAAATAAAAATTAATAATTAAACTGTTGAGCGTCTTAACCACTGGACCGTGATCTTCAATTTATATTGTACTTCAATATTACAAATGTGATTTAAGCGGACATCAAGTGATCTTTCTGCTAGAACAGTTTGGTACATTGGTATGAAACGTGGTCTTCTATTGATTTACCGGCAAACAATAACAAACAAATAACAAACAGTTATAAAAATATAATATAGCCCGTTATGGGGATAGGTAAATGTAAATATGAGGGATGAGACGAAACGGCGATACATCGATACAATATCGATACGTCGGGCCACGATACGTATCGTATCCCAGCGCAATATACCGCGATAGGATCCTGACATTCGTAATCAGGAGAAGTCACTGCGTGTTCACTGTAGTTTCAATATACAACAAGTTTAAAATACTGTTTTTGAAAGAGTGACACATAATTGTGTATATATAATTTACTAAAGTCCTTGTAGCCTGTAGGTTTCCATGTTTATTATTTTATCAGTAATTGATGTTACAATACGCCGGGCCCGTGTTTACAGCACACGTCCCAGGGCCCGACTGACTGCTCTGACAGCTGGTATCTTCCTAGTCTAAACATGTCACCTGATATAACGTGACAAGAATTTCATTTTCTGATTCTTAGTATTAACTATTTTCATGTAAGTACATCTAACACAAATCTTTAAAGCAGCTGTGCTTCAGAATATACTACGAAAATCATTAGTGACATTTTTCTTCAAAATATCTCTTCAAATATATATAAAAGTTGTTAGAAATAAAAAAAACTACATATTTTCACTTTTTTGCTTTGAAATCAGACAATTCGCTTTTCTGCAATTGGGATATTCCTACTATACATAACGGCTACTGCGTTAGTAATGCAGTATATTATGAAGAGAAAAACGATGTTTTACCAACGATTTGTCAACTGAATTAAGGGGTCAATAATAATAGATTTCTCCACTAAACATAACTTGACCAGTAGTTACCGTGAATTTTAATATTAATTTCATTTTTTATTTTGTGAGCATCTGAAAAACAGCTGCTTTAAAACAATTTGTATCGAAAATTATTGATCAGTTGCGATCAATAGAATTATATAGGGAAACTTATTTGCGTATGTAATAACGATAATTATCATTTTGAAAATAGTTGTATTCTTTAAAAAGAAAAATCAATGTGGGCTCTAACTATTGTGTTGATGTTTCACTTAACAACTCTAAAATTACCTCCATTGGTTCATGGAGTTCAATACGGCTAAATGTGAAAGGTATGTTTCTATTAAAATTTAAGATATGCGTGCCCGCATGAAATCCATTGATCTGATTAATTAACAATTACATTTAATGTTTGATTACTAAAGAATGGTACTTTTGGGGTAACATAACACTATATTACTTATTTCATTTCAATATTATTGCTAGTTTTTGAACACGACAAATTGACTATTTTAGGCTTTTTTGGGAATTTCGGTTTGTATCTCCTCCTTAAGTGTTTACCTTTCATATGTGTCTTCTTTTATAAGAATTACAATGTAAATAGTTTGCATGCAAATATTATATTATTTGCTGCTTATTCTGTTGAACCCAATTAAACTGTGTCTTAAATAATACAAAGTGCATTTTGAAGTCAAACACAGCTTCTTACTTTATTTTAAAACACCATTGTTTTTGTATATAAGGGCATTTCTACCTGTTTATAAGTTTCACTTTTTCAGAGGTTAATCGGTACCATACAAGTATTTTAACAATAAATAAAATCAGGAATCAGAGACCAACTGGCAATTTCGACTACTATCTCAATAAACGTAATACTGATACACAAAGATTGTTGAGGTTCGATAAGATGATGCATGCTTTCATTTGGACGATATGTTTACTTTTCTGCGAGGATACAGTTTTTGATTAATTAAGTGTTTTAACTGGATAAAAAACTACACTGGAACAAGCGGTAACTCATCGTATGAATAAATACGACAATTTACGCTAAAATATGCACTTGTAAGCAAAAAGAAGGACATGCGTTAAACCTGTGACATTTGAAAGAATGTGCAATCTTGTTTGTTTTTGAACAGAGCGATACGATATAATTGCACTGAATAAAACGCGCGTAAAACCACTCACGCTCGCAACATCCGAGTCTGCACTAAGTATAGAAGAAAACGTCACACACAAATATCGATGAATAAAGATGGATAAAGATAAGAAAAACAAAGTGTGACAGTAGCGTGAGTAGTTTGGGAGACCTTGATTCAAGTTTAGCGAAAGTGAAAGTATAAAACTTAAAAAGACAAGAAGCACGTTGACAGTACACAAAACAGATTTGAAACTTTAACAGTAAATGACAGCAATGAGGATAGTGAGAATAATGAAACAGACAATGAAACCAAACATGAACTAAACAGAAAACATAAGCAGTGAACTAAAGCAGATAAATGAGAAACTTAACCGGATGGCAATAAGCAATGAGGAAACGCTGAAAGGAACGGTCACTGAAAACGTGAAGCAAGGTCGAGACAAAATAATCAATATTTTTGAAGTCAAACTATACAAGTTGGAATTTAGATCTTAGATCAAAAGCCATCAAAATTGAAAACATTGATTGCCATGAAAAGAATACTGAATAATTTGCCAATAAAGGAAAAAGCATGCCGAAAAAAACAATATATAAACTAAAGATAAATGACAAAATATTACTGGAGTAAAAGAGACACTCAAAGAGGAAGCTAAATTTTATCAAACACTTAATTCAAAATACATTAATTTCGACGACGATATAAAGCATGAATTAAAATAAAACTGGTCGAAAATGACAAAAATATATGTGAAGGATTATTACAATATATGAGTGTGAAATTGCACTCAATGAGCAATAACAAAAGTCCAGGATCAGATGGTTTAACCGTTGAATTTTACAAGATATTGTGGAATGATTAAAAAACCATACTTTATTGTTCAGATAAATTACCCTTTTGACATAGGCTTAATAACAGATCTTCTAAGACAATGTGTTATCTCTCTTATTTCAAAACCAAATTTGTAGAATTATCAAACTGGCGACCAAACACATTACTCAGTATCGACTACAAAATAACAACAAAATAAATATCAAACGGACTTATATAGCAATTCCAAAATGAATTGACATGGTACAATCAGGCTTCATAAAAGGAAGATGTATTAGATGAACATGTCAGATTAATCATATCAATAATAAACTATTTCGAAACGAACAACAAAACCGGACTACTATTCTTCGCTGATATTCTGGCTTTTGACAGCTTAAATCACAAATTTATACTTGACCGTCTCAAATCATTGAACTTTGGACCACGTCAAAGTTAGGCGAATGAAACTTGATACGTGAATAGGTAGCAATGTGTACAATATGCACGTAATTTTGTTTTCTCTTCCTGTCTGTTCGTCTTTTCGTCTGTTCAGCTATTTGTTAAATTCTGGATCCCGTGATTAGTTAAAAATTATTAAAAATAGGTGCATAAAACGTGATGTGTCAATACGTAGCAATAAACAGGAGGTATGATAATTAAAGAATATTTTGAGGGACAGGTAGACTAATGTATTGCCCGCAATACTATCAAATGCTTGTTTATCTTATGTTTAAAGATACTGACTAATTATATTACACTAAACAAAAACACAGGCGGCATAAAGGTCAACAAAGAAATAAAACAAATTCTTTTTACTGATGATGCTACATTTTTAACGATGGAAAACAAAAACCCTTTGAAGAGTTAATTAATAGTTTACATAAATACTTTAACTGTTCAGGCCTAAACCTCAACATAAACAAATCAATAGTCCTACGAGTGGGTGCACTTAAACGTTCAAAACTAAAATACTGTACTGATCATAAGTTTACTTGGACATCAGCGCTTATATATCCACTGACTGTCTTAAGGCTTTAGACCCATCATTAGGATATATTATGTATAATTATAGATTTTTTAACTGTGTTTATATATATATGAACTTTTATTTAATTTTTGCCATCCAGTAATAAGATATGAAATATGACAATGATGGTCCTAAGACGTTAAACAATCCTAATATAAAACTGATCGAAGATATACAAAAAATATTGTTTAAATTTATCTGGAATGGTTAACCTGAAAACGTTAAAAGATGTATATTATACCGGCAGATTAAAACTAACAGACTTAAGGCTTTAGACCCATCATTATCAAATATTGTGTCCAAAAGCAAGCATACATCTTGATGTTAGCAAAAAGATATTAAACTGGAAAGTCCAAGCGACAGTTGACATTGACAAAATGTACCAAGAGTGACTGAAGTTGATTACCTCCCCTTGGTAATTGTGTTATAATGAATTATCTCCCTTTAAAACTAAAAATATGCTGTTTTCTCAGTTTTTATTATTTTTATTATTCTTAGGGAAAAAATCAAAATAATAATAACAAACTGTTTAGCAGAATAATTTGCTTCAAAAGTAATTAAGGTTCAAATAATAATAGAATTTGTATATTTTCCATGGGCTTCAATGTAAAAGTTAATTGGGATTATCTCCCCTAAATTTAACATATCTTTAAAAACGAAATGGTGAATCATTTTATTTTGTGACTGTGGTTATATGTATAAAATTATATTTAAGGTGGTGAGACATATTGAAATGCCCAAAGCAGCCCCCAAAAAGTCCATTTGTCATTTAAAAAAACTAGAGATGATATTGAAATGAAATAAGCAAAATACTGTGAGGTTACCTCAAAAGTACCATTTTTATGAAGAAAACATACAATTAATTGTTAATTAACCATTAATTAGCCAAAACAATGGATTTCACGCGGGCCAGCAGAACTCAAAATCTAATAAGAGCATACCTTTCACACTTATAAAACTCCATGCACTAACGGAGGTAATTTTAGAGTTTTATTAGTGAAACATCAATGGTTTGTTCAAAAATGAAAAGGTTAGAAAGTAGCACGTAAACACAATTTTGAACCAACATTGATTTGTCTTTTTTTGGACAAACTATTGATGTTCGACTTATAAAACTCTAATTATAATAATGAACATGATCGTACTCAACTGTTTTGTAAATATATCAATAAAAAAAGTATTTTATCGTCTGGCAATATTAAGTAACTTTATATGCATACATCTTACGAATAATTTAAATGCATGTCACTAATGCCATAACTTATTTATTGATTTGTTTGCAATCGCCTACATCTACAATGCTGTTTTAAATATATTCACTACATTGTTATATTCACGCGTGTTGCATTTTAGCAATCCGAAAATATAGTACCTTAAAATATGTTTTCCTCTACAGTCCAAGTTGTATGCTAGGAACTGTCCAATCGCAACTTTCATATGTATCTTAAGACAAAAAATTATATTGTTTAAATCTGACCACGGATTTGGACCCGGAACTAGACGAAGAGATACAATACAAATGTAACTATTACCAAAAAACCTCCAAATTGTTTTGCTCCGCCATTCTCTACATCTACATCATACAAAAATAACTTTCCTACATTGTTTTTTTTTCGACAAACAGATAATATTCCAGTTCTTAGCTTTACCCCTTAAACCCCACAAGTGTATTTTTTCTATAATAGTGTGTCTGTTGTTGTTGTATACAACCATGACTTAATAAAGGTAATTGTTGGTGTTGTTGTTGTTGTTGTTGTTGATGTTGTTGTTGTCTAACAAAATAAAATAATAAAACCGATACTTTTGCAAAATACGGCAGAAAGTGTACATGGTATGTACCGATTAAAATGTTGACTGCCACCAAACGTCTATATTTAGATATAGATAGTTCTAAAACCCGGGATCCGGATTATTTGCTGTGAAGCGAAACAATCTGTCAAAAATAAATAGCTCTCTCAATACGCATTTTTTGGCATTTGGTTTTGTTAACGCTACACTTATTTTTGTGTCTTCTATATAATGTTTGAGTTGTATAATTTTTAACATGTTCGTACATAAGTATTTGCATGATCATACACAATCCGTTTCAAAAACTCTAAAAATTATCATGAAAAGAGAAAATAATATTTCCTATTAATTTTTTCCGCGTTAGGATACTTGTCAACGATACTCATTTAATGTTTATTAAAAAAATTTAATCAGAAACTGTTTGACAAAATTCTTATTTATATTCACCCATAAATGTAGTATCTAAAAACGCATGTATCGTTATTACTCTCAAAGTCGACAAATAATATGAATACATTAGAACAAGTGGCGAATCGAAATGTAATCATCTTCAAGCTATCTTATGATGTTATTTAGCAAACCTGATATGGTGCTGAACAGGGGATAAAACAGTCTGCACATGGGTAATGAAATGCGAAAATAACGCAAACGGTCACAATTAGCATAACAGAAACGGGTATTTTGTTGAAATTTGCATAATATCGCATTTTCTTGCACAGAATGATTCCTAAACATATACTTTCACTAGTTTTGTTTAGTGCTATTTGTCAAGTCAACAAATTTGATCCCTTTGATGTAAATCGCATTTCTACCATGAAAGGGTGTAACGTTAAGTTGCAAACAAACAATAAGAAAAAACGTTTACCTGCAGTTGTAAAGTTCCACACATCTGACATTTCACTGACTCCACGTTCATTGTTGGCAAACAAACGAACGTAATACGTAGTGGCTCCTTCCAGTCCAATTATAGTGGAGTTCCGTGTAGTTGGGGTATCTCGGGTGGAAAGATGTTGTAATAGTTTGGATACGTTAGAACTGTCGGTAATAATTTCGATATAAATTGATTGATTAAATCCGCCGTGGAATCCTTCACTCCAGAACACTGTAGCAGAATCGTGACCCTTTCCATCAATTCTAATGATTGTCGGTTTTATTGGTGGACCTAAAGAAGAATAGGATAATGTCATAACACGAAATCAGTTTCGTCCGTTAAAAATAAGTGACTATAATATATAAATATAAATCACATCAAACTAGTGTTTAAATACGTTTACATTTGCACTACTGAAAGATTTAAAACAAATTACATATTATTGTTAACCACTGTGTTCTTGCAATTGTATATTAGTTTGTTCATATGTTTATTTGGCTGGTGGATTCCTTAACTTGTTCTGAGTACAACAGCTTCCAATGTTTGAGTATTGTCTAATTTCTGGAGCATATTGCCTATTTTGATGTCGTTTATATGATTAGTTCACAGTGATGTTATTTTTTATATTCACAAACTTAAAACGTTATATCACCTGACCAATTATTGAAATTTTAATATGTAATTTGTATCATGCTGAGGTAAAATCCACAATATTGCAAATCCCCACTCAACCACTAAGACATTTGTTGCTATAAATTGATCAACACAGGTCAACTTGTGCACATTACGTTTCAAACTTCAACAACATATAGAATCGCGATTTAAAAATAGTATAGTATGATTTGTTTGACCTTGCTCTGACATTTCCTTATGAATAATCCGATAATCGTAAGTTTCACATTATTGTACAGCAGGAGTGTACCTTGTGTCAATGATTTATCTGTTAATATCAATCTAGCTCTATAACGATATATGTAGCTCAGTGGTATAGGAGTTTGACTGCGAACTTGATGACACGGGTTCAAAGCCCCTGCGCGGATTTTTTTCATTTTTAAATGATTTTTTTTAAATGCGGAAAGCATGCTCAAGATTCTTGTTCTCATATAAATTTATATTACTTAAATGCTCACCTGCATATTATTTGCACTGCGTCACATCTACCAGAAAATCAAGACGTCGAAACGAAAGTCGAGTGTTTCATTACGACCTAATGAGATGATGGATGCAACTATAGCAACACATTTGGAAAAAGAACAGTATTCAACGTGTGTGGAGTGAGTAGATATGTGAACAAATTTTTTTTGTTTCAGCCGGATTCTAAACCATAGATTCTTGATTCACATCCCAAAATCTTAACCACTGAGCCACTATTCCACACATTAACTCAGTGAACAAAACGTTCAATTAACCTGCTTGTTCTGTATAACAGCTGTATACATACCTTTTTATAGACAACGAACACTGCCGAACATTAATGAGGAAAGGTCAGTGCAAGGTAAAAAAAAAATCAGATAATAATGTATGTTCATGCACTAAGAGCTAACATCACATGTTTAGTTATATCACAGCATGACGTTTCATTTATGCTAACATGTATCACTTCAAATGTATTCATACGCTAATGTGCACTTCTGTAAATATAATTAAGAAGTTCGAAATCAGGACCTCACCGTAAAAGAGCAATGATGACGTTGTCCAGAAAAAAACTTAAATGTTAATGTAATGTTCTTTCAGACAAAAATATTTTTATCATTACATTTTGAACACAGTTTTTTCTGACCCCGTGGCCAATTTACGTAACTGTTACAGTGCATAGGAAGGGCTGCAGTTGCAATGCACTCGCAATCTTATAAATTACAAAACCCAGTAGGAAAGAAAAAACTATAAAAAGGTTCATATTATAAAAGTAGTATAATTGACCTCATGTGACTTCGTGAATAGATATAGGGTAAGTGCCTTCAGGCTTCATAATAACAGTTTTTAAGATGTCCAATAGAAACTGTTTACATAGTTAATCACAATAGTGACTCGTGTAACCTTGACCTAGTAAACCTAAAAACACCAGGAATCATGTTCTCACCTAGACCAATCAGGTTGTGAAATATATAAGCTCTGTGATAATCAGTTCTCAGAATAATGATTCAAACCCACGTTTGCAATTTTTACAAAAGTAACCCTTGTGACTGTACCCTTTAAAATAATAAACTCAAAATCAAGAGGGGTCATGTCTCCACCAAAATCAATCAGCACGTGAAATATGATTGCTCTATCATAAAAAGTTCTCAAAAAATGAGCGGAAACCATTTTCTACAAAGTTTAACAAATTTGAATGTTGTGACCTAGAAATTAGACCTAGTAATCTCGAAAAAATAGAGGCCATATTTTCACAAAGATAATGAACTGATGAAAGGGAAAGCCCTCAGGAAGCATAGCCTGCACGATAAAACAGCAGCCTCGGTTTTATTGAAGCTGTTCATCAGTGGTAATGAATGATGCCACACCACTGACGCCCCCTAGCGCATGAGCAGAACTCCATAAACCACCATATGAAAAAATGACAGTTCTTTGATAAATTAAGTTGTAAAAATATTGAGCGGAAACCATTATAACATTTCTTTTAATTGACTTTGTGAATTTGACCTTTGACCTAGTGAAACCAAGTTTTACAGTGATCATGTCCTCACCAAGTCCAATCAGCATGTAAAATGTGAAAGCTCTGTGAAAAATGGTTTTCAAAATAATTATCGGAAACCATTTGTTCTACCGACAGACAAACCGACCGGATTGAATAGATTGAACTGAAATGTATGTGTTTATGCAAATTATAACATTTTTATATCGCACATACGCATAAGAATGCAAACAGTTTTACTTCAAAACGCGCCAAAATTTTCATTGTATACAATTTCATTATTTCAATAATTCAGATGCTAAAGTTTAAAATAACAGCTGAGAAGGTTACAAATAAACATTCACAAATGTTTTGTTGTTTTCAAACATAGAAAATGATCGCGTGTGTTAGGGTCAACGAACGACATTAAATTGTCTAGTTGTGAAACTATTTGATTGACGTTGATGCTTTATTTAGCCGACGTTAATAACCGATTTTTTTAATGAAAGCAACTACCTTACACAGAAATTTGAATCCATTTTTCGCCCCTGCATGATATCAATAATTTAAGAGAGTTAAAATCTGAAAAGTGTTTTTCAAAACTACAAATCATAAGTTTAACATTAAAAAGGTTATCCTTTAAACATGAAAAAATGTTCCGTCCCGGCGATTCGAACCCGTGTCATCAAATTCGCAGTCAAACTCCACTGATCTGCCTATATCGTTTTAGGGCTATAGCCGCTAGATCGATATTAACAGATAAATAATTTGGAAAAGGTACACCCTTGCTGTAGGGTTATGTCAAACTTACGATGATTATCGGATTATTCATGAGGAAAGGTCAGGGCAAGGTCAAATACATCATACTATATTTATTCTAAATTCTTCTGAATTACGGATAAAATTTGGTCACACTTAAGAATATTTATAAACATAAGTCACTTAGTTAATACATAATATAGCGTTTTTGTTCCGTAAAACGCGTTAAACAGTAATCTCGCGTTATATACATATCATGCCAGCAATTGGTAAAACAATGCATATCATGTTAATGAACTGAAATAGTTATATGTTCAACCCTATTTTAAACGAGATGTGTGAACTTATACTTTTACGAACGAACGTGCCAGGCTTCCTCAATAACAACACTTATTAGCTATCAAATCAATTTTGTATATATAGAGTGTGTTACAGTAAATTACGCCATACGATTCATATGTTATCAACTATCACTTAAATACTAACAATTACCTACCTTCAGGGACAATTCTGATCGATGTCGATGTAGCCCCGACACTGTTGCTGACATTTAGACTGTACTCGCCAAATCCATCTTTTGAACTGATCGTAAAATTGATGATGGCATTGAAACCTTCCGCATCAACCTCTATGTCATACACCATCAATTTTACCACATCCGTGTGGATGGCATATTGATATGTGAATGATTTTGTCACATCGGAGTTGTTTGCTGTAAGCGTATAGGGGCTAAGGTTGATATTCACATCTGATAGTGAATACAGTTTTAGAGAATAAAGAGACACTTTGCCAAGCTGTGCAGTTACATGGTCGCCAACAATGTTGTCAGGAAGAACTGGTGGAGCTGAAACACGGGTATATAACTTTAAAATACTATCATAGACCCAATGCAATATTACGATCCACAACGAACCTACACGAGTGTCTGCATACTAGTTGCCCAACCTTCCGTGAGAGCCTGAGTTTGTAACACTGCTTAAATTATTTTCAGGCGTTATACTCGAGTCATTTCTACAAAGCTTAACTGACCAAATTGTTTATAGACTGGAAGTGTTCACAACACCCAACTCCTTACTCCATTTATATGTATGAGAGGGAGTCAAAATGATTTTTTAACAAATCCCAATCTTTGTTGTGTGACTAGTCAATACCGTTTTCCGCCCCAATAAATGTTGAGAAAAAGTAAGATTTGTTATAGTTTAAAACTGGTTTATGCCTCAATGGAATACATTTCATGCCAAGGCGGTAACTCAACATTTCTTCAAGAAATCATTTTGATAAATATAAAATATAAATAAAAATGGGTGATTGTGAACGGGCTGTATTGTCATGGTGACCTTAAATTTGATCTGTCTACATTGTTTTCAACATATATTTTCTTTGAGCATCGCTTTAATGTGTTTGGTATTAACGTGGCTCATAGTATATGACCGTGCTTGTTCATTAAGTTCCAATGTCTTTATAAATACGATTTCCAAACGTATGATATACAAATCAAGGAAAGTGTACAACATAACAAAACTGCAGACACATTTAATGCAAGTCCGTCAACGGGTCCATATTATTAATATGTTAAAGGTAAAGTGTTTTTTTAATTACATTTAAACATACATGATTTATCACATATTTTATTTTAACACAGTGTAACAATGTTATCTTTGATAATACCTAAAATGCCAGTAATTAATACATATATGGTTACGTTCGCTAAGTAATAGGAACGTGCACTGCCTGCAAATAAAAATACAAATAAGTTTCTATGCAATATAATACTTTACATCTATTAATTGATCTGTATATACCAAAGCTATAAAGAATTGATAACGTGAACAAGACAATAGCAAAGTTGTATCCTTAAAGGTGTCTTGAACTGCATCCTCAACCAGTTATGCATACTTTTCTAAGCTATTAACGTGAAATTGATCTCGAAACATATAATTGTAGTGTTTAACAACCATTATATTAAGGGGGAGAGGCAGGGCTCAATGGCTAAAAGCAGAAGGACATCTAAGATGTTCATGAGTTAAACATTAATAGTTTGTCCTACTCTCTAACATTTTCCTTTATGGACAAACTGTTGATGTTTCACTTGTACAACTCTAAGAGGTCCTCCATTAATGCATCACGTTAAATACGTCTCAGTGTGAAAGGAATATTTATATTTTATGTAGAGTTCTGCTCGACCGCGTGAAATCCATTCATTTGGCTAATATGTCGCTAATGAACAATTAATATTACGTCTTATTACTAAAGAACGGTACTTTTGAGATAACATAACAGTATTTTACTTATTTTATTTCAGTATGATTGCTTGTTTTTGAGCATGAAAAATGTTGGGCTGCTTTTAGCCATTTAGCCCTGTCTCGTCCCCTTAATTTTATATTATATTTTAAATACAAAACAATGCGTCTATCATTTACATTACTGTTGTACTAAGCAGCTGTATACTTATGCAAATAATTATTTAATACACAATGACAGTTTTCTTTTGCACCATGTGTTTCCTAGTCGCCTATAACTGTGCACTTTCAGAATTAGAAATCGTTAATCTAGCTTAACGGAAAACACAAAAACAAGTTTTTGTTCTAAATGTCTGTTTCGCCATGGTGGTCTAAGTGTTTTTGTGTTGTTCTGTGTGTTGGTTTTTGTACGGGCCATTTTGTCATGGTGCCCTTAAAATTGACATATCTACATTGTTTACAACATTCTTTCTTTGAACATCAATTTATATTAACCGTATTGTATATCTTCGTGAAACCTTCTTTCCAGTACATGCAACAAGGCGTTAATACATGACATGCTTCAGTATGCCTTCGTTTTGACGTCGTTACTCGTGAGTGTAAAATAAGAACAAAATTGTTTTGTTATCCCAAAAGTACCACTTTCTTGTATTAAAACATAAAAACAATTGGTAATTAGTAAATAATTAGCCAATATAACAGATTTTACGCGGTCGAGCAGAACTACAAATCTAAAAATAAAACGATCAAAGGGAAAGCCCTCAGGAAGCAAAGCCTGCACGAGAAAACAGCAGCCTCGGTTTTATTGAAGCTGTCCATCAGTAGTAATTAATGATGCCACACCACTGACGCCCCCTAGCGCATGAGCAGAACTCCATTTTCAAATGTAAACAACATACATGTACACTCCATGATCCCTGAGGACCAGAAAAATAT
>Ga0224511_10001307_pt1 | contig 14719 bp, 9 predicted proteins | sample SF_May12_sed_USG_2_FD_169988 | JGI IMG/M metagenome (GOLD analysis project Ga0224511, IMG submission 169988) | Sediment microbial communities from San Francisco Bay, California, United States - SF_May12_sed_USGS_8_1 | ecosystem: Environmental > Aquatic > Marine > Sediment | place: USA...
AAGAGTGATTGTTACACATTAAAGAGGTGTTTGTCGGCATTTAGTACTGATGTTTTATTGCTGTATTGATTAAAGGCTGCGCGCTGTTAATTATTAAACAGTTTGTTTAACTTGTGATTTTTAATGAAAACAATACTTTGATGTTTGCTATACAATTGTATAAATAAAAATGAGTATACGTACCTCAACCTCAAGGATTAAAATTGCAACCAAAAAAAAAGTAAGTAATAGTTTAAATTTGCAATGAAATATGGTGTCCATATGCCTGGAAAAGAAGGCCCCTAAAGTGGCAAGCGCTTAAATTATTTTATACATTACAACATTTCATTTTATTGATACATATTCATAACAAAAGTCTGCCCTATATTTAACGCATGTCCAACTTAAAAAACTGACAAACAAAATAAAATAAAAAAGATTTTTTAAGATGATGACTGAAAAGTTGTTTTGTCGACAAAATGCTGGGTATTTAGCGTTTCAAAAAGTAAACCCTGTCTGTATGAGTACAATGAACACAGCTATTATAAATAGCTAGAGCGTAATAAAAATTGTACAGTTTAAATTCTTTAACACAAAAGCCAGGAAATAAAATCAGTGAATAACACGCAAACATGTTTACACCCTTCTTTTCTTGTATGTATTTAGTACAATATACTTGTTTGCTTTGAAAGGCTATACGCAATACATATTATTTTTATACATATTATAGCCGTTGAAAATACATTATTTAACTTAAAAACAACACGGGTGGTAAAACCTGATCACCTGATCACAATGCACCTCCACCCATATTTGCTGAAATTCATTGTTCATGTTATAAGGTTTATAACAAACAAGCAGTACGCTGTCTATTGTATATACCAAGTCAGATTGTCACCTGACAATGTAACTCTAATCCATGGGATTAAAATTGACCATGTACTGTGATAAATGATCATGATTGACAGTTGTGGATATGTCCATTGACCTCCACCCCAGAAAGTTAGTAAAATAATGCTTGGGCGGTGTCTGTAGGAACGTATTGAAATAATCACAGACGCCGATACCGCCTCGTGGCTCGATAGAATGGTTTGTGTAAATATAATATTGTCCTAGATACTGAACAAAGCTCCTTATTTGGTTTGGTGCAATCTACACAATGACAAGGAAGAAAAACAACTTCAAATGACGCACACTTGCTTTATGTTCCTTATATAGTTAAAACATCTTGAGGTGTTTCATAACAAGTAGCTGTACTTGGACGAGTGATGTTTTACCATAACGCCTATTGTTGTACAAATGTACATTCCTAAAATTGTGGGCTAAAATTTCTGATAACATCGCCGGCCTTGGGTAAACGTGCCTTCCATCACCCTGATATTTATAAGCCTAGTGAGCTTACTACATGTACCTCAAATTTTAGATATTTCAAATACTTTTTAAAACTATCAACGGTTGTTTGATATATTGAAGTTGCAACAAACTGTTTTATGTACCTATTTAGTTAGAAAGTATCTTGAGTTATAACAAAAACAAGTAGCTGTGTTTACAAGTATAAAGATTCACTATTAATGCATACTTCTGTACATGATTCGGAATTGTGTGTGGTGCCTTCTCGGTTGACATCACTGGCCTGAAGTGAACGTTTCTTACATCACCCTCAGTGATATATCATATTTATAAGTATTTTATTAAACGTTTTGTGGTTTGTTTAATGCATAGCCTAATGTGACGTTAGAACATGACCATTTTAGGTGTCTTAAATGAATTTAATGCTACCTTAGCTACATGGTAAAATTGATCTACAATGTATTAGCCAAGGAAGCTAACTACTGAATACTTTCTCATCAGTACCCATTTCTTTGTTTTAAATTGTATATTTATTCTGAATGTTTCAGATGGTTGTTTAGACTTGTGTTATACAACTGCGTGTACAAGTGTAAACAATTAGCCCCCCTTAAAGATACTATGTCTGTTTTTTACCTTTAAGGGCACGACTTTTTATTATTGGACTACATATTAAAAACAGCTACGGGTATGTACATATCTTAAACTCTTTTCTTATCAAAGTACTTTTGTGAAGAATTAGCATGTTCATATTTTTACATAACGTGTTTTGTTTCATCTATTTAGATTATAATTTAACTGAGAGAAAAAACATTACTTTTTATAGAAAAATCTGCCCCCAAAAATGACAGTGTGTATTGCGGCGTTCTAATGTTTTATACTCGTGGCATACGATGGTAGGTGCCAGCGTGCACTTTATATATTATATATTTAACCAGGTTGTTAATATGAAGACGTTATAGAACTTTGCATCTACCAAATTTTATAAGGTTACTGTTTGTTATTTTTTAATTTAATTAAAAACAATTCATAAAACACCTGTCAAAATATAAATCAATCACATTTAAAATATCTCCAATAGTTTAGTCCTTTTCGTACATTGTTGTATTAACTAGCATAAATTATTCACGCCGATCTCAGCAATCACCGCCCCTTTTACACGGGTTATATTGTATCAAATTGCTCCAATATATTCATATGCGTTTTAACTGATTTAAACGCCGACCTTTATTACTTAAAATATTATATCAAGGCGGCCATACGCCTACCATCGGTCCATTAACCTGTACCAGCCTTATTGCATTGCAAGTGACTGACTGCTTTCTGGCAGAAGGCGACAGTTTTATAAATGGTTAATAAAGTTATGTAGTATCGGACCCTCGGTTGAGACTGGCAGACACAGACTGAATGTGTACGATTGACCAGAACCAGTTATTTGGTATGCATATCGACTTGAAGTGTTGAGATGTTATACAGGATCATGTTTTGGCTGCATTATGTTATCACATCTGATACGCCTAAGGCAAGTTATCATATGATTTAAGCACAAATCTTACAAAACATTTAATAATTTGACTCAAAATGCAGTAAATGAAATTGGTACATAAATCACTAATATGTTTACGTTATACAAGTAGATTTAATAAGAATATCAAATGTTTATTATCATATGAACAACCAATCATACCTGGCGACGGGAAATATCGTGACTTTTGTGTTAAGTAGTTGTAATTCAACATGTTGGGCGAGCAATAAAGCATTCTTGTAGTTTTCCACGACAAAAGTTGTTGTTAAATAAGTGCTAACTAATAGCAAAAATCACAACACTCATTTTAGGACGGCTATCCTTGTTGAGACACTTTGTCTCCAGTCTGTTTTTGTAAAGTTTATTGCGTCAAAAACGAATGCAATTTACTTTAATACTTTAAAACGTCTAACACAAAAGGTAGCAAATAAAATGTATCCTAGACACGCAATTATGTTTTCACCCTTTATTTCAAAATGTTTTTGTATAATGTATTGACTCATTAAAAACAAGGAACATACTGCTAGGCTCTTTTCATATGTTGCCATCTTAATGCAAATTCTTTAAATCAATAGAGAAACAAGAACACACTATCATTAAAGTTTAAATATTGATAACGTTTATCCATGTATAGATTTAATTTAAACCATGGATAAACGTTATAAAAATTTGGTTGATTTATTTTTTCATGAACAATGCTATAAAAACATAAACAGGAACATAAATTAAAAGCGCATTATTAGTTATTAAGATGATGCATATTTGACTGTCCAGACCACAATTGCTGCTGACAACTACATGGTGTTATTTTTCAGGATTCAGGGTTCGTTGGTACTTGTTTTAATAAGCCTTTTAGAATTGTATTATGCCTTCACCACTTAACGGTTGGGTATATACATTTGAAATTGTTCGGATGTATGTGCCCCAGTTTTTGTCGCACGTAAGGCATATTAGTCAATGATTAAAAATTTGTCAACTTGTGCATCCTAATATTTCGCTTCAAAAACTAAGGTCGAGGTCACACATTGGGTCAATATTAAACCAAGTGTCAGCGTGGGGAAAACGTAGTCTATGGACACAAATCCACGCCTACAAGGGCTGCTAATTCACCATGGTGATAATAAAAAACAAAAATTAATAACGATAAACGTTTATATTAATTGCATTTATGTTCAAACGGTATACTAGTACTTGTATTAACATTTATTTTGTAATTCTGTGTTTGTCATTTAAATTTTCGTAAATAATAAATTGAGATAATAAAATAATTAAACGATTTGTTAGTTCGTTTTGCCGTCATGTGGACTAAGCGAAAGTGCCGACACGGGATCTCATCTTAAACGCCAATACGACCACCCTCGGACAAATAACAGGGCCTGTAACAAATCACTAAGTTATTAACATACTAGTATATTATAGGTACATGTGTTTGAATAGGTCGTATCAAGGCAATCAGTTAAACAACTTTAACTTTTGTAAATAACCTCTGCAAACCTTACAGAAATCAGTGTATGTCATAATTGTGTTTATACTCGTATTTGCTTGTTAGACTCCTTAACAAATAGTAACACGTGAACATGATATGCATTATTTTTATGTACTAACACTGTACAAAAGCCAAATTTACATTAACAAAAATGATGGGTATTGCTGAATGAAATACAATGCGCATAGACTCAAATAGATTTCTAAAGTGATGTTTTTTTTCTAAAATACCTAAACACTATTATTACAATGATGAAATGCTTTAAATACTTTGACACAAAGGCAAGGAAACTAACCCGATGTTTAAACGAAAACATGCAACGCCCATTATGTTTTGCTGACTGTTATCTTACTCTATATCAAGACATTATGGCGCGGTGGCATACCTTAAATTGTTATCACTTTATCTCAAATACATATCGTCAGAAACATAAAGACATGGAAACAAATTCAGATCTTTACTCAATTTCCATTGAAAAAGTAGTCAACAGGAACATAATGTTCAGACGAAATTTGTATAAATAATCGGTTCATCTTCATCAGATTTACTGACAAGATTGGTTGTAGAAACAACTCATGATGTCGGCTTTAAAGAGTCTAATTTTATTACCTCTTGTTTTCATTTCATTTATAAGCTCACAGGAACCATCCTGCTATACAACAAACAGATTTGAGTATGAATTCAACGTTCTCCATAAACTAGACGTCTTAGAACAGAGTCGTACGGAACTGATTTCCATTTCTGAAACACTGATTGAACAGATGACTGCTTTGCAAAATCAACTAAGAGGTAAATACATTTGTATGTTTATTTCCGAACAGTTGTTTACACTTGCGTGTTTAATAATTAAATGTAAATTGCTAACTCGTGTTTGTTTGTTTGTTACCTTATCAGAAAAGGATTTGGAAATAGAAGATCTTCAAACACGCCTGGCATTCTACATACGCATGAAAGATCCCGGCGGTTCTACATACGTTCGCTGGGGTCGCATGACTTGCCCGGAAACGTCAGAACTCGTGTATGATGGCTATGCCGGCGGTACAAATTACGCTGAAACCGGGGGAGGCGCTAACTATCTGTGCCTTCCAAGAGACCCTGACTGGGCACAAGAGCAATCCCCAACCTATTTAGGTTATATCCATGGAGCAGAGTACCAGACGCATGGGTCCGTTTTTGATGGTAACACAGACCACGACGTCCCATGTGCTGTCTGTCAAACCAACAGCACTAATGTCCTGATAATTCCTGCCAAACAGACGTGTCAAACGGGATGGATTCGGGAGTACTCTGGATTTCTTATGGGCGAAAGAAATAGTCATGCGTCCTCGAAAGAGTTTATTTGCATGGACGGAAACCCCGAGTCCTTAACTGGAACGTATACGGATAGGAATGGAGCCTTGTTTCATTTTCAAAGATCCGTGTGTGGTTCGCTTCCGTGTCCACCGTACATTGATGGACGAGAGTTAACGTGTGTTGTCTGTACAAAGTAACTGTGCAAAATGCAATACAAGAGGTATGAGATACAACATTCGGCGATTTATTTCTTTGACCGTGTTATATCAAACAGTATTAATCATACATATGTCATTGATATTCCATCGTTTGACCCATATATTATTTGCTATTAGACTGCTGTGTTCTGGCTTTTTTTCTCCCACATTGATAATCTTGAAGATAATGATACTTTGTTCATGACTCAGATTCGGTTAAAATATTATAAGAATTATTATGTAATCATATTAACAGGCACACGGTCACACGGCGTTATGAACTTACAACGCTAACAAAATTGAAACATGTGTAAGAACATGACGTGATTTGTCACATTTACAAAATACACAATCTTGTATCGCAAACCAAGCTGTATAGACATGCTCACAACCATCCACATTTTATAAAAGTGTTTTTATTTCTAATCATAGACCAGAACAAAGTAATTGCTGTAAGCACATCATTATCGTAAAAATTATAACTGCTGTCATGTTCGTTTTATGCATACATTTTCTCAGCATATTCATCATGTTTTAATTTGATTAATGTTTACTCTGTAAAATACATACCAATCAATATTTAATATTAATATTAAAATATCTAATAAATAGCTGATAAAAAGATCATACATCTCCCCTTTAACGAAATGACAACCGTCAAAAAAATTTCTTCCAGGTTTATTTAATGTTGCATTTTTTTCTTTTCATTTTTCCATGAGTTGTTTGTAATACATATAATTTAATTGATATGAATATCAAAAAATAATTGTGTCACTTTGCACACGCAGGCTAATGCCTTGTTTTTCTTCATTTGATTTAAAGTATATTAATAATAAAATTGATGTTTATATTAAATCATGTATATGTTACAGCCAATCTGTGAAATCAGCCGTTTCATGAAATGGCTAATATTTTAAGCCTTTTAGTGAAATGACTAATTCACTCAGCCGTTTCATAAAATTAAATGAAATTAACTTTCATAGTACTGTGTTTTATGAACCTATTTTACTTACAGTCGCAAATGCATGCCATTCAAAATAGAAAATTCAAAATATTCATAAGTATATTTTATATGTTAGTTTGAATCTAAACGCGGTCAATCGACACTAATTAGGTTTGTGATTCCCTTTCGTCCATTTAATTTAACTAATCGGCTGGTTTTAAGTGCCTGTGTGGTTGCCGTAAAATGTCGCCCCGTGTTACATCGTTGTGTATTTTTACTTTTCTGCTCCTCAGGAATCACGGATTGTATGCTGGTTACATTTGAAAATTGAGTTCCGCTCATGCGCCAGGGAGGCGTCTGTTGTGTGACATCTTTTATTACAACTAATGAACAGCTTCAATAAAACTTAGTATACAAATGCTTATAACGTATGCGTAATTTGTTTTACTCTTCATTTGTAAAATGTTGATGTATACATCATTCAAATAAAAATATTAACACTCAGATTGTGTTTTGTTACTCAGAACTTTGCAAGTACCGACACCAGGTTCCCCATTTTATCATCATATTTCTTTTAATAAATGTTTAACTTATAATTGACGATGCAACATATCCATATGTATACTATAAACTTCATATAATTTATGTATATTTAACTTGTAATTTCTTTGTTTCATTTCGACGCCGTCTTTAAAGATTGATTTGTTTATATTAAGGCGTTCAAACACTAACCAGTGTGTCCGTGTTAAGGTGTACTAGCAGTCATGCAAGTAACATAAGACAGCAGCTAACTGTTGCTGTGAGTTATAACTGGTACTGAACAAGATTCAGCGCTTGATCTAAAAACCACCGACCCTAGGACTGCGAATCCGATTCCTAACCTTCTGACTTTAACCAAGGCTTTTTTGTACTGTTTTATGTCTGCTTGATGTAGGTATGCACAGTTCCGCACAATTTCAAGCTCCGCCCAATGCGGTAGATTTTCTTTGATCTTGTGAAGGGGTCTTTCTTTTGTGTTTTCTAGGTCAGATTGTCACCTGAGAATATAATCCTTATCTATTGGATTAAAATTTACCATGTACTGTAATAAATGATCATGATTGACAGCTGCGGATCTGTACATTATATAGTAGAGTTCGTGTTGAACAGACGCAGACGGAATGTGTAAGATTAATAAAAAACAAGAAACTCGAATATGGTCAATAAAGTAAAAAGAAGAACTAACTCTTGAAAGGGATCATGTGTTTCGTTTTAAAATATCAGTTTCGTTATGATTTAAACAAACTGCAAAACACTCACTAATTTGGCTCAAAAGGTAGTAATTACATTATTTATGTATGTGTTAAATGTCATCAAATGGTTAGACGTAGGAATTAACAAACACAAACGTAACGATGCGACGTTCTAGCAGTTATCTCATCACAATACGAAGAATGGTCTCTGTTTCCTTAGTGCTTTGCAACCTTCACAACCACATTTTTGAACGATTATCTTAGTCATTAAATTATGGCAACAACCTGTTATACATGAAGGTCGTGTTTATAGCTCCAAAATTTAACAAAAATTTACAGATTACCTTTTAGCTTACCGGATCACAAGGATTCGTGGGTGTTCCCTACCAAAGTGGTTCAAATTGTTCAGTTGGTTGCGTAAGTAGGGCACGGGGTCAAAATGCAATTTACAAAAATCTTCTTGTCTAACACTGCATGGCCCAGTGCTTTCATAGTTGGTATACAGCATCATCTGGAGGTCCTCTACCAAAGATGTTCAAATAATGACCCTGGGGTCAAAATTGTCCCCGCCCCGGGGGTCACAATTTTACATTGAATTTAATTAGGAGAATTTAATCGACTTCTTTATTTACATGTAGACCGTTTATTTGACCAAACTCAAAAGGAAAGTTCCCTGTGTTGTCCCCTATCACAATTGTTCAAATGGTTCTGATGGTTGCATAGTTACGATGGTCACGGGGTTACTAAATAGGTTTTCAAAATGCAATTTTCAAAAATATTTTTGTCTGAAACTAAAAGGCCCAGAGCTTTAATATTTGGTGTATAACATTTTCTAGAGGTCCTCAACCAAACTTGTTCAAAATTGCCCATGGAATCAATGTAGACCCCGCCCCGGGGGTCACAATTTTTTTACATTAAATTATATTAGGAAATCATTTAACGACTTCTTCTCTTGAGACACACTAATGGGAATTCGACAAAACTAAACAGGAATGATCCCTTGGTTGTCTTCTACAAGAATTATTCAAATACATGTAGTTCTGACTGGTTGCGTAAGTATGCCAAGGGGTCAAAACTAGGTTTTAACACCAATATTACGCGCCACATTCGTCACGGCTATTTAGGCTTCAAGCATGCCTACAGCCCGATTACGTTTGTATAACGTCATGCTGCGGTTCTTTCCCATTTTAGAATTTTACTCATCAAACAATGGACTTTTGAGAATATTTAAGGAAAACTACTTACTCCAGCTACTTCCTCTCTTGAACCACTTCTGGAAATTCGACCCAACTCAACAGGAATGATACATGGTCCCCTTCAATAATTGTTGAATTGGTTCTGATTGGTTGCTAGAAAGAATGTCCCTAGTACAAAATGGGGCCCCGCCTGGGGCATATCTGAATTAAAAAGAGTAATATAGGGAATTCTTGAAAATATTCTTGTAAAAATCTACTAGAGCCTTGATATTTGGTGTACAACATTAGTGGTCCTCTGTAAATGGCTCCACTGTGACCATTTCTTCTGCTGAGTGAACCAGGGCCCTCAGGACCCGGCTCAAATGGAAGAGTTTCATGTATCTTAGACGCTTGGCGGTTAAAACTATTATTGTTGACAAAAGAACATATTTTTCTCCACAACAATAATAACTTTGAAAAAAAAACACATCCATAAATGGAAGAATTTGCTTAACAAACATGTGAATACTTTTAAAAAGTTTTACACAAAAGGATGCCAGCAAACTGTTTCTAAAACACGCAAACATGTTTACAAAACGTGTTTTTTTTTCAGATGGTATTTCAAATGACATATTGAAAACAAGGATCAAAATGCTGGGGCCTATCTTAATTTAAGGTCGTTTATTCAACAAGGAAACAAGGCTCAAGTATACAACGCAAAATGATAAATGCAACGCATATTTGATAAGGCATTTCCCTTTATAGCCAATTATATTAAAATAAACAGGAACATCAGTTAAAAGCGCATAAAATGTCAACCCAAAGCGTTCTTACGTGTATATTATTTGCATCATATTTCTGCTTACCACTTAATGATGTTGCTTTTTATCATTCTGGTATTCTAAGTGTGTGCTTTCATTCCGGTCATATGGTCACCGGATTCCTTCTGATGTTCGTCAAAAAGATTTGAATATGAATATTACGTCATTCACACACTGGTTACAGTGACAGACAGCGTTGTACTGAACGTATTTCCATTTCGGATACATGGAAAGAACAAGTGTCTTCCCTACAATCCCAGCTAAGAGGATTTTTGTCTATGTTAGATTTGTACGTCCCACGTGCATGTTTCAATAAAATAAATTGTGAAATGATAAATATACTCGCATTTCTACTTTGTTAAGAATTGGATTTCGAAGAAGATGCTCTTCAAGCAACAAGGAATAATTTTTTGCGTTTTTTTTTCAGAACAAACAGACGAGACAGAAGATCATGGAGCAGGCCAAAATTCAAATAACCAAGTAGTTTATTCTAGGGGTTCAACATACGTCCGCCGGGGTCGCACGTCACGTCCATTAACGTACGAGCTTGTATACGTGGGCTACGCCGGCGGTGGAAATCACGGCGAACAAGGGTCAGGACCCAACTACGTGTGCTTACCCTAATACCCCGACTGGGCACAAGAGCAATCGACACCGTACGTAGGACACGTTCATGGAGCAGAGTACGAAGATAAAGTTCGCTTTTTCAAGCAGTTAACGATTAAGATGTACAATGTGATGTCTGTCAGATGAACAGTTACAGTATTCTGATGGTTCCTGCAAAACAGTTATGTCACGCGGGATGGGTTCTTAAATACTCTCGGTATCTTTTGAGTGGGTACAAAGATCGTCTAGCTTAAAAAGAATTCGTGTGTATGGACGGAAACCCCGAAACCCTACCAGGAACCCTTGCAAATACTGACTGATCTTTGTTTTACCTTCAGAAGGCGAATTGTGGGTCTCTGACTTGTCCAATAACATAGATGTACGAGACTTAACGTGCGCTGTTTGTACAAAATAATGTATTGCAATTGATAATTTGCGTTTATTTACTTTGTAATTATTATTAATTCCTTGATTGTTCATGGTTATCGAATCCAATATCAATTGTAATTGATAATTTCATTTTTACGCATTTCGATCCACTTTAATTATGTTTTGTATTTCTCCAGATGGAGAGGATATGGATTTCAGTTACGGTTCCGGTCGTGTAATAAAAATATGTACATTCATATTGTATTGTACATGCTAAGAAGCAAATGGCAGTATACACATGTACATTATGTGATTGTGATTGTGGGTTGGTTAATTTCATATCTCGTTTGTTCTCTGATTTTAAATTACTTTTGATTGTGTTTGATTTGTGATAATCAGGTAAAGCCATACAGTTGAACGATGTGGTGCAATTTTGAATAATTATTTTTAATTGTGTAATGCCTTCACCACTTTAACGTTCGGTATATACATTTTCCACTGTTAGGATGTCTGTATCACAGTTATTGCCTGGCGTACGATATAGTATTCAATAACTGAATAATTGCCAACCTGTGAACTAGCATATCTTAGTGATGTAACGAATCCAAATCAGGTTTCTTGCAAGATTTCGGATCCAGATCCAGAATCTAGAAAGAAGCCAGTGTTTCCTGATTAAATAATAGAAACCGAAGTCTACAAAATGATATAGTCCTTAAAAGATCATCAAATCATATTATATATAGATAAAATCAATCAATTATCTGATTAAACATTTGTTTCGACTATTACCCACATTGTACTCATGTATTCAGTTCTCATTAGTCTGTTTTGAGAAATACAAAGTAAAGTTTAAAAAAATCACAATTAACATCCAACAATGTATAAGGAAATATCTCCACAATGCTAGGCACACTGGACTGTCTGAAAGGACGCTCTAAGCTCTCACAAGTCCACACATCTTACTTTTCCTTTAATTTATAGTTTGTTTTAAGAAATATAAGCATGTCCACATTTCTAGGGTCAAGACAGGCCCGGTGCGCACTAACCAGGTCCCCTGCAGTTGCGAACACTCTTTCACTAGGCACTGATGTTCCTTGCATAACAAGACACTTTGCGGCTACTTTAGCAAGGCTGGGATAGGCAGGGGCTCTCTCCCTCCACCACATAAGCGGGTCGCATTTGAAATCCAGGACAGGCTCATGCATGTACCCATGTAACTCTTTCCAATGAAATAATTCAACATGACACCTAGCCTGACACCCCTCCTTATGTTCCTGTTTATGGTTTCACTGCTGGATTCAATGGTCATCTCATCAGAGCTGCTGTTGTTATTCTCGTCTACCTCTTCTATAGCGACATCTGAATCCAGGTTCACATAGAAAACATGGTGCAAGATGTGTTTTAAAATATAACAAGCCAGAATTAAATTAACATGTAAGTAAGTGCTAGATTATGACAATTGAAAACATTTATTATGAATGTGAATCAAAATTTGCTACCCAGAAACAAAATCAACTATGTTCATATTCATTTATAAGATAACCATACCACTTCAGATTCTTTGAGCAGAGGGATCATCTGTTGCTTGATCGCGTCTAAAGCCTCTTCCTCCTCAGTCTCTGATGGCAATGTGCTGGTCTTGAGTCTCGGATCAAGCATACCTGAAAAAATGAAAATGTAGACTAAAATAAAGTTTTTTTTATTACAACAAGATAAGCAACAAAAAGAGCTTTTATATACAAAGTTATGCAGCTTTTGAGGCTAGAGGAAAAAAGTTCAATTTTATATTAGAATGAAAAAAAAATTGTGTTAAAACTGTTATTATAACAAGAGGGCCCAAAGGGCCCTAGGTCGCTCACCTGAGGAAAAGGTCAAGAGTCAAGGTGAAGCCATTATATTATTATAACCAAATATTGGTAGAGAACTTCTAAATGATGATATTATATACCAAATATGAAAGCTCTGGGCCTTGTAGTTTAAGACAAGAAGATTTTCGAAAGTTGCATTTTAAAAACCTATTTTTTGACCCTGTGACCTACTTATGCAACCAATCAGAACTATTTGAACAATTTTGGTAGAGGACTACCCAGGGATCATTCTTGTTGAGTCAAATTACAATAAGCGGTTCAAGATGAGAAGTCATTTGAAGTTTTCCTTTATATAATTTAATGTAAAATTGTGACCCCGGGGGCGGGGTCAATTTTGACCCAATGGTCTTAGATGCTCTGAGAAACCACGATGTCCCATGTTGTTATTGGATCTACTGACAGTAATAATTTTATATCAAAAGGAAGGTTGATCATTTAAAATTCATTTTTCGTTGAATTATTTTCATTTTAAGTATGAATGGGTAATCATTACGGACATACTTACTCTGCTCACACAATTAGATATTTTACATTTTGTTACATTAACACAACAACACAATAATCATTTACCTCGAAAATTAACTTAATTGTTTTGTTACTGGTTTAAACTCCCAATGAAAGTCATTGACCGTACCAAGGCGGTAACTCAACATTTCTTGGAGAATTCGTTTAAGAAATTATCAATAAAAAGAAAATAAAAAAATTAAAATCTGAAAAACACAAAATTATAGTTTGTCTAAATGTCTGTGGCGTCATGATGTTGTAAGAGTTTGTGTGTCGTTCCTTGTGTTAGTTTTTGTAAGGGCCATTTTGTCATGGTGCCCTTAAACATGACATGTCTACATTGTTTACAACATTCTTTGTTTGAACATCTCTTCAATTTATATTGTTACCTAGCCATAGACTATGAAAATGCTTATAACCAATGCCAAATATGTCTTACCTTCATTTTATAAGTGTTGATGTATACATCATTTAAATAAAAGTATTAACAATCCGATTGCTTGATTGTTACTCAGTTCTTTGCAAGTACCGACACCAGGTTCCCGATTCCATCATCATATTTCTTTTAAGAAATGTTTAACCTATGATTGACAATGCAACATACCCATAAGTATACTATAAGTTTCATAAAGGTATTTTCTTCTTGTAAATTATTTGTTTGTTTTTGACGCCGTTTTTAAACATTGATCAATTCGTTTATATCAAGGCGTTCAGGTGTGCTAGCATTTGTACATTGCAAGTAACATAAGACAGTAGTTCAATCTAGTAAAAACCAACACAGACGGAGAAAGTGTCCCGCGCCCAATGTGGTTTGAACCACCTACCCTAGGATTACGAGTCCGATGCAAACTGTTATTGTTTTATATTGTTATATGTCAGGTTGGTGTTATATTGTTGTCTAGGTTGAGATGGACATACACATACTGAAAGTGTAAGATTAATATAAAACAACTAACTCGAATAGGGTCCTTAAACTACAGAATAAATGAGATCTTGGAAATATCAGTTTCGTTATGATTTAAACAAAGTACAAAACACTCACTACTTTGTCTCAAAATGCAGTAAGACATGAAACGCACATACGTTTATGTTATTTATGTATGTGTTAAATGTCATCAAATAGTTATAGAAGTAGGAATAATCAAACATAAACGTAGCGTTTTTACTTTGTAAATAGTAATTTTATTCCCACAAATTATGCGAGAAATGTGGCAGTTATCTCATCACAATTCGAAGAATGGTATTTGTTTCCTTAGTGCTTTGCAACCATCACAACCACATTTAAGAACGGTTATCTTAGTCTTTAAATTGTGTCAACAGCCTGTCATACATGGAAGTCTGGTTGTTAGCTCAAACATTAATGCAGTTTTACAG
>Ga0224511_10001308_pt1 | contig 14716 bp, 6 predicted proteins | sample SF_May12_sed_USG_2_FD_169988 | JGI IMG/M metagenome (GOLD analysis project Ga0224511, IMG submission 169988) | Sediment microbial communities from San Francisco Bay, California, United States - SF_May12_sed_USGS_8_1 | ecosystem: Environmental > Aquatic > Marine > Sediment | place: USA...
AAAATCGTGTCTGGCCCAAAACTTTGTTATTTGAAGTCAGATTTTACAACTACTTTTGACAAACTACTTCTCTGTGTCCAATACCTATTCGGGGAGCATTACCCGGTTCCGACCGGCTCTTGTTAAATATGATTCACAATACATGTCTTCAAACCAGGTCGTAAGGTTCGTGATAATTTCAAATCACTGTAAATGCTCGTGCCCTATCCCTTTTCAGCTAAACACCACAAGCATGGTGAGAAAAGGCATAGTCGTCCCGAGAGAATATATTTTACCTCATTTCCGTGAATTGTTATCATTTCCGTAATTTTCCTATGTTTTCGGACACCCTTTGTTTTCGGACACTCCCATTTTTCACCGAAATAATAATACTTTTAGCGTCCAAAAACATAGTTTAATTACCGTAGTTGAGGAAAACTTAACAAGAAGAATGGCTTTTATGGTAAAAATTTCAGAAACGTTTTTTATGCTTTAAAATAACTGTCTTGCTCTATGTCATAAAGAGTCACAAACACGAGACATATGTGGTTAATTAAAGTTATAGCCAGGTATTTAAACACAATTATTTTTGCATACCCTCTGGCATTTTTATTACTAGTGTAGTGTGGCCACTTGCCAAACACAGTATCATTTCCTTATTTACATTTAATACTGTACACTTTTGTTTTGAGAGGGTATCTATAAATCTTGTTGTATTTACATATGTTTACTTAGTGCTTTAATAAGCTAATTAAGTGCGTTTATATTTAAACCCAAGGGCTCAAACTTAAAACCGCCAATTTTTACCTCACATGTAAGGTACACGGTATGTCCCGTTCATTTAAAATTAACCCTGTAATTACATTTTTGTAGCACTGTTGCCTTGGTTTACATTTCCGTTTAATTTTCTGTAGGACAAATGAGCGTTTAATGTGTGTATTGCGCGGCGCTCTAGGACCAACTTGTTGGCGGTACAACTTTTCTTGATTGGCAGTTGCTTAGCGCGGAGTAATATTATGAGATATTTATTGTCTATCTTTAGAAAAGCACGTGTTTGCATACTATACTTTTCTTTTTAATCTTCACTTGACAGGTCGTAAAAAGCAGAAGAAAAGGCGACGTTGTTTTCTTTGCACACTTAATACTTACTCAATATGTAATAGAAATTAACAAAAGCAACATAATCATTTTAATTTGTTTTATTTGTGTAGGTATTTTCAATACACCCATTGAAAACTAAACTTAACGCGATGTCTTGGACTGCGAGTACTGCACATGTATACCATTGACTATTTATAGCCTAGCTGCTGTCAAACTGCTATAAGTAGATTTCACAAGTGACAACACTGTTCAAAACATGTCACTTACTGCACATGTTGTGATGTACATGTACGTAAGCAAGTGCATACAATATTTTTAGAAGGACAATGTGAATGTTTGAGCAATAAGTATTTGAAAGATTTTAAGTATGTACAAGAGGTCCGTTTTTTTTCTCACAATGAAAACTACTGTACAGTAACAGTACTAAATTAGATCTTTTTCTCTGGCGTAGAAAGCTTCTTCACGCACAGTTTTATAGGGCGTGTATTTGCTGTTTCTGATGACGGATTTACCCGCACATGTTTTGCCCTTATGGTACAAAAACTGAGCCCTAGAATATGGTTAAAATATTTGATTTTATAAATATAATGAAAAATGTAAATATACGGATTTAGCGCGCTTCACGGAACTTTCAAACCTCCGTCTAGGCGTTTATACTCCATATGCGCATGAAAAAAAGGATTCAATCCTTAACTATCGATAAACATGCATCCAATAGCGTTGTATAACAAGTATGATATTATATTGAGCTCTGTTTGTGTGCGAAATACGTATTCAGTCAGCGTTATGATTATTCTAGTCTTTTGAAATAGGGATGACCAATCGAGTGAACGAAGTTCAATACTTCCTTGTTTACCAATCCTCCGTTTATATTGTAGCTGCTTAGTTAATCTGTCTTAACCCTCTGAGAGGCGATCGACAAAACATTTAAACCATTTCTACGACTGTATAAATATTTGTACCTATTCACCAAACCTATTAGCGGACTTTATTCTGCGCGGTTTGTGTCGTGTCAAAAGAGCATTATATTGTACTTTTAACTCCAACGAGAGTCTAAGATATAGGTCATTTTTTACGAAACACTAACTTTCCTATGGGAACATATTAGAAACACTGCAATTATATACCAATTTAGTTTGCTTGAATTATTGTTGTCCTTCATTTAAAGTGTGATTTTTGTTGTTGACGTTGTTTCTTTATTTAATATTCAGTATTAATACAATGTTATCGTAATACGTAATAAAAATGATTAGTATTATGTTGTACACTTTTCGACAAATACTTTAATACTTTGCACTTAAAGATCGTATTTCGCACGAAAATGCATGAACACACGTTACTGGAAGCTTATATTCATAACCTACCATAAACAAGCCTAAACATGTTGTGTTTTTTGTCAAATGTTAATTCGGGCCCTTATCAATTATATTAAAGTTGGCAAAATTCGTGAATGAGTATTGTGTTGCTTTTGTATGCACATATTGTAGTGATAATTTCATATTTTCATTTCATTTAAACTGTTTAATTCATCTAAATTTTGCAAAAGGCTACATAATTGGTGCATATTTAAACTCATCAAGTTGTTAAGTTTTTTATTTGATTTAATTTCTTTAATTAACGTTAACACTGAAATAAGAAATATGACAGGCTAAATACAAGAACAATAAACTTTCAAATGACCGATCAATTCAAGCACTTCTTTAAGTTTTATAGTTAAGTAGGAATTATTTAAGTGTTATAGTTAAGTAGGATTATCGGTTTATAACATTTTAACTCCGAAGCATTTTAAACATAAGAAAGAGTAGCTCAGAAAATATATAAACGTTTACCAACACCCGATATTTCATCTGTAAGCTGTTATAGATATTGGCGTACAGGGATATTGACTAGTTTGATCGCTTTGAATATAAATCTTTGAAATATTTTGATATCCAATCAATAATTGATTATAGATTTGTGACCAATCAGATAGCTACTACCTAATACTTCCTTGTTCAACAAATCCCCCTAATAGATCAGCTGAGGTAATGGTCTTAACACTGAAAGGTTTAAATAAAATGTCTAATGGATACATATTTATCTATCGACAGCAAACGTTTAATTGTGTTTAATCCCTTTGTATAGTATCGAAATTAACTGGCAATGGCACTTCAGCGATATTAGCCCATGCACTTTAAAATATTGATAAGTGCGTTTAACAGACTAAACACGTAGGCTTACTATTCAGATTTTATATGAATATTTAAAAAAGACACAATATTTGATATTAAGATCAACTATTTGAATTTATGAATGAAGACAATAATAACTATCAATAGACAACACAAGATCTATTCTAAATTAACTGTTCTAGTTATATTCAGTTACTTTCAGACGCGTATCAATGAAAATTAATGTAAAATAGCACACTAAATTGTTTAGGTATCAGATCACACAACATCAATAATTGCTCGTTTAACCTTTTAAACTGAGTTAAATAAAACGGTCAAATGACAGATCACAAAAGTAGTTTCAATCTTTTAACAGTGGGTAATACGCAGTATTACCTGTTTGAATTGTATGACACCGTGGTATTCTGCATAACTACATATATTCACCGTATAATGGTTAACCTTATTTAGCCCAAGCGATGTCTAACGTCAAAGCATTATTTGTAAATTCATAAACGACCAAAGTTAAATAAGTGGGTTTTAATATTGGATTTTGTTCAACTTTAAATCTTCAAGTTTATATGCTTTAACATGATATGAATCGAATGATATATATCTATTTGATAATCGTACCAGATTTGTATACAACCATTTCTCAAAATTTTTGTTTGGCTCTTTTAATTTATTCAATGTAAACAACTACATACGTTAGCACGCTGTTTGGCAAGCCTGTTTATGGCACACTATTACGTTATACAATGTTCGTAGAAGTCAGTGTGAGTTCCTTGTAATTCGTCATGTTGGTTTTCCCTTTCTAAACTTTACTTGCCTAACCAACATATTCAAGTATTTCTTCATCTAAGACATTTTACCGTGGCTGACAGAAGTAATTTGACATTTGTTTATATGCCTAAAATATATATTTAAATCTGTTTGACTGTGGTTTGGGATATAAGAAATAAATATTTCAGATTTCTCCAACATATATAAAATGTTTTATAGCTGGTTAAGAACTTGTTTTGCACTAACATTAGTCTTACTATTAAATTTGCCTGACGCGCGTGGATTATTGTGGAGACGACGTCGTCGGGGCGGGGGCGGCGGCGGCTGCAGCCAGTGCACGTGGTACTCGTGGAGCGAGTGGGGCGCCTGCAGCCGCACGTGCGGTGGCGGCACTCAGTCTCGCACGAGGAACCTGTGCTGTAGCGGCGCCGCCAGTCTCTCATGTCTGGGCACGTGTAACCTCGCGGAAAGTGACTCTCGGGAATCTAGAGCATGTAACAAAGTGTGTCTGAACTCTGGGACGTTTCTCTCACAGTGTCAATGCTCCGACCCGTATTACAACTTCTGCTGCGAAAGTGGTTAGTAGCGTTGCAATATTTTTTTCAGTTTCGCATATTATGTGTTTTAGATACCCGTAAAGGCCTGGTCACATCAGCCATATTCAAACGTAGTGTTGTTAACCGTAGTAGACCGTAGTAGCCCGTACTAAACCATACTAATCGTAGTAAACCGTACTAGACCGTAGTAATGAACGTAGTTCTATTGAACTATTTTACCGTATAAGGATTATATTTTTAGACTTGTTCAAAAATGGCTACGGAGAACTACGACTAAATGCACGTACTGTTACCGTATATCAAAGGTAGTTAACTGTGATTAACCGTACTCAATCTTACCTAACCGTATCAATTACCGTAGCCGAACGTAGTACACGTTACGAAAAGACATGAACTACGTGTAAGGCTACGATCAACTAGGGTCAACTACGGTCGTGCTACTGTATCAGCCGGATTCGAACCCATGATATCATGATTCACAGCACAAAACTTTAACCACTGAGCCACTTTTCCATACATTAATTTAGTGAACAACGCGTTAAATAAACCTGCTCATATTCTATGACAGCTGCATTCATAACTGTTTACAGACAGCGAGCACTGCCGAAGATTAATGAGGAAAGGTCAGTGCAAGGTCAAATAAATCAGATAATACTGCGCATACATTTGCAACTTGTCTTTATTATGTTTCCCTTTCACATGATAATTCTGGCACTAATGAATTATTATAAAGTTGGCACTATTCCTTCAAAACAATTGTGTTGGTTTTATATGCACACACTGTAGGGACAATTTTACATTTTCGTTTCATTTTAACCGTTTATCTCATCATTCATTTGTAAAAGGCTAAATTTTTGGTGCATATTAAAACTGATCAAGTTGTTCCGTTTCATTTTATTTCATTTTTTTATTAAATTTAGACGATAACGAAATATGAAATGTAACAGGCTAAATACAAGAATAACGGACTTTAAAATGGCCGATCAATTCAAGTACTTTCTTATACATTGTTAAGTAGATCTAGGATTATCGGTTTATAACATTTAAATTCTGGTGGATTTTTAACATAAGAAAGAAAAAAGAGTACCTTAGCAAATATTCGAACGTTTTCCAATACCCGATATTTCATATGTAAGCCATTAAAGATATTGGCGTACAGGGACATTGAATAGTTGCAGGTTTGGAATATAAACCACTGAAAGTTTTTGATATCCAATTAATAATCAATAATAGTTTTGCGACCAATCGGGTAGCTACGACCTCATACTTCCTTGTTTTACAAGTTCCCCTAGTATATCCGCTGTGGTAATACGTTTTACTCATTACTAAAAGGACTTGATCATTTCAAAGGTTTTAACATTATGCCAATTGGGCAAAATTTAAGCAATCGAAAACAAACGTTTAATCTCTTTGTATATGATCAACATAAACTTGCGATGGAATTTTGGGAATAAAAGTTCTTATGTTACTATTTTACTATATAATAAATTTCCTTCTCGAAACCTAGTCAGGAGGGAAGAGAATGATGCTATGGTTTAAATAATAACTTTACCATTTATGTTTTTCTAACATTGGCCACTCTGCCACGGACCTGTGATGATTTTCACAGGCAGAGGACGTTTGTACTTAGAATTCTATCTTTTTCACACATTTCTGTTTAATTTTGCTTCTTTTTACTTTCCTATCTTTTTGTTTACCTTCTAAGTGGCCTGGTTGGAGAGATTAAATGCATTTTTTCTTTCTTTTTCTTCTCCAAAAAATGTTGAGAAAGTGTGAGGTTAGCTATAGCTTAAAACTGGTTGAAACTCCCAATGAAAGTCATTGACCGTACCAAGGCGGTAACTCCACATTTCTTGGAGAATTCGTTTAAGAAATTATCAATAAAAAGAAAATAAAAAAAGAAAAATCCGAAAAACACAAAAATATTGTTTGTCTAAATGTCTGTTGCGTCATGATGTTGTAAGAGTTTTTGTGTCGTTCCTTGTGTTAGTTTTTGTACTTGCCATTTTGTCATGGTGCCCTTAAACACGACATATCTACATTGTTTACAACATTCTTTGTTTGAACATCTCTTTTTAATTTATATTGTACTTTTAAATATAACTGGTATTAATGCTTTCAATAGACGAAACGTGTAGGCCTTTTATTCTGGTTCTGAATATTTAACAAAAAAATAATTAGATCAACTATTATAAAATTAATTATATTTAAAACATTCACACGCCTGTTACATGTATAATAATTTGAATTCATTAATCAAGATAATGACAATAATCAACAGACAATACACGTTCTTTAATAATAGACTGTGTCAGTTAAAATATTTGAATGTAGACAATTGGTAATTAAATGTATTTGAAATAGCAAACAAAACACACGGGGTTAGTCCCACACCAGCTAGAAGATCGATCATTTGAAACACTTTCTCATTTATTTACATTAACTGCTCTATGCCTTTTAACAAAGACAACAGGAAATTTGTAAACCTAAAACATTTCTATCTCGGCCTTATTAAATAAATACAATAAGACGATTAAATGTATCGGATCAGAGTCGTTTTATTAGTCCACACACAGTGGTGTTGTGGTAGTCAGTACACCAGTATCAGGTTACATCGTGATGTACACTACACTACATCCGCATTTTATACACCATATTTTGAGCACTTTTATTTCTTTGAACTAAGCATAGGCGAGGTTTTTCGATACTGCATTAACAATAAATTCATTAAAGATTAGATAGTTGGTTTAAAGATAGGGACTTTTGCTCACATTTACTTATGTTAGTAATTTTTATTTAAATGCTTGTTTTGAAATAACGACATATCGTACAGATAACCGTACCACACTTGCATTCAAGCATTTATCAATACTTTTGTTGGGCCTTTTACATTAAGGCCATGTATATAATTTCATACCTTATCAATCTGTTTGGCAAATGTGTTTATGACAAACAATGACGTTATCCAATTTCCATAGAAGTAGGGGTGATAATCCTGTAATTCGTCACGTTGGTTTTCCCTATCTAATGCTTATCTTCTTTTCCAAACTATTCACAAACTTCTTTATCAACTACATTTAACGAGACTTCCAGAGGTGATATGAGTTTTCTAAACACGTGTACAATTTGTCATTTTTGTGTGATACAATGGTTCAAAGCTGGTTAGGAACTTGTTGTGCACTAACATTAGTCTTACTATTAACTTTGCCTGATGCGCATGGATTACTTTTTGGACGGCGTCGTGGCGGGGGTGGCGGGGGCTGCAGCCAATGCACGTGGTACTCGTGGAGCGAGTGGGGCGCTTGCAGCCGCACGTGCGGTGGCGGCACTCAATCTCGCTCGAGGAACCTGTGCTGTAGCGGCGCCGCCAGCCTCTCGTGCCTTAGCACATGTAACCTCGCTGAAAGTGACTCTCGGGAATCTAGAGCATGTAACAAAGTGTGTCTGAACTCTGGGACGTTTCTCTCACAGTGTCAATGTGCTGATCCGTATTACAACTTCTGCTGCGAAAGTGGTTAGTAGCGTTGCAACACAAATTTTCATTTTCGCATATTATGTGTTCTATATACCCGTAAAGGCCTGGTCTTATCAGCCATATTTAAACGTAGTGTTGTTAACCGTAGTAGACTGTATTAGCCCGTACTAAACCGTACTAATCGTAATAGATCGTACTAGACCGTAGTAATGAACGTAGTTCTATTGAACTATTTTACCGTATAAGGATTATATTTTTAGACTTGTTAAAAAATGGCTACGGAGAACTACGACTAAATGCACGTACTTTTACCGTATATCAAACGTAGTTGACTGTGATTAACCGTACTCAATCTTACCTAACCGTATCAATTACCGTAGCTGAACGTAGTACACGTGACGAAACGACATGAACTACGTGTAAGGCTACGATTAACTAGGGTCAACCACGGTCGTGCTACGTTCCAGGTACGGTCAAATTATGAGTTATGTGAACAATACAAATTGATTACGTGTATCTTAGAATTAAATCGATATTATTTATCTTTTACAAAGACATAATGGTTGACAGAATTCCAATTGTAAACTTCCTAACTCATGCAAATGTTGAACCTGCGACTTTGGCAAGAAATATGTGACCTTGACTGTGTCAGCAATCGAGATGCTGCCACAACGCGTATATACGTTGCGTTTTCATGAAGGCAGTGTATATATTAAATAAAGATTAACTTTGATTTTAAATATTTAATATACAGACACACTGACTGTTAATGTTGGTGCGGATACTATCATCATTCCTTCTTTGGGTATACTGTCTTAAAATTTGATTTTACTATTGAGGCCTTTGAAAGAGATCATTGATATTGCAGATATCAAACATATGCTGTTTAATTGATGCTCGCACATATATATTGCATTTTATTGTGAATTTGCTGACCCCTTCACTTTAATATGTTTTGATCAACGTATATTTAATTTATCTAGTCCAAGAGCAACGTCGATGTCTACCCTCAAGCATTTGTATTATCGTCAGGAATTATAAGAAATCAACCTAAGAACACGCATAGCAAACGTTCAAATCACTGTTATATTACTTGTACATCAATAGTATGGTTTTATTCTTTTATCTGTTAAAAGATCTCTATTGCACATGGCACGCGCATAATAATTTCTGCATAATAATTATTCCGCTCATTAAATATGACTATTCCCCTTATTGCAATATATATTCCTCTTTTTCATTTAGATATGTGCATGTTTTATTACTTTATGTATTTTAAAAGCACCCTTTTCGGTGAACCGAGAATTCATAAGGCAATGCATAAATTGTTTGTAAACCATCAACTTTAAACATTTAAATGTGAGTGAACTTACCGCTATGTGCATAGAGCTAAAAACTGTGTTAAACGCTATAATTTGTATTTGAGAATACCAAACCAAATGCATTTGTACCGGATGTTTTGCTTCTCTTTAATTGTCAAGGTGTATAGTGTTTTTAGTTTGAACATGGGTTTTGATGGCGTAGCGTCCTTTAGCATGTCACTTAAATAGTACTTCAGACATAATTGTATGTCTAAATTGATGACTTTTAATGGATTGGCATTACAGTAAATATTTTCAATCAAGAAGATGATCACAGTTTGTAGAACATGAATCATTATGCAATATATATTTCCCGGATCTCAACAGTTTTGTTTACACATATCTAAATCACTAGTACAAACAAAGCTAACCCCATTGAATAACCAATATATTAATTTTACTCAAATAAGTACAGTCAGCATTAACTACTATGAACAGAATAACAACAAGGACATAAGTTGTTCTTCTGAATAAAGGAATATTGGGAGGTTGCTTAAAGCATGAGTTCCTCGTTGACTATTTAACGTTTTCAAAAAATTGTTTTGTTTTTAATAATACAGGGTATATTCATATCATTAAAACTAATGTGATATTCGTGTAATAGCATTAAAGATGATATGCCTGTATCTTTTAGGTCAGAACTGGTTACATCTTACCTATGCATGTAAAAATACGACAGAAACATTAATTTGTTGAAAATGTCTGGCCCGCAAATTCGGTTCTGTTTATTTACGTTTCGACCCATTGCGTCGATACAGTTAAATAGCTTGTTAATAATCGATACACCTATAGACCTTCTATCCAACAAAATATGATAAGTAAAGTATCATCCGCCTCCTCAATGGCTAAATCTTGGAACAGCCTATGTATACCTCACTTGTAATTTGCACGGTACGCTCTGTTCTTTTACAGTTGACACTGCAATTTTATTGTGTAGCTCCTGTCTTGGTTTTAAGATTTTTGTAGATAAGCTTGCATCCAATAACGTTATATAACAAGTATAAGATTATATTGAGCTGTTTGAAAATATATATTGGAAGCTATTCAAAATTTAAAATTAAAATTATTAACATCTGTTTGTATGCAAAATACATATTCAGTCAGCGTTTTGATTACTTCAGTCCTTTGAAATCGAGATGACCAATCGAGTGACTTCTATACTTCCTTGTTTAGCATATCCCCCTTTATATTGTAGCTGCTTCGTTAATCTGTATTAACGCTCTGAGATGTTATAAACTAAAACGATAAACCTCTTTAACTATTGAATAAATATCTGTACGTTATCAGCACACCTACATGATTATATTGAGGAATTAATTATACGTGGTTTCTGCCAACTGAGCTATAAATATTCGTAAAAAGTTACACTTGAGAGTCTTACATAAAATGCATTTGGAAAAAGACAATGTTGTTTGTTTTCTTTTGAAACCTATTACAAACATTGCAATTTAAAACCAGTTTGGTTTACTGGAATTAATGTAGCCTTTCATTATAGATGTGATGCATTGGTTTTATTAACAAATATGTTGTTATACAAAGTTAACGTAACAAATATTATGTTATACCATTTTCGAATAAGACTTTCAATTACAAACCACTGTACACATATCTGACTTTTATGACCGCAATTCCACATTTCCACATCTGGACCAGGATCCGTATCAGTTTCCGTGTCCAAAAAAATTGTTGAGCCATTTTTCCGATGGCCGTTTACAAACACGGATATGCGAATACCTATACGGACGACTGGAAAACCCGGACGTTTTTTTAACTTGTTGGAGTTTAAGCTGGATAGGAATCCGGATTCTGATACGGAGACGTGGAAAAGCGGCCAAAAGCCGTGCTCCGGTGTGTCGCTCCGGACTAAATGCTTATAACAATATCCGTTATCCGAGGCGCATCAATGCCATTATTTTGAAAATGAATGAAATATGTAAATAGAATCTTATCTATATAACTTCTCATGGACACGCCTCCCAACATATTCCACGGACAAAATAACAATGTAGGTTGAACAACCCATACATTGGAAACTTGTCTTTATTAAGTTATACTTTTAAATGTTTATTCTGGCACCGATCAATTTGGCACAATTCGTAAACATATTTTGTTGCGCATACATGTATTGTTTATGACACATTTCTACGCTTCCATTTTCATTTCTGTTTTAACTAAGCATACTTTTGCAACACACTACTTAATGTTGTTCATTCATTTAAAGCCATTCTCATTTTAAAAATAGTTTGCAATCACTGGCAGAAGTAATTATAACATGCGAAAAATGTTTGACTGGATTCGATCGTAACAGACTTTCACAACAATTGATCTATTCAAATACTTCCTTGTTAGCTAAGTAGTTTTATCGGTTTACGTTTATGGCATTTAAATACCGGCACCTTTTATACCTTATGATCTCGGCAAATAAAAGGACGTGTTTCAATATTCGATTTATCATACGTGCCCCATTATAGATATCAGCGTTTATGAACATTGAATAGTATGAATGCTTTGAATATAAACCCTCGAAATCTAATTGAATCGCAATTGATAATTATTTATATGACCAATCGGGTGACTTTAAATTAATTGCTATCCAATCAATAATCAATTATAGTTTTTGTGACCAATCGTAATGCTACTACCTCAGACTTCCTTGTTTAACAAATCCCCCTTAGTTTATCTGCTGATGTAAGCAATATTATCAACATCAACTTGCAATGCAATTTTGGGAATAGTTATTGTACTTTTAATTATTGATACGTGCGTTCAATGGATAAACCGTGTAGGCGTACTAGTCTGGGTTATATGAATATAAAATAAACTACAAAAAAAACAGATGATCTTTAATTTATCAAAATATTGATATCTAAAAACACCCACACGCCTGTAATTGTGATCTGAATATATAAATCAAGTTAATGATAGCTATCAATAGGCAACACAAGATATATACTTAATAAACTGTTTCAGTAATATTGAGTTAAATTCAGACGAGTATCAATAAAACGTCATGTAAAATAGCACACTAAATTGTTTAGGTATCAGATCACACTATATCACTGATCGGTCCTTTATCCTTTTAAACTGAGTTGAATAAGACGGTCAAATGACTAATCAGATCACAATAGTAGTTTCAGTCTGTTAACAGTGGTAATCAGTATTTCCGCCTGTTTAAATCGTATGGCACCATGTTACATAGGGATATATATATATATTAGGCATAGCTACATGTATTTACCTTATAATGATTAACCTTATTTAGCCCAAGCGATGTCTAACGTCAATGCATTAATGTATAAATTCGTTAACGGCAAAAGTTTTATATTAAGTGGGTTTAAATAATGAATTGTGTTCAACTTTTAATAGTTAAGTTTATGTGCTTAAACGTGATTTGAATCTATTGATATAAATCCATATGATAATCGTACCACATTTGTATACAACCATTGATCAAAACTGCTGTTTGGCTCTTTTAATTTATTCAATGTAAACAATTACATACGTTATCATGCTGTTTAGCAAACCTGTTTATGATGTTATACAATTTCGTATAAGTCAGTGTGAGTTTCGTGTAATTCGTCATGTTGGTTTTCCCTTTCTAAACATTACTTGCTTAACCAAAATATTCAAGTATTTATTTATCTAAGACATTTTACCGTGACTTACAGAAGTAATTTGACATTTGTTTATAAGCCTAAATATATTTAAATCTGTTTGTCTGTGGTTTGGGATAGTATACATAAATATTTTATATTTCTCCAAAATAGATGAAATGTTTCATAGCTGGTTAAGAACTTGTTTTGCACTATCATTAGTCTTAATATTAATTTTGCCTGACGCGCATGGATTATTGTGGAGACGGCGTCGTCGGGGCGGGGGCGGCGGCGGCTGCAGCCAGTGCACGTGGTACTCGTGGAGTGAGTGGGGCGCCTGCAGCCGCACGTGCGGTGGCGGCACTCAATCTCGCACGAGGAACCTGTGCTGCAGCGGCGCCGCCAGCCTCTCGTGTCTGGGCACGTGTAACCTCGCTGAAAGTGACTCTCGGGAATCTAGAGCATGTAACAAAGTGTGTCTGAACTCTGGGACGTTTCTGTCACAGTGTCAATGTGCTGACCCGTATTACAACTTCTGCTGCGAAAGTGGTTAGTAGCGTTGCAATATTTTCTTCAGTTTCGCTTTTTATGTGTTTTAGATACCCGTAAAGGCCTGGGTACATCAGCCGTAGTTAATCGTAAAGTTGTTTAACCGTAGTAGACCGTTCTAAACCGTACCAATCGTAGTAAACCGTATTAGACCGTAGTAATAAACGTAGTTCGAATGAACTATTTTGCCGTAGAAGGACTACATTTTTTGGACTTGTTACAAAATGGCTACAGAGAACTACGACTTAATGCAAGTTATGTTACCGTATATGAAATGTAGTTGACCGTGGTTAACCGTACGCATTCGTACATATCCGTATCAATTACCGTAGATGGACGTTGTACACATGACGAAACGACATGAACTACGTGTAACGCTACGGTTAACTAGGGTCTACTACGATCGTGCTACGTCCGAGGTACGGTCAAATTATGAGTTATGTGAACAATACAAATTGATCACGTGTATCTTAAAATTAAATCGATAGTATTTGTCTTTTACATAGACATAATGGTTGACAGAATTCAAATTGTAAACTTTTCAACTCGTGCAAATGTTGAACCTGCGACTTTGGCAAGAAATATGTGGAAACGTGCACGCAATGACCGAGACTTTCTTCTGGGCTTGGCCATTCGGAACCCCGCTAGTGCGACCATAATATGAGACCGTAGCTACACGTAGTTACCACAAGTTAACCTCACTCACACGTACTATAACCGTAAGTTGTACGGACTGCAATGGATTTTCCCTTTCATCAGTTTAATTGAAACGCAGTAAAACGTAGTTTACCGTACTGGTAACTTGGTTTAACCGTACCTTTTTAATCGTACTTGAACGAAGTTTATCGTACTAACGCGTATTCAACCGTATGTTAACCTATAATTAATACGAATGTTACTATATATAGTAACAAAATGAATACACTTTTAGGGTGTTTATGAGGCTAGCGAGGCGATTATCAGATTTTGGCCGGTCACGTGACCCGTATTAACTTTTCATAATCGCCGTCGTGCTTTTTCACGTGCCGTTAAGAGCAACAAGCTACGCCACGAGTATTCAGAACGAATTTGAAAATGGCTGCTGATTCACAACTCAATTCACAACAAGCGAGTCAATGTTTTAATTTATGGAAAATGAAAAGAAAAATATCCTTATTAGTTAGAAAGA
>Ga0224511_10001309_pt1 | contig 14711 bp, 9 predicted proteins | sample SF_May12_sed_USG_2_FD_169988 | JGI IMG/M metagenome (GOLD analysis project Ga0224511, IMG submission 169988) | Sediment microbial communities from San Francisco Bay, California, United States - SF_May12_sed_USGS_8_1 | ecosystem: Environmental > Aquatic > Marine > Sediment | place: USA...
TATGGCCATGGGTAAGAATTAAGGTTTTTCTAGGAAAAGGATTATTTCATCTATGTTAGAAAACCTGCTAGAAGATATTGAAGTGCCAGTATGTCTTGATTCTGAGGATTCTGTGTGGCACTTAGAGGTAGGGAATTTTGAAGCAAAAGGCAGGAGAATCATGATCACAGAGGATACGACCTAAATTATCATTAAGGCTTGACTTGTCAGGCTGACATACCACCGACAGGAACATCTTTGGAGTTATCCACTCCATGACTGTCTAGTTTACCCATTATAATTTTCGGACAGGGACTAGAGTGATAGACAATTTCCTAAAAATAAACACACGGAGTTCTGTTCAAAATCTATGATCTGAACACTGACCAGCAACTGTCCGTGTCTGAACACGCGATGTTTATATCTGTTTACACATATCAATCCATACAGCAATTGAGAAGCTTTTCACATTCTTGTAGGCTAAAGCCTATAGATGTGGAGTGTTTGCAGAGGTTACATACTAAAGTGAATATTATCCCAGTCATAGCTAAAGCAGACACCCTCACACAGTCAGAGATGGCAAGGCTAAAACAAAAGGTATAGTTGCAGGGATGCGATTCAGGGTAACAAAGCGGCCACCTTATCCGAGTTATTCTACTCTAGAGCTAACTCTATTTCACGATCCTCTTTGTTAGCTCAGCATTGTTTTTTGCAAACCTGCTTTTTTCCTGTCGTAGTGTTACCATATCTCAATCTTAAATTGACCCATTTATAGGATTATCTGCACAGAGCTAGAGATGACGGCCAGGATAAACCAGAGAACTCTGGGATAAATTAGAGGCCTTTAAGCTAGAGGGCTCTGGGGTTATCCATGAAAGTAAAAACGACCTTTTGTGTCCACAGTATGACTTGACCGTGTGATTGCAGGTGCTCCAGGATATTGAGAAATTTGGTATAAAGATCTATGACTTCCCAGAGTGTGATGCTGATGAGGATGCAGAATTCAAGAGACAGGATGCCGAACTGAAGGTACATAGAGTTATCCTCCCATAACTAACTCTACGGTACATACATATTGGCACACTGCTCTGTGGATTCATACGTTGTTGCATACACATAATACTGGAACTGCACATATCTGGTTGTAGGCAGCCATACCGTTTGCAGTAGTGGGAAGCAATACAGTCACACAGGTGCATGGAAGTCGTGTTAGAGCTCGTCTCTATCCATGGGGCATTGTGGAAGGTAAGTGAAAGAAAATCTCTCCTCACCAGTTGAGTTGGAACGAAATAGAGATGTCCAGTATTCGATACGATTGAAGATAATCTAGCGATTGAATGGACAAATCCAAGGTTCAAAACCTCCACAATCGAGACAATTGGTAAAGCGATTCAGCTCAGTTGCTATAGCACTCTGCCCATGATCATTAGGTTCTGGATTGCAGTACTGATGGGAGTCTACAAGATATGAATGTTAGGTAGTGGCATTCCGTCACTATGAAGCTGTTTGTTGTAAGTTCATATTAACGATGTACTTTTAGTTGAGAATGAAGCGCACTCAGACTTCTCCAAGCTACGCAGAATGTTGATAGGGTAAGTTTTCTGCTGTGCATTCAAGTTTGGAATTGCTAAAGAATTTTTCCAAAGGATGGAAGATGGGGCTTAGAAAATGTTCTATCAGGGAAAGTGAATCAGTAGCATACAGACTGACATTATGACAAAATCTACCAAAAGGGATTCAGCAAAGCCAATGTCAGCAAAGGGCTATATAAGGCTTTATAAAGCTGACGCATACATGTTCTGAACTCAGATTATCGTAGCAGAACTGGTATCACACCGTGCAATCTATATCATACAGTCACACATGAAGCCATCAATTCTTATATAAACCAGATCTTTCTCTTTCATGTTCTTTGTCAGGGTAGTACAGAAATTGGACTACTGAGCATATTTTAACTGGGTATTTGTGCCCGAGACTTTCTACTTGCACCTGTTTAAAAGGGACGTAATTTCCACTGGTGGACCTTTCGGATCGGATCTGAGTGTGAAAGGCCAAGTGGGACCCAAACTGGAGGTTGAACCACAAATCTGTCTTCCTTAGCTCAATGCATTTGTCACTAAACTTATCCAAAAATAGCTGCGTGGTGATTGCCTACCATATTTATCCTCATTTTTCTTGCAGCACACATCTACAGGATCTTAAGGATGTGACTGAAGAATTTCATTATGAGAATTACAGAGCTCGATACATACAGAGTTCCGACAATAACAATGTGATACTAAAACCTAGTCCAGATAGACATTCCAGTAAAGTTACGGCGCAACTATTGGAAGAGAAGGACCAGGAGGTAATTGAGTGAATCTCTTATTATAAGTGTTCCTTCAGAACCTTATAGAACCATAAATGAAGTATATGGTGGGTGGCAGACATGACACACAATTAGCCTGCCTGTATGTTTTGACATAAAAAATCTTCTATATCAACCATTGATTGCTCTGAAGCTATCGTGGGATTTGTGCTAACTACCTGTAAGGAGTCTCAGATTATCAGTAGGATCATGCAAAAAAAGCTACTCTGACCGAAAGAAAGGTAACACTGAGCCTCAGGCGTATTCATACATCTACCAATTTCAGCATGTATTTGCAGATTAAGAAGATGCAGGAGATGCTGGCTGCGATGCAGAAGCAAATGACAGTTAACGCCAGCTAAACATCCAACACATACCAGATATGGATGATCCGGCTTCCTGGCCTTTGAAAAGTGGGACATTGGATCACCCTCACCCATTATGAATTTTATATCATCTGTGATAGCAGGTTATATATTGCCTCAAAATCAATATTCAGCTGACGATTCAGTAATATCTTCTGCTATCAAACCTGCTATTTTGTTTACGCTTACTATTTTCTTATACTTGAATGGTTTTAACACTTATGCCCCGTAGACATGATCAATATAAATGGCTATACATGATTACTAGTCACCAGGGGCCGACTGACGCAAAACAGTTACGAAATGTAGATAGAATCTTTACTGAGAATACCTCAAACATATAAACTGGTTATGTATGCAAAACACTCTTTTGTTGGTCAATTTAACAAACACAGCCTGCCAGCTACAGAACATGGACTAGTCAGGGTAAATTCATCTATAAACGCGTACAAATAATTATAATCTTAGTGCTCCTGAAAACGATGTTATAGATAACGAATTCATTTGCTGTCTTCAACGCCAGCCTGTGTCATAAGGTCAGCAATGTTCTTTTCGAGGTCATCGATCCGATTGCCCATGTCATCGAGACGAGTGATTATCTGATCTGACATCGTCTTGAACTTGTCCTGCATCTGCTGAAGGATATTCTGCACCTATAAGTGTAACACTGTGTAATCCATAAGCATTGCATTGGGCCAGTGATGAGCTGAATTTAACGATGATATAATCTGCCCAAGATAGGTTTCTCATGAACCGTCATTCCCATGGTGTTGTCTGGTGGTGCTAGAGTGTTTTGGCCACCAATCACTGGGCTCTGAATAACGTGAATTTGAGTTCTTGTTTCAAAAGTGACTATCTGACCAGCTATTGAAGTTTCTGGCAAATGGTTGGCGCTATATGACACTGTCAGATGGGCATGGCTCCGATCCAGTTACCATAATGGGAAGTTTTCACACTTCAGCCCCTCGAGTTGGGTAGCAAAAGAAAATTTATCCAAAAAACAAAACATAAGTAACCTGCCTATGAAAGCAAACAGGAATTGTTTTTAAAATTTCAAAGGAGAAGGTGCTTAGAAATGTTACCGAATCTAGCAGCTATAATGATTGCTACCAGAGTGGTAGCGACCGTTGACCATCTATGCTTTATGTAGTTAAGCAACGCTCCATAACAATAATCAAATTCAAATTGTTCAGTTAAACTCCTAAACAAATGAAAGATAATGATAAGGCTTACTTCATTCAATCAGCGGCTTAACATAGAACTCCCAAGCTCACAGGCAACTGAATTTCATTAGATCTTTATATGACCCCAGAACCTTACTGCTTAAGATTATTTCCAGTGGGATTTGGTGTAACAATTTCTTTTTTTAGATGAACAGGGAACATAGTGCATCACATTCCATCACTGGAATGTCAGCAATGGCGAGCTTGCCAGCCTCGATTGTTGAGGTATAGGTGGCACTTTGTACTTGGTGTGTTCCATCATCAAAAACTGAACCAATTCCACAGATCAGAACCCTATTTATTTTTCTTGAAGTTTTTTGGTACCACTTTGAATATTGTGATGAGCCGCAACAGCTGCAAATCAACTCAATCAAGTTTTCCAAATAACAAATTCTCAGATTCAACCCTCAGACACATGGTATTTAAAGGGGGCTACAACCAAAACTGGAAGCTTTAGCTAAGAGGTGATGATTGCAGGTATGGCCAACTATCAATTGGCAGAGGAGGTGACTACGGAAAAGGTTGGAGTGGAGGGTGAGAAAGAAGAGGCGACTGAAATGGCTTAATGACTGATTGATTCCGATATTAAAATAATCTAAGCATGTAGCTCATTTATTGATTGAGTCTGGGAGTGATTGAGTCAAAAGCACTTACTCACAGACTCAGTGAGCACATTGATTGACCGGATTCCACACAGCTCAGAGTTTCGAATTCGAGTTTCGACTCACGGCGACATGAATGATGAACGAGTTACACCTGGTCGACGTGTACTGTATCGTGTATTGAACTTGGGTAGTCTCCGAATGAGTCAGAGTTGATAAACGGTGAGAGATTGAGAATTCAAATTCATTTTGACTTTGATCAGTACTGGAGTTTTGATTTGAAGAGTTTCATTCAATCAATCATTCATCATTCACCCAGAATCAGATTTCAATTCAATTTTTTTCATTGACTTTAGAAAGTTTAGTTTATTTGGCTGTTTCTCGAACAATCCCCGCTATGAATGACCCCAAAGTACAGAAAAGTTCCTCCGGCATGTCAAGAATGGTTTCATACTTACAAATATAGTGAGATCCTGAACATTTTGAGGATTTGCCTCTGCTGGGGTCATAACATCCATGTCCGACATTCTGAATCCGATGCTGGTTTCTTAGGAAGCTATACGTAAAGAGGTTAATTGCAGAAATGCTTTTCCGGTTGCAAAATTTTCATGTTTTATATCAACGTATTCAACATCAAAAATGCTTTCATTGTTGTTTATCTGTTAATCACTTTTGTCAAAAAGGTTTTACAAAGTTCCGTAAAGTGACTATTTTACAGATTGCAGTTTTTATAGCGCGGGAAAGTTAACACATGTATTTGTTTACATCCTGTCCAGAATTTGTTGGGAACTGACTTCAAATCAGTCGCTCACTGCCCTGAATCTGAAGGTAAGTGTGACAGTGATCAGCTTACTGAGTTAAATATCGTTGCGTAGCTAAAAGATAAGCTAAAATAGAACGAACTAATACTGCAACCACTCCACCAGCACCAGAAAGATCAGATTCAGTTAAACTTAAAGCAAAAGAAAATGTATTGATTTGATTTTGATTTTGAATGTATCAATCATGTAATTGTATGTATGTTATTGTTAATTATAAATTAATAATTGTTATTCTTATTGTTAAACTTAATGTTATGTATAAATTAATACTAGTACTACTAGTACTACTGTCTGTAGACAGTATAGTCTTTGTTGTTTGTACTTTGTAGATGGATAGATTACAGATTGGATACTATATTCAATATTGTTATACTTATAGTATAGACTAGTAATAGATAGTGATTCAACCTGTACCGTGCTCTGAGTCTCTACTACGAGTACGACTACTACACTATTAGCGCCACCACTGCCGCCGCCGCCAGTAGTTGTGCGTAGCCATTAGCCAACTACACTAATTCTGACAAATTATTAGCGGAGAGAATGAATACCTAATTGTTTTACTTTAGTTTGTTGCCATGTTGTTATTCGACATCTGTCTAAAATGTGTATACTGTATTGCATGTGTGTTGTTATCAGCTAGCAATGGAAATTGATAACCTGAAAAAGAAACTAAAGACATGGGAGCACCATTTCAACCAATGCCATAGAAGAAAGCCAACAAAGGTCAGTTCATGTCTTACTAGAAGATTATGTAGAATAGATGGCTACCTATCCCGGCATTATGCCACTGGGCCCATCTCTATAACCTGTAAGTGGTGTCTGTTGAGTGACGCAGGACGCTGGTATGGTCGTTTGTATGACATGGTTTCACTTCACCCTTCTCACCTACTGGGGAGGGAGGGCCGTTGTGAAGGCAGGTGTTTGGGGTAGTAATGTATTTTGCTTGTAACAGACTCTTGAGGCTGATAAAGTTGCTCCATCTGTGAGTCTTTGTCCTCAGGTGTGTTATTCCTCGCAGCTGCCAACCTCGTCTTGTTTTAGGCTGATATCGATGAGGCGCCAGTTGATATAAAAGGTAATTAACTTTTATGTAACTCTCAAGTGGATGGGTTTTAGGCAGTCCGCCAGCTATTAGGGATGGGCACACTCCACTTATTGTCGGCAGTAGAATGGGTTGGGAATCTTATGAAGGAGATTTGGGTGCTTCTTAGTTGTACATTGTGTTTTTCTATTACATTTGCTTACACGGATAAGTCTCATAGTGTTGGGTTTTGCAGAAGCCTACCGAGAGTATGCTCGGTGTAAAGCAAGTGCGATGAAATGCCTTCCTAAAGCCTGCGAGGGGACTGAGGAGGCCAACCAAAATGGCGCATGGGGCCAAGAGTGAGTTTATACGAACTACTAATTACGACGTATGAAGCTTGGTTGCTGAGTCTATGCTTCTACTCCTGAATTTTTATCTATGGATTGTATGTTCAAACCAAGGAGGTATCCCCCATAAAAAGAGATAACTCATTGGCCCAAGCAGTTAGTTTTGAACCTGGATTCAACCTAACCCAGATCGAAACAGTTTTTCTATCCGCGTATTAGTGTGAACAATTCAGATCGGATTTTGGAGTGAAACCTATTGTCCGCAAATATTTTGGCCGAGAGTCTCATTTGAAGGGATTTTTGCACTCCCCTGAAACGATTAAAAGTGATGGCTTTTATGTGTTTGCTCTTGTATTTTATTAGTGTTTTATCCCCACTAATCAGTTGAGCTGATGCAGTGTGTGTGGCCACTTGTTTTTTAACTCAACGGATGGAAATGGCAATGACCCCAGTGATCAAATTCTCACAAATTTATATGGCTTATATGTCTTGTAGAGTTAGTCGGGCTAACCTGCCTAAATTCGACTTCACAGAAGAAGGCGAAATCCGGAAAGAAAATGTTGCAGATGTCCCTAAAGTTTCCTGGTCAGCAAAGTTCAGTAAAAAGCTATTAACTAATTCGACAAAGTTTAGCTCTCCGATAAGTAATAAGCCCACAGTAAACTGTGTGTCGGATTTAAAACCCCCTACATACTCTTCAGTTGGTGGTGACTCTCGCGGTGAGCACAGAACACTGGTCACACCAACCCGATTACCCTCTTTATCCGGTCGTAAAGGAGTCGTGCCACTAGGGTGGAGACAGCAGAACAAAGATGAAGGCGCTAGTCCTCAGGAGAATAACCAGATGTCACCATTCGTTTCAACGAAAATTGATGCGTTCAATAATCCGCAGGTGTTTGAGAAAGCTAAACCTATCTCGAATGGCCTATCGGATAGTATACAACCGAATGGGACTAGGCAAGACTTGAAATGTTCATCTGATGCCACGTTGGCTTATGAGAAATCTAGACCTGTCTCGACACGCTCTTCTGACGCTGTAGTGCCTCATGACAAAACTCGACATGATTTGAATTGTACGTCTGAAATTCGACTTTCATGTGAGAAAACTAGCAATGTCCTTGCAACTTCACCAATGCCGTCCGAATCAAACCCCAAAAATGATATAACTAAGGAAAAAACCAAGTTAGCTTCACTCTCCATATACAAGAAAAAGATCAGCGCATTAGAGTTCATGGTGGTAAGTTCATACATAACATGTTTTTGTTGTTGCTCCCACAGTGAGATTTGAGATAATTTCAGAGGCTTTATTCTAAATCTCTGACATACCTCTGAGTTCATAGCAAACACTAACGCCGAGTAAAGCCTTTCTTACTCGTGAATATTAATGGAATTTGATGATAGGGGCACTATCGTCAGTCGTTGAAAACTTTGTAACTGTGCTTCCACTGCAGCCCGATATATCTACTAGAAACGATGAGTATGCCTTCCCTGATGACGACGCTGAGACCATCAAACCAAAGAAGAAAACCCGCACGCGGGTCGTAAAAAATGGTAGGAGTATTGATGATTCACTGTAGTTTGTGACTGAATACTCACGTATAATGGCTATAAAACCAGAACCAAATTATTTTTGGGTAAAACAAAAAGTGCCCAAACTAGGAAACGAACCAGGGACCATTCTAAGCCCAGTGTGCTATTCACTGAGCCACTGCTTTACCCCGAGTCTCTTTGTGATCCGCTATGGAAGTTTTCATACCGTACTTCTTTCACACTCCTTTCTATGTGTGTCAATGTGTCCCCATTGCATCTTGGCATGTAAATACTTTTAACACTACAGTCACATCTGGTATGCCGAAGAAGAGAGTCGCTAGAAAACCTAAAGATGCAGACGCCGGAGAGTCCGAGGAAAAGACTGTGCCTAGTCGAAAGCGTAAAGTGGCTACTGAGGTACAGTGGTTGAGCAGGTTTATAAATTACAATAACTTAATTCTCAGTTGAACGGAGTCAACATTTTTTTCGGGAGAAGTGTTAGGTTTCTGTCATTATCCTACATTCATCTAGCTGATGGCTCCAGAAGGTGAATTGTAAATAGGTTTTATTGTGAGCAAACAATACAATGGTATTATTATACCACAATAGTTGCCAGGCTGGTAACTTTTGCAGTAGCACAATGCATACGATTGAACTGTGAACATAAACTTGGAATTCCTACCAGACCGTTGGTCCCTGGTTGTGCAATAGTAATAATATTTCCTATTGGCAGGATTCAGAGCAAGGAGGTCCACCGGAAGAAGAGAAAAAGCCGGCCAAGAAACGATGCCTGAGTGATCCTAAAGCCTCACAATTATCCCGAACCAAGTGAGTGTCAGTTGAGCCAGGCTGCCATGGGCAAACAGTCGGTAATCATTGAATCGAAGCATAACCAACAAAAAAAGTGTGATTTCAAGGAGAGCAATTTGGGCCAATGGAGTGATGAGTTGGAAACTTCGGAGGTCCCTCCCGTCACGGCTCTCCAAACTCCAATTTTTGATCAAATTCGCTGTAGAGTTTCAATTAAACATAGAGTGATACCTTTTGCTTTCAGATCATCGTCAGTTATATTGAACTCAACTCAATGAATGGTTAATGGCGGAATTGAGTTGGGCATGGCACAACTATTTGCAGTAACTGTCAACTATTTTCAATATAAAATAAAAAGCCAACTAGCCTAAAGGCTGCAGCAATTTTGACATACATGTAGTTTATGATGGGTTATGACACCATAATCAGACCTGAACTGTTGAACCATCGCCATTATCGATACGTATACCTTCTTTTACACGGGGAAAGTTATCAGGCGAGCCGTCTGAAATCTCATCCGAAACTGAGGTCCTCTTTTAAAGCCTTCTGAAGGTTATAGGAAAGTATATTTTTGAGCAATTCGTCCGTCTGCAACTGTAGCCCCTAGTGCGTTTCTAAGCAATCAGTCACTCAAATGCTGATCATATTATGTCCTAGCTCTTTCAACAGATTTTCAACCGGTCACTTCATTCTTTTTCCATTCAAGGAAGAAACTCGCCAAGCGCATATGTGCGCGATACAAATACGCGCATGGAGTTTTACGTTCCCTTAATAATCCTATCAAACACGATGGACGCTTAATTATGAGGACGCACAATTTTAAATTCTCACAAAAGGAGACTCGATTTGTTACCGCACATACGCGAGCAAGAGATCGGAGACAATTAGAATGAACGAGGATTGCGGGATACGAGAGACTGAGTAGATCTCTAGGGAAGTTTAGTTTGATAATGAATTGAACAAAATTGATCACAAACTAATGATGAAGTCGAACACTAGGTCCAAAAAGAGTAATGTCAGTAAACGAAAACACGAAACTAGTTAAATGGTCCATTCAGTTGTTGTGGGAAACCCCTAACTCTTGCAGCTCTTCACGAATAGCCCTTCTGTTGTTTGCTGGAACGTTGGTATTGCAGGCAAACCGACCACAGGTTTTTGCAATTAGTAGCCCTTTCGGCGACATTGCAGTGGGTAAAAGTAAAACTTGACATCAATTGGTGAATTTCCCCAAATGCAATGGTGAAAGCTGGCTTCGCTAGATGGACCATAAAATGTCCTCCATCGAGCAGTGCGCGTGTAGCGGTCAGAGTTCAAATCTATTGAATCCAACGCATACTCGTGTGTATTGAGAGGAGTCATGGTCACATGATCAAAAAGTATGCATAGCAGACAAATACGCGCACATACACGCTTGGTGAGTTTTATCCTTTAGTCTGCCAATGGACTAACTTTGTTGAACCCTGGGCAGGGCTCTGGTATCTTGTTCAAATGCAGACTAGCCCATATATAGCACGGGAAAATCCGCATGAAATGCTGAACCCATACAAGAGTGACTTCTTAATGGTCCAAATGGCAAGTCTACAGTGGATAGTACTTCGAAATCATAGTTTGTGTATTTGACAAAGAGATGTTACATACATTACAGATCTGTGAATGATAACTTTGTCAAGCTGAACCTCCGCAAGAAATCATTCAGTCATGGACGAGGTGGTCTAAAAGGTGCTGCCTACAAGCGACAGCAATGGAAAGATAAGATGAATGCTAAGCGAGGCACGGCTTGCTTTCGCTGTGGGGAGGAAGGTCACTGGGCCAGTAAATGCCCGGGCGGTAAACGGCAGAATCCTGAACCAGGTATGCTGGACTAAACTGAGATAGTCTAGTGGTCGAGCGATGGGCTCGCAATCACAAGAACCTGAGTTGCAAACCTAATCACGATTGGCTCTTGTGAGTGTGAGCTTCTCACATCAAGCCTAGCTTAAAGCAAAACCAAGCCTCGCCATGAGGTGGCGCATCGATACTAGAGAAGCTAAGATGCGAACGGTATGCCAAAACGGTTTGCTCAACCGTTGGCCCAACGTAACCGTTATGCGTAGAGAGGTTAAGATACCCAGTTTCAGCGTAACGGTCAATGAAACCCTTCGAGAAATAATGAGAATATAGCTGCTACAATGATCAAAATGGGGTCGTCGTCTTTTTTTTGCCCAGTCACTTTAGTAACCACAGCTTAGAGCCCAGGGAATTACACAATAGAGCCATTCGAAGAAGACTACCTCAGCGCTAGTACTCGGAGAGCTCGTTAGGAACCTCGATCTAAAGACTCATTTTCATGACGGGTTTGGAGCAACACTGAACACAGCTATTGTAATGAATAAAACCAGATATGTTGCTTAAGGCTTCGAACAAGACATCCGGGTAGGTTTCTCCGAAGTCTACGGCGAGTAGAACAAGATAACAGTAATGGGCGTTGTAACCGCTTAGAGAATCCTACCGATTTTGCTAACAGTCGTCTGGGAAATCCTTTTGGTCACATGACACACCTATTTCCATTGCCTTAATCGCACCGAAATGTAATCGTTGCTGGTAACCGTTTGCATCTTGACCTCTCTGGTGATACTGATAATGCCATGGTGAAAGATTGAATGACAGGTTCGCATCAGAAGTGAAAAGGTCAGAAGAGAATAACAAGGCTAAAGTTTTAAGATATCTTTAGACTCCTATCAAAGACAGGTATTTTTGTCATGGTTTGAATCGGAGATTTTTGGTGCAATTACTAGTACGGTGTTGCCTTGGTTTTCTGTCAATCTCTTTCTACTAGAAATTTCAATCATATTTAAAAGAATCGCAGTATATTCCCTTTTTTAACACTGTTCGCAGAAGCGTTTTCTCTTTTCTCTCATGGCATGGATAATAAGAAAATCATAGTAAATATAATAAAGTTCTCATGAACCCAATGATCTATGTTTCTAAGGATCGAGAATTTGCAATTGTCAAGGTCTGGGAGTTTCAACTTGGTTAGTTGTGTTCTTTTTGTCTTTTATCAAATAAACAATTCTGGAATGAGGCGACCCAAAGGTGTATAAACATAAATTACGGCTAAGGTGCCGTTTCACTCTATCGGGCTTCCAATCGGCCATGGATCGAGCGTTCAAGACGGATGTCCCACCCCCAGAAATGGAGTAAATTGGCCTCCTCTGATCGTCCTCAGACACCCGAGCATCTGTCTCCCGGAGACGAAATAAGTCTGATCTGTGTCAGACGTCCGACTTATCAACCAATCAAATTGTCTTTCACGGATTACCTAGGAACATTAGGTGCATTCGCGCGCTGGTGGTCGCGGTGAGGAAACGCTGCTGAGCTCCTGATCAGAGTTGTCCTCTCCCAACTTTAACTCATCGTTAGAGTCGAACGATTGTTCGCGATTCGCTATCTCAACATAGTAATCAAGCCTCTTTGCAGTAACCTTGACATTTGCCAAAACTACTAGGCTAATGCCTATTTTCGGTCGCGGAATTCTGTTCGCGTGCTTTCGGTCGCAGATCGTGACCGAAAGTGAAAGATGCTTTCTTATATCGCGCTTTTCGGTCGCGCTCTTGCGCAATTTAGCAGATTTCGCGACCGAAATCCATTTCAGGCACGAAAAACCCGAACACGCGAATGGACCTATTGACTTGTACTAGGATTGTTGGTATTCATTTGTAAATTGAGAAACTTTCGCAGAAGCTTTCAAACCTTATAACCCTTGAATTCTATTGCACCCTACTTTTTTTTTTCAGCTCCCGAATTTGATGTTGAAACTGAAGGGTTTTTAGTTGATAAACCCCCAGAAGACTATTTGGAGGATATCATGCAAGCCGCATATACAGGTATTTCATATATTTCATATACGTAGACAGTGTTACTGATCGCACTGGTTATAATACTATATGCTAAGTGTTAGATAAACGAAATTGGAGGCAACTTATTGAAGAGTCTTATGTTGGTGGGATTTTCCATCGTCTCTATTGCGCACATAGTCATAACTTGTAGGTTTGTTTCATTAATAATGCGACTATCTTCCTTAAAGGGCCTGCCACACGATGGCGACTTTGCTAAAAAACTCGCAAACCGCGCTTACGAGGCGCGCGCTGATTAGCTCAATGGCTGTGGGAATCCAAAGTAATAAGTCAGAGTGACCAACTACCTCTGACCTTAAACCTTATTTGAGCCAGTTTGGGAGCAGTCATCATCGTAGGGCAAGAAACAATCAAATTCATGAGAACCAGAGAATCATAGGTGATTATAGAATGAAATCTGACCGAATTTACCTGCGAATAGCGGCTTGTTGAGCCCGACTACGAGCACAATCCCCACGCATGATTTCTAACGACAGTTTGACCGAACATAGCACCCCGATACGACACCAACTACGCAGTCTCATTGGTTTTGGTCATCTGACTGCGGGAAACCCTAGTAGTTCGCGAATAGTAGATCGCAATTATGTGGCTAGGAACGCGATTTGCGATTAGCTTATCGCAAAATCGCAAATTCGCCATCGTGTGGCAGGCTCTTTAGGAAAGGCGCTGGTGCTAAGTGGTTAGAGCGCTTGGCACTGGCGCAAAAAGTCTCGGGTTCAGAAACTCAGTTCACCCAGCAGGAAATGGGTACTCAGCCCTCTTCAGAGCTAGAGATGAAGGTGGAAAGTAATGAAGAAATGCCTCCAACTTTTTCATGTGTTGTAGGTGAACCGAACAGTCAGTTTACCAACGACAATGGCAGTCACCAGCCGCTTTTTAATGATAATCTCAGCGAGTCAGGTATGTATCGTCATAATACAAGTGTCTTAAAGGGGTTATGTCATGGCCAAAAGTGTCTTCACTGTTTCCATATTCTGAAGCTTACCATGAACAAATGGGCCCAATACCCAGTTCAAATGGAAGCTTGGATATAGCCCTATCCAATGTGCATACTTGGAGCCTTCGGCGACGCACTATTCAGACTGCCGACGCAACAGAATTGGCCTCGAGATAGGAAATTAAACAGAGCTGTTGGTGTTTGCATTGATTTCTCGACTTACGCGCTGATATTTGGAAATCCTTCTGCAGGTGCACACTAGACCTGTAGTTACAGAAGTCTATATAGAGAAAATGTTCAACAAAATATATAAATAGGGCTTCAGAATGCAATTTTTCACCTGTCTGCGATCATTAGTGCCTTTATTGTGAAATGATAGAGGCCCAAACGCTACGGCCTCTATTTAGGGCTAGGGAAAACCGGCAAAGCACTTCTTATAACTTGAGTTTTCTCCAATATTACCTTCAATTTTGAGTTCTACTCAATGTTATAAGGGAGTAAAGATCACTAGGTTACCAAACTGTGGTAATTAGATCCCATTTTATTTCTATTTGGGCCATTTAGGCCGTAGTTATTTGAGTGAGCAATATTCGTTTTGTGGAAAAAGATTACTCGCTATCGCTGCAATGAATGCGGAGTTGCCTCCCCTACCATCGACCGTATCATAACCCCTTTAACAGTTTCTGTCTCATGGAGCTCTATAGCATTTTTCCAAGATGTGCACATTGTTGGTAAGTTGACCGAACTCCTAACTCACACGACCCCTTTTCTGTCTGTGTACGTATGCCATTTTAGTATTATAGACTGAGCCCCTCTATGTAACGTGAGGATAA
>Ga0224511_10001310_pt1 | contig 14710 bp, 10 predicted proteins | sample SF_May12_sed_USG_2_FD_169988 | JGI IMG/M metagenome (GOLD analysis project Ga0224511, IMG submission 169988) | Sediment microbial communities from San Francisco Bay, California, United States - SF_May12_sed_USGS_8_1 | ecosystem: Environmental > Aquatic > Marine > Sediment | place: USA...
AAATAACAATTGAAATCATTATTTTGTAATTGAAATTTAATTGCAGATGCAAAAAATGACGTCAACTTTAAACTCGTTTTTTGACGCTACGTCATTTACCTCCAGTAGACCCGTTTTCGCTGTCCCTTACACATATATTCTAGACATATAAAACTATGTAAAATATATGAAGAAAAAGTAAATAAACGGGCTATGAATTTAGTCCCAAAAAGAAAAAGAAAAAAAGAAGTCTCTTATTACACTTTATTGAAAAAACCCTAGGGGCATAATCTGAACATTTTTTGTAGAGGACCACTAGATGATATTCAATACTAAATATCAAAGTTCTAGGCTTTGTGGTTTTTGAGAAGATTTTAAAATATTTTCCTATAAAACTGATGACTCTATGGGCCTAATTTAAACAATTTTTGTGAAGGACCACTAGATGATGTTACATATAAATATAGGCCATTAAGTTTCGGACAATATTTTTTTAAATTGCACTTTGGTAACCTTTTTTGACATCGTGACCTACTTGTGCAACCAATCGGAACCGTTTGAACAATTTTGGTAGGTAACCACACAGAAACTTTCCTGTTGTGTTGAGTCATTTTAATTTGGTAGAGGACCTTTAGATGATATTATTTACCAAATTTGAAAGCTATAGGCCTTGTAGTTTCATACAAGAATATTTTAGAAAATTGCATTTTCAGAATCTATTTTTTGACCCCATGACCTACTTATACATCCAATCGGAACTGTTTTGTATAATTTTTGTAGGCGACAACGAATGGATCATTTATGTTGAGTTTGTTCAAAATTTTATAAGCGATGTTAGAGAAAAAATCGTTCAAAGTTTTTCTCATATAATTAAATGTAAAATTGTGTCCCCTGGGGAGGGCTTATTTTGACCACAGGGGCATAATTTGAACAACTTTGGTAGAATACCTCTAGATGATTGTATATACTTAATATGAAAGCTCTGGGCCTTGTAGTTTTGTACAAGAGGAATTATAACAATTGCATTTTGAAAACCTGTTTTTGCCCCTGTGACCCACTTATGCAACCAGCTGAAACGGTTAAAACGACGTCGGTAGGGGACCACCCAGGGATCATTCCTGTGAAGTTTCTTCAAAATCCAATGCGCAGGTTGTGAGAAGAAAATGTTAGTAAAATTGTTGACGCACGCACGGATGCAAAGACACACGAACGCTGGACGACGGACACTGAGCCATCACAAAAGCTCGACTTGATTATATTGTCCTCAGGTGGGCTAAAATACATCTCTGTAATCACAAATAATGACATTGACCTTGACCCGACTGCCTTTACATCGGATTCCAAACTATGTCTATTCCATGCAATCTTTCTATATACAGTTTCAGATCGTCAGATCGCCACCCGCTCGCCACTACCCCAATCTAATTACCATGATTTTGTTGAAACTCCGCTATAACTCAATCTTAGAAGCAGACATTAAGTTTAACATCTAGTGTGTCGTCACTGTTGCATTTATAATAGTTGTTTGTAACCTGAAGTCATTTTTCACAACGCCCTATTTTTATGTTGTACTTCTAAAATTTCATGAAATTTATTTAACATGATTTTTTTCTGACTAAGCTTTAAGCCGCAGGTAAATCCATTATATGCATTTAATTTTTGTTTTGTAATACTAATAGTCATCTTAATAAGTTTGTAGCGATTCGTTTGCATTTTGAATAAATTCGCTGTTTAAATTCTTTCTTTTTCGAATTATTACTGTTCGTCCAATTTGTTTTGGCCACCAATCGCTTTAATAATAACTTTTGCAAGAAAGAGTGGAAAGCTTTGAAGGAGTCATTGAAATGCACTGAAAGTATCTGCATACAAAGAATGTTCTAGAAGGTTTGAGCAGGTCCGAGTCAGTCAAAGAGTTTCAATATGTGTAAATCCAAATTAACACCGGCTTGAGGGAACACTATCTCTAGGTTTGAGCTGTGTGCAACAGTTATCGCCACTGACTTCAGATATCATTGCTCACCAACCGGGTATCCCTTTAGAACGTTTTTTTACTACACAGCCAGTAGAGTGGTATTGAGATGCCGCTTCTACAATTATCTTGCCAATTGTGTCGGCGTTGTCCTCAGGCGATCTCTACCGCAACAATGGCTGCACATTGCGACGCAAATAATCTAGCTGACCTGGGAACCAGACCGTCAACTGCCCATTAAGGGCTGCCAAGAAGCATGTGGATCATGCGTCCTACCTCGATGAAACAAAGGGCCTCAGATTTTAGTCAGAGCATTGCAGCATATGACCTGTTAGATATAGAGAGTGCCAGCGACATTTGACCATCTTTCAACGTCAAAGCCACCCAAGTAAATGAAAATAAAATCTCTAGGTTTGAAAAGTTTTCAACTTGGAAATTTCTGGTAAGAGCGATCTGTGTGCACAAGAGTTTGTAAATTACGCCACAAGAGAGACACTGTCGCGGTTCATAGCGTTGTAAAGCTCAATCAAGCTGAGCAGTTTGTCATGATGACAACACAAAGTATTGCTTTTGGAGGAGAGATGTCGTCTCTGCAATGTGACAGAAAGTTACAAACAGCGGAATCATTGAACTTACCCCTTCCTTGACAGGGATGGAACACTCCGTGTAGAAAATCGACAGTCAAGAACTCCTTTTAGAATCCTATAATAACTCCAAAGAAATATAATGTGGTAGTGCTGCTTACACGGAATTTTCATGACAATATAAACGGAAGAGATGTTCAAAGAAAAAATGTTGTAAACAATGTGGACAAATCAAGTTTATGGGCACCATGACAAAATGGCTAGTACAAAAACGCACAGATACACAACGCACGAAGTATACAAAGACGCAACATACATTAAGAAAAAGCTATTTTGTGTTTTGTGGATTTTTCTGTTTTTTATTTTTAATTTTCAATTACTTAAAGGACTTCTCCAAAACATGTTAATTTACCGACTTGGTACGGTCAATGAAATACAATGGGGGTTTAAACCAGTTTTCCGCTGCAGCAAACCTCACATTTTCTTAACATTTGTTGGAGAAGCAAAAGACAGGTTTCCCCTATCAAACATGCAAACATGTCACCTGTCGGAAGCTCTGTCGGCAGTGGGAAGAAATCCCGTCAGACGAACTTTACCGATGCAGATGATGTGGTAGCACACTTGAAAGACAACCAAATTATATATAAGTTTCGCACATGGGAGGGTCATGGGAGCGGATGATAGTTATTGCGAGAAGAGTTTTGAATGTCATGCTTCTTGGAGAGCACGGTAGGGCTCTCACACACGACATTTATGTGCGTAGTTATTGCGATCATAAACTCGCCCCATATTGCGGAAATTGCGTATGATCCAAAAGATTCAAACGAGATGACCCCTGCCATACTCCTGACACAGAATACATGCCAACTTAGAGGACTTATTACGAGGGCTGTTCAATAAATAATGAGAATGTGCTTATAACTTTTTGTTTTGCTTCAAATTGGAATACAACTCTAATTTTTTTTAAAATTTAACTTATTTCCTGCTATTTATGCAAATTTTATAGGCGTATGACAATCCATTTACAAAAAGCATCTTTTTCAATTACCATACTCACGCAATATCGCCCCCGTTAAATTTTTGTTTGAAAATACCATTTTTCATGAAAATATTGTAATGCTATTATAAAAAAGCTATTTAGAATTTAATTTACAAAACATTTAAAGCAAGTGTTTCCAATGTTTGTTAAAAATATTAAGAAATATTAACATGTGGTTATTGCAAATATGACCTTTAAAAGAGATATGCACACAATGACAGAAACGTCGACGTTAAAGTGCATAATGCCTCTTGGCAAATGACCAGATTATAATAGTGTTTGTTATGATGAAAAACAAACAAACACGTTATATTTCTGATTATTACAAATATAAAATACATGCTCAAACAAATAAAATTTTAAATGTATCATTTAAAAACCTTTTTAAAGCACCAACAAACGCAATAGAAAAGACTGTGAAGTGTCAGACAAAGAAGATGTCGTACAGACGTTGCCATTTTTACAGTTAACTTAGGGGCATTTTTAAATTAATAAATATAACTGGTACTTCAGTTTAGTAAAACCTATATGTATAATGTTAAAAATAGTCCATGAACTAATTTGCATTTTTAACATACAATTAATACAACAGTATTGTCTTACTTTTTATATTCTATGATATGAGTGCGTGATAACTGCTTCAATGACGTCGTGACATTAAAAGGGGGGTGATAATTGTAACATTGCCATGTTGCCATTGGTGCCATTTCATAACCTTTTGATGAAACTGTTTCATTTTTTTATGTTTACTACAAAAATAATTTATATTTATGATTGTAATACTTGTGTCTTTACATTGTGTAAATCGTAAAAGTTATTAGCACAGTCTTATTATATATTGAACATCCCTCGTACTACAGAAAATGTAAGGGCTATCTTTGCATCACAGTAAAAATACGTGCAAGTACTAACGAATACGTTCTGGAAACGCTAGAAGCAAGGCTAATTACAGTCCCTGCAGAAACGACGTAAGTGGCGTGATATTGTGATCCTCAGTGAACAGGAGTCGCATCGAAATAATTGGCCATTGGGAGGTATTGAGGACGCCTACCAAAGCGAGGACGGCAAGGTCCGATCTGTGAGAGTGAGTGTCCTAAAGGATGGGACATCAGTGAACTTGATCAGACCAGTGGCTGAGCTTTTACATTTTACATTTATTGTTATATTTTTACAGTATTCAAGCGTCAACATTGTATCTTCATTCACCTGAAGTAAATGCACTAATGTGACATTTCTTTCATGTATACATAATTATGTTTTTATATGCTACTTTAGTTTTCTCGGTTTTGTTCACCCATTTTTTTTTGTCATTTTTTAATCTTTTTAATCATTTTATGTTAACTGTTGATCTGTATTATTCAGTTCAAATTATGCCACTGTGGCATTTCTGTTCTTACGTAAAACCCGTTAACTACTGCCTTCTACCTGTTAACTACATAGGCAAAATACATATTTTATAAAGATAATGTACTTAATTTTTAATCTAAATGTCTAATTGTTAAGGTTGTTCTGCACAATAACACTCTTTTGCTGTAAACAACTACATAACTTATTTCACTTACCCCAAGCCCACAAATTGTCGTTTGGTAGTTCAAGAAGTTTCTCAAGAAAGCCCATCTCCACTTTCTTGGATATGTAGCCCTCGAGATTTGCTCGGAAATCTTTCAGAACCTGGCTCTTGGAAAAGCCCACCGTGCCGTCGTCCACCAACAGGATGTGGGTGTGGTTGTGGTCAAGAGGTATGTCTTGTCCCTGGATCTCCAACAGGCCTTTCTTAGAGTACTCACTTGTTGGTCTAAAGTACTGTTTGAGAGTGTATACGTACTTCGTTAGTATAGAATATGTGTTTGTCTATTTCATTATCTGCTTACATCTTTTGTATGTGTTAAAATGATACAGACATTGTATTTTTGTTATGTACCATACAACAGCCAGCGTAAAGAAAGCATTTTACAAAACTAGTCAGTAGGATAAAAATATAAATTGAAGACTTGTTCAAAGAATGTTGTTAACACATTTAAAATGCATGTGCGACCATTTAAACAACTGTTATAGGTCACCACCCAATCATTCCTGTAAGATGTACCAAAAGACTTTGATAGGTGGCAGTGTTGATTGATGCACGACGGACGACGGATCGCTGGTGACAATAGCTCACTCTGGACATTTTGTGCACCAAAGAGGTGATATAAGCGGTCACAAGACCACATTCTCGACTAAAGCCGTCTTGTTCATGACAATCAATTTCTAATGCACCGCATATGTTATCGCACTAGTGTGATAGCAATGGTGGTGCATTATAACTCAACTCAACTCAACTCAACATAACTTCATTTGGTACTCAGAATAATTGACAATTATATCATGAGTATAAGGCAAATAAAAAAGAACATTTTTTCGAAGACAGGTGTTATAGTAAATATTAAATTCAGCGAAGTCTATTTATCAAATCAAGTTTAGAACATTGTATAGGTTTCGTCTAGATCTCCCGGGAAATGCCAGATAGTGTGAATTTAACATTTTCATACCAATGTATTGATAATTAAATATCAAGGAATAACAATAGTTCATTGAAAATATTAACAATAATGATAGAGTAGTGATTGAATCAGTAGGGTTAATTAGTACATTAATGCGTGGATCTAGTCACTTTTCCTGCACAAACAAGTTACAGCAATGTTTTAAGAATATTAAGGGAAGTAATGCGTGGTAAAGCTATCAATAAAACATGTACTGGTTGTCTTTCTTTTAAATGACCGATCAATTTCGTTCAAACGATTGTTTGGCTAAACGGTAGTTAAACAAGCAAGCGTCTTAATTGATATTGATAAAAAGTGATTCAACGTGGAAAAAATCTAGCCAATAAAACATCTTTGTAAGTCTGCTATCTAATGGTGATTATTTACAGCTCATTTGAGGGTAAAAGAAGTATTGTCAAACACATTATTAAGGATGTGTGTATGAAAAGATACTGAGATGCTAACGTTTTACAGAACTTAAGAATATCCTAGTAAACTTGCTGATTTTGCGTAAGATGGGCAAGGATTCGGGGGTCATTAATTGTTTAATTTTGAGCATGCTGGGTCTTTGATGATAGTATTTTTTAATAAGTGTTTGTCTATCTTCAGACAAATGTGGACACTCGAGCAAGTAATGCAACTCATTAGCTACTTCCGAGGGCATATTACATAGTCTACATTGCCGTTCTGAGATCTCGATATCATCCCAGCGGCCTGTTTCGATTGGGAAAAAGTGGTTCCCAGATCCTAATTTCAAGAGACTAAGAGCATCAGTTTTGTTTAGTAAATAATTTAATATAAATCTTATTTTGTATCACACGTCGGCCAAAGGGGAAAAATACTTAATCAAAATGCATATTATGTTTATACATCCCAGTAGGTATTTAAAATATAAATGTTGAGCAAATTGGTAAGAAGATAAAAGCGCCGAATATATTTTAAACAAGAAGCCCCAAAGTGCCCTAGATCGCTCACCGGAGAGATAGGGTTAAACGGTCACAGCGAAGCCCCTTTCCACCCCAGAAGCACCATTTGAAAACAAGGGACAGCTTAATCTGAACAATTTTTGTACACTGTGACCATGGAATGTTTTGTGTTAAAATGTTTCAAAATTGAACCAGTGAATTAGATATTGTTTAAATGTTTTGTTTCCTTTTTTTAAACAGAGCAGACGTTTGGAAGTAATTCACAATTACATTTACAGCAACTTATGCAGCGAGTTTGAAATCAATCCTCAAACAAAATTTGGCGTTTCTATTTGAACACCATTTAATATGTAAAATGAATCATTTTGGCATCATGGGCAGCAACTTAGTAACTGAATGACACTTGGTCATATTTAACTAGTCTGCTTTTCAGTAAGTGATAAAGAAGCCATAACAAATATAAATGTGCAATTAGAAATGAAAATAGCATACTCCTGAAATTAAAAAGATGCTATAATTTATAAATTTGCACTTTATATGTAACAATTGCAACGACAATTAATTAAAATGTATCAGTGCACCTACAGCCTAACTACATTACTAAGGTGTCTTGAAAAAATATTCCTTGGGATGCAATAAAAAAGTTTAGGCCCTGGTACATAATTAATGGATAGTTCCACAACCGTCAATCAGGATAAATTATAACGGTACATGGTCAATTTTAATCCTATGGCTGATAGGTTTATGGTAAAATGACAATCTGACCTAGTTTAAACAATGGAAAGCATGGTTCCTGTTTGTGATAAGCGTTATCACATATACAATAGATTTCGCCATTTTCGGCGGAGATTAAGAAATTTTGGAACTATCCATTGATGCTACATGCCAAATAAGTCTGCTCCAGGCCGTCAGGTTTCTCAAAAGGAGATTGTTTATTGTTTCTAATTTTTAATACTACAATGCTTTATACAAAAATGTCTGTCACTAGGTCGAAATTTAGGTCAGGTGATGTCAAAGTAAATTCTACATTTTGAACTGTACACGTGGTCCAAAAGTCAGGGTTGTAGTTTGTAAAACACGAAAGTAGGTAACTAGGTCCAACTCTAGGTCAGCTGATATCAAAGTTCCATTCTCCTTCTGAAACTGTGCATATGGTAAAAAAATCAAGATGAATCAAGAAGATGTTTTAAGTGTTTACTACATGTATATACATAGAGTGAAAACAACTGACCCCTTAGTCAGGACTAATTTCGACCCAAGGGACATTTTGTACAATTATTGTAGCGGGTCTTACTCACTAATATATGTATACTTAATGTAAGAGCCCTAGGTCTAATGGATTTAGATCAAGTTTTTAAGGCTTTTACTATATAAACAATTGCTCCCTGGAGATTAGCCCACTAGCATACTTTGAACACTCTTCGTAGAGGACCACCAGATGGCCTCACATACTAAATATCAAAGCACTAGGTCTTGTAGATACAGACTACAGACGACAGACAATAGGCTATCACAAAAGCTAACACAGAGCAAATTTATTATTATAGGTGTGTTATAAAATCTTGTTTACCCGTAGTTTTTTTTTTTCTTAATTGATTAAAACTAATTGTATGTTGAAGTTTGGTAGTAAAGTATCAAAAGACAAACTTTTGTATGCATTACCAGTCAAGTCAAGCATAGCAAAAACTTAGATAATATTCGCTTACCATTAGGGTACAATAAAGTCGAATGTTTAGTGGGTAGTCTTATGGATATGTAGCGGCTAGCGGATCCAGTGGGCGCAATTCGTTTTTCGCGATTCATTTAAAGCCAAGTTCTTGTAGAAATATGGCAAAAACACGCCCTAAACCCGCTAACAAAGTCCACGCCCCCCGTGAGGTCAAATCCTAGATCAGGCGCTGTAGCCTCACAAAACTTCGATACTGCCTCGCACGAGATCGAATATTTTGTTTATTTACAGTAATTCGTTTTTACTTACTCGCTCCATATGAAGCCACTACTTTTTTTCTAAATAGTTCTTGTGAGAGTTGCAAATATTAATAATTGCTTTTTATCTGCTAGATTCATGAAATCTTATACATAAATGAGCGCAATGAAATTGTGTTTTTATTATATAAAATGGTGAAATTCCATGTTTTAATTTCTGTATACACTCAAACAAATTTCCAACGCCCCCATTTCCAATTTGATAATGTAGAGTTTAAAGAAAAAGTTACCAAATTAACTCTAATGTAGTTTTATAAGACGTCTTTAAAACCGGTTCTTAAAGCAGCCGATCTCCAGATGCTCAAGAAAAAAGAAAGAAAAAAAAACGGTAAATACTGGTCAAGTTATGTTCAGTGGGAAAATCTGTTATAACTGAACCCTTAATTCAGTTGATAAAATCGTTGGTAAAACATCGTTTTTCTTTGCATAATCTACTGCGTTATGTATAGAAGGAATATCCCGACGGCAGAAAAACAAATTGTCTGTTTTGAAAGCAAAAAAAAAAATGAAAATACCGGTATATAAGTTTTAACCGTTATTTTGATTTCTAACAACTATTATACATGTATATATTTAAAGAGATATTTTAAAATAATGACTTCTAGTATATTCTAGAGGTCAGCTGATGTAAAAAAAATGAAATTGAGAACGCCTCAATGACATTCGGACGTCAGATGTGGTTTGGTTTTCACGATACGCCCCTACGCGTGCCATTGTTTTACTAAAATGTAAAAAGGTAAAAAAAAATTATCAATTAATTGCAGAATCTTATGCACACGAAGAAGGTCTTTATAACGTTTGTTTCCCATTTCATCAGGGTTTTTTTACGTTTATAAATGTTGCAAATTCAAAACAAGCGTTTTAAGTAAGAGTTGCTAAAAATATTTTTATCTTTTATATAAGATTAATGCCTAAACAAACAATCAAACAAATATTTTTCCGGACACAATCTATTTCGGAAAGCGTTCACTAATCGTTTTCTACGACGCGTGTTGTTGTCGTTGATTAAAATATGTTCATAATAGTAGATAACAAGATAATCTATCACAAATTGACACTGCTGAGACTATTATTATGCTGTATGTCAATAAATCGTCACTCAAACACCAACAAAATCATCCCGAACAGACCGAAAGTTCATGGAAGAAGTGCGCCAAAATCATCCAAATGTAACTCCACCTGCACAGGCAAATGCATATGGAGTTTGTTACCAAATTGAAATGTTGAGTATCGCGGCTGAGATTGCGCGTCGATTTATGTGTTTAATGGAATGTATTTCATTGCGCTTTTTATGTCCATATTATATTAACATGGTTATATAATCATTAGGAACAAAATTGTTGAAATGGTAAATTACTCTCAGGGTTGAACATTATGTACATTTTATTTTTAAACAATCACAGTGTTATATGATAATTGTGGTTAAATTTGTACTGAAATTACTTTTACTTCTTTTCTAAGGTATTATAATGTATGGGTTTAAAAGTATCGGAAAATGCTTCCAACTGGTCCGCTTTATGGTCAGTGTATACGCGGAATGTCGCAAGAAAACCAGTTTATGATCAGCACAACTATAAACATGGGTGCATCACTCAATAAGGCCCATATACATGTAACTATTAAAATGATATAAGTATTATTTTCTTTACATACTGTTTAATTGTATATTTCCTTTGATATTTAAAATACATTGGTTAACCCTAATTTCACTGCTTTGTACTTGCCTCGTTTTTCAAGCTCTTTCGGTTGGCGATGCAGCCCCATGGAGCTATTCCTAGGGCAATAACCTTCTTACCGCCTGCGTATATGTTGTCCTGAACTGCCTCACCAACCAACTGACTCACACCCTCGGCTAAACCTTCTGTGATGATCCACGCTCCTGAAAAAAAATGAGGAAAACACATTAACGCCCATTCAAGTGCTCTATAAAGGATGTATAATTTGCGAGTTATTACTATTTTTGCATCCTCTCAATATAATACCACAATCTCGAGGCATCTCGATTGTTTATTTGACAGACTTGACCGCTGTTATCAGCCAGGAATAGTCGTTTAAGCTTCTTTGGTAGAGGATCGATGATATTCACAAATCTGAGCCAGAGCGCTAAAATGCTATTCGTACAAACTGAGTATTGCCATAAACTTCTTTGAATGTGATGCTTTGTAGGAATAAATTGTAGCAATTTAACTTTTCTAAGCATCTGACAAGTGTTAAATGTTTTAGCGAATTGTTCAGGTAAAGAAAAGTAATGGATTTTTAAAAAACATTGGCTTGTTGAATAGATTTATATTCTTATTAAATAAAATATCAACATATTACTATTATCATAATTATTATTTTCAATGCCCTACAATTTCATATAACACACGTATTTCGAATTAAAAATTAGAAACAGAAGCCCCACGTATCCATGGCTATACATCCACTTATACAATGCAGTCAAATGTGTATAGTTTGCTAAAAGACAGGTTTTCAAGGAGGCTGTTTTGAAACATTGACAGTTTGTCATTGTAAGTGGTGTTGATTTCACCCACTGTTCAGAGCGTAACAATCCGACCAATTAGACCAATGTGATATATTCTGAAATAGATTCTGAAAACATAAGAAATGACAATGAACTTCCAATTAGTAAAACTTCTTATCAATATATATTAATATTGCATTCACACTAAAGAGCCACCATGCGAAACTAGTTTGTGTTTTGCCAAACATAAAAATCTAAAAGGCATCCTAAATTGATTTTTCGTTTTAGAATATATAATTTATTATATAAGTCGATAAATTGTGTAAGTATTTTATCACGTTTCTATACTGATTCTGTTTTATGACTTAGTTCTAATTAAGAAATAGTTAACACCACTGAGGGCCTTCTGGCATTTTAGTGACCGACCAGTCAGCCCTCAAACATGTTTAGGACCGAAGCCGAAGGCTGAGGTCCGCTACATGTTTGAGGGCTGACTGAGAGGTCACTAAAAGCCAGAAGGTCCGAAGTGGTGTTTACTATTTCTTATATTATACTGCACCTTTTAGAAATCCAATATACACCGAAAGGGTAGAATACACGAATTTAATTTATAGCGGGCGTTATACGCTCAAAAAGTGACCGGGCATTATTAAGTATAGTGCCCGGTCACTATTTAGTATAATGCCCGCTTAGTCAAATCTGAATGATACCCCGATAGGGTAGAATAAACGAATTTAATTTATAGCGGGTGTTATATGCTCAAATGTTGACCGGGCACTATTTAGTATAGTGCCCGCTTAGTCAAATCTGGATGCACTATGCTGATTTAAAGACTATTATTATTGATATACGCAAAGAAGATACACATTTATGTAAGGTATAATATTCCTTCTTAAACGCCTATTAGAATTGTGTTTACAAAGAAAACGCAGAGCTACCGTAACAAATAATATAAATTATAATAATAAAGTAACATTTATGGACATGTAACAATAGAAGACCAACCTGTTGATGTAGCCGCTTTGATAAGTCCCTTCTTAAAGACCTGTTTTAGGCGATGATTGAGCTCGATACTCTGAGTGCCACCGGTGACGGAGATGAGTAGTTTGGGGATCGGCATTGCCCAGCTGCTACTCAGCATATTATTCCAGATTGCCAGAAGATCGGTCTTCGGTTCCAGACGACAGTACTAACAGTAAAACATTGTAGGTCAAAACGCCGCACAAGAAAATTATTTTAGAAGTTTAAGCATTTCAAAACTGAAAACCTTATTCTATTCTTAACTGACATGTAAAACTAGATAAGGCGATAAAACGAATACTTGTGTTCATTTAAAAGAGATTGAGATAAAAATACAACGAATCATTTAAAATTATTTAATTTACTAACTTTCTACGATTTTTGCAATTAGATAATTTAAAATGAATTGGATATAATTCTGAGATGGTTTAAAGTATTCATTGTTGTGTTTTGCCAAAGTCTAGTTAAAACGTGTTTATAATTTATAGTGCGAGCGAATCGAGCGAAAAAAGAGAAATATTCTATGTAGGGCATCGAAGTTCCCACTAGTGTCTTACATGTTACTAACCCTTTCAAAATTTACTTGTTTTTTTTTTCAAAGTCAAATTCGGGGTTTACCGAACAAACGAAACATTTATTTATATTAAGGTCCACCATAGCACGGTTTGAGCATAAAATGAAAAAAGGTTTTAAACTCAAATTAAAGGATATGAAATCTAAATAAAAGCGTGATAATGCATAAACTGAAGGTACCATGTGCTAGTTTTGAAGAAAATAGTGCACATTTGTAATACACCATTTATTATGAGGGGATACCATTTATTGTCCATGGGACACAAAGATGATTTACCTCAGTTTTATGCATTTTTCATATTTTTAAATATGTTGTAATTATATTTTTAAGAGTCATACATGTAGTATTACTTTCCTTCACTGAAACAGAAAAAAGATATTAGACAAGTACTTTCCAACCCAAAATTTTGTGCTCTAGTCCTAACAAGCTTTACAAGCTTATCATCATAAACAAAAAGCAATAGCATAGCGTGGCATTAAATGTAACAAATGAAATGTGTGTTTACAACAGGATGCTCACATAAAATAATATAGAATATTAAGTAATGTTTAACAGTTAAAAACCTTTAAAAAATGTTGTTTATGATAATGTACAACGCATCTATTTATATGCGTGTACATGATACTAATTAAACATAAAGTAAATTACAAAAGACTGTGTCTGAACTAAAACGATTTATAACAGAACAATGCGATATTTCTAAGAATTGATTTGTTTTACTTTGCATAAGTATGGTATATTTAAACATATTTGTATTTGTGTAAAAATATTTTGGAATGTATGCGTATGCATATATGCGTATATATGTCATTTAAGTAAAAAAGGAATTCGTCTTTAATGTCATTAAGATTGCAAGGTGTACATTTGTGTTCATTTCAGGGAAAACTATTACGTCTTCCAACTTCAATTTCAATATTTTGTTTATTGGATGGCTTAAGTATTTCTATATTTTGAATTTTCTATAGATCTTAATTTAATATGATGACTCATCAAAATTAAGCGTAATTTCACTTAACACATCAAAAGCTGACTACAAGTCATCCAATTATTCACATAAATATCTCTAAGACGACTGTGTAGCACTGGTACAAGGGCATATATTTTACTATTCACACCTTCATATTTTAGTACTGTTTAGGCTGTAGGTCACTGTGATATTTGTTGTATTGGTGTATCTCGTGCATAAGTATCACGATACATAAACAATCACATACATATATATTCTGCATTCCAATTATATTGTAAATTTGGTTTGAAGCTGCACTCATGCATATTCCCTATACAGCTGTGTTTATAAAAAAACAAGAAATGTCTTTAAAAAAGACAAACGGCGTCAGATTAAAAAAGGAAGAAAATATAACACAAGGTTAAGTACTTGTACATAAATCTTACACAGATGAAAGAAAACTTAAAATGAATATTGTCAAGTGGACAGCTATTTTGGACAACTTTGTTAGAATGTAAGTGATGTCTTCAAATTCCATTAAGGAGATTCATTACTTGTGTTATAACAAACCGAGGCAAAAAAAACTTGCAAGTCTTATCTTGTACACATAGCACATGCTCAAGCCAATAACATTAAATGAGAGTTTCAAGTCAAAAGTTATATAATCTCTACTAGACAAATGAGCTCATAGTCGCAAACATGGA
>Ga0224511_10001311_pt1 | contig 14696 bp, 4 predicted proteins | sample SF_May12_sed_USG_2_FD_169988 | JGI IMG/M metagenome (GOLD analysis project Ga0224511, IMG submission 169988) | Sediment microbial communities from San Francisco Bay, California, United States - SF_May12_sed_USGS_8_1 | ecosystem: Environmental > Aquatic > Marine > Sediment | place: USA...
CACTAGCTATTTTCAGAACTATATTACCACAAAAGTGTCGTTTCGTTATATGATATCTTGAAATTCAAATAACGTTTAAGGTGGTGAAATATATTGAAATGCCCAAAGCAGCCCCCAAAAAGTCCAGTTGTCATTCACAAAAACTAGAGATGATATTGATATGAAATTAGCAAAATACTGTGAGGTCACCTCAAAAGTACCAATTTTTATTAATAAAACATAAAATTAATTGTTAATTAACCATTAATTAGCCAAAACAATGGATTTCACGCGGGCGAGCAGAACTCAAAATCTAATATGAGCATACCTTTCACACTTAGGCATATAAAACTCTTTTATGTCAGTCAAAAAAAAAGTTAGTTTGTTTTGCTCACTTTGTATACCCAAACTTGCTAGGTTGAGTAACCTCCGACTCCATGCTTAGAGTCGCGAAAGAACAATCTCAATTTTGTTTGCACACCGACCTATAGCTTGTTATTATCTTTTAGATCTTTAACTTTCACCAACGTACACTCTTAAAGCAGCTGACCTCCAGAATATACTTAGAAAATCATTACTAATAAATATTTGAAAATATCTCTTCATATATATTAAAAATTATAATAGTTGTTAGAAATAAAAAAGCCTACATTTATTTGCTTTGAAAACAGACAATGCGCTTTTCTGCCATCGGGATATTCCTACTATACATAACGGCTACTGCGTTAGTAACGCAGTAGATTATGCAAAGCAAAACGATGTTTTACCAACGATTTTGTCAACTGAATTAGGGTCAGTAATAATAGATTTCTCTACTGAACATAACTTGACCAGAATTAACCGTTAATTTTATTGTGTTTTTTTCTTTCTTCATTTTTTTCAGCATCTGGAGGACAGCTGCTTTAATGTCGGGTATATATAGTCTCAGTTTGTCCACCTGCTGTAATAGATTAGCCAAGCACCAACAGGCAACAACAACCACCTTTAGAGTTCCAAACACAGCTGAATTATTTGATTATATCTCTTCTAGACAAATGTGTACCCATCGCCCAGTACCAATTGTTGAGATTAATTACCATTTTCTGGAAGTACGCGTCCCTCAAATGACTTTAAAACTAGTAATAATACATGTAGTAAAAAGTTAACACGAATGTCAACTGAATTTAAGTTCACGAATGATCAATATGATCAACTGAAAAAAGCCCAATGTAAACTCTACACGTGAACAGCCCTTGACCACTGTTACATTTCAGGATCCACTAGATGAAACACATGGTCCCGTACTACCCCTCTGCCGATCAAATTGGCAAATGCGCCAATTTCCAATAAGGTAGCTATGCCAAGCCACTTTTTAAAAAGCACTTTTTTACTTTTCCGTTTTTAGTAATATTAAATGTGATTCTCAAATTGTATATAAAACTTTACTCCGGTAAGAAATCTTTATTTTTGTTGAAGTTACAGCCCGTCAAACATATACACCCTCAACACCAGAAAATTTAATGTTTTGAAAATGATGAAAAAGTCAACCCCTTTTAAGTTCTCATAGAAAAATGCAAAATAAGCGCGCTTTATTCTTTAATTTTGTTCAAGGACATTTAAATGCAATAAAAACAGCTCATTTTATAGAAAATAATAATTTGTTTTAAAGTTTTAATCATTTAAACATGAGCAACTTAATTGTCTAAGAGACAAAACAGAATGTTATATGTAAAACAAACCTTAAAGATTTATTACTGGCCAAATTATCTAAATACATTGTAAAATAAACACCTTATTATTATTAAATGCATAATTAAACTAATATTGACACAACTGAGAAACGCATTCCGTAACATTTCTGGCCATTCTAAAAATCCATTTTCTTATTTGACCAGGTTTGTCAAATAAGATTTATAATTTGGCGCGAAGCCCTTCGATTATTTCTGTAAATGGTCGGATCAGATTTCAAATGGGCAATACATGTACCTAGCAGTTTAACTCAATACGTTTCTAAAAATTGCATTTCCGAATGTCTCCGTATGCGAATGAGTTAACTCCCGAGAGCTTTTACAATTTAACGGCTAGGATTTTAAATACTCCCGAAAGTATATCCAGTTACATCCCAGTGTTTCGATGATATCAGATCTAAATTGTGTTGCAGTTTATCATTTATGAGGTTATACTAATGTCTTAGGTGAAATTTTATGAAAACTAAGGCGTATCGTTAAATGATCTCGTTCAACGATAATATAACCTTAATAACTCATAAAAAACCAAGCATGTTGTATTGAAACGATCGTAGTGACTGGCGCTATTCACGTTATTAACAATAAATATTTCATATGTGTACAATGAAAATCGTAGCAAAACTGAATAATTTTGTGAAAATACAAACAAGTAATAAAATTTCCTTTAAAAAGGAAGGGTTGCCAAGTTATAGTGAGTGTTTTAATTGTTTTGTGAGACATTTGGGAACTTTTGTGAATGCTAGTCACAATTAGTACACAGTAAGTCTGTTACCAAAAAGTTGATGACACATCACACTGTATTTCTGACTTTCATAACTCTAACTTGTTTTCGGAACACCTCGGTACTCACAGTACGTTAGAGTTATGACCTCAGCCAATGTATATGGTCAACCAGGATTTTAATAGCGGATATTGAAACAGAAATAACACCATGTGGAAACTTCCTTAATGGTCTGTATTATGTTTGTTTGATAAAACAGCTTGGTCTTTGAACTACGTTTGTATTAAACAATCTAACAAGTGGTTACTTTTAACAATGGGTTGAATAATGTCATAGAATGATCTTTTCTAAAACTAGAAACGCAAATGGTTAAGAAACACCGCAAGGAAATATGTTACCCAATGGAGTGAAATGCAATGAAAAACGTAATTGGGTATCGGTTCTGAGACTAATCACAATAAACTGCTCAGGTGAGGTAATAAGACAATTACAAGCATATGTTATAAATCTGTTATTTTCCTGAAAGTTTGAACACAAATGTGGATTTGGAGATCTTGTAAAATTATGCACATGTAATAAAGGTCATCATTTTTATTTAAATGATATGTAGACAAATTATGTAAAGGGATATTTAAATGATTATAATGACAATGCTAAAATTATGAAAATTAAATTTGTTTTCGAAGTGTATGTTAAATCTTTTATTTTCATGAAAAAGTGAAAACAAATGTGGATTAGAAGATTTTCATTCATTATATCATGCATATGTGTTGAAGCTTATCATTTTCTATTTCAATGATATTTACACAAACTATGTAATGGAATCATTAAATATTTTTTATATAAAAGCATCATTAGCAAGCCGATCCCGGGTCCCGGTATTTAGTAGCCCCTGGGAAAACCGGGTGCGACTCTTTTCCACAGGTCACAGAGTCACTATGGCCATAGCTTAGGTCTCACACCACTAAGTGTTTGTTTTTGTTGTCAAATAAATATAACAATGCGATGTTCTAGCATGTTAAGCTTTTGCGGCAAAAATAAATATCGCATTAATTTATGCATATTAAATCAGATAAAAAATTAATGACTTACCATAACCCAAGACTATGGCCTACACAAATATGGAAAAGAGTGTTTCCCGGGAAAACCCTATCTGACATAAATATTCCAGAAGTTAGTATTGGTGGTTCTCAACATTTACAATACAGTGCATAATTATAATATAAAGAAATCGGGAAATATTCGGCGAAACCTGTTATCGAACCCGAGTTGTCGCGGCCAAAACAAGACCATTCTATCAACTCTCCCATCGCGTTTTTAAGAGGGTACTCTGTGCTTGTTCATTTAATTTACTTACTCCATATTAATTTGCGATTCAGGTTATTGTTATTTTACGGATAGAGTACGGGTGTACGTGTAAAATGACATCATTTTTGGATTCAACACATGTGAATTTACCAAAAACATCACTGTCATTAGTGTACTCAACTGTGCTCGATAAAATCTACATCCTTTAATTTTCAACCAAGAAGTTCTTTGGCAAAATAACAACATTTTTATGAAATTCTGGGATAAACAAGCACTTTGACCTTTGCTGTAGCCCACAGAAAAAAGAAAATATATTTTTTAGTTTTAACACCGTAATCAACTTTTGAAAAATGCACCTAAAATCAGCGCTTTTGGGGTTGAATTTCGATGCGTTTGAATATTCATGAGATAAAACAGGCGGCGCAAATAACGCCCTGTGTTGCGGGCGTTATACGAATAACACAGAATATTGCTATATAACGCCCGGAGCTGTTATATAGCATAAAGAAGGACAATATTAAGTGAGGTATAATATTGTAGTATAGCCGCTTGAATTGATCATTTGAAAAGCTTAAGAAAGTATTGATAAACGCTCATTTGTGTGTTCCATGCAGTCTATTAAACCCCAAACATTTAAGGGTCTGATAGCATTGTGGTTGTTATAGCCACCCAAAACTGGCCGAAAGCCATTGGTCAGATCAAGATTTAAGTAGATTTCAGAGTCTGAACAACCTTGTCATCCTGACCCCTTATGACCCCTAATGACCCTAGAAGAGGTCAGTTGTAGTTTATGCCCACTTATACAAGCACTCACACCTTAAGGGTCACAGTGCCATATTGGTATGCTATCCATTCAAAGTTTGTCCAGAAGCCAAATACAGCTTAGGCTAAGTTGTGTGTTCAAGGTGCTCAACAATCCCTTATGTAGCCCCTAATGAACCCTTCTAATAGTTACATATACATTTAACAGACAATGATTAATTTTAAAAGGAGTTTAGATCACACAATATGACAACAGAAACGTTAACATTAATTGAAATTACATGGACATGTATGTTTCAATTTTGAGGTATATATTTAAGGTAAACCTTTGTAATGGACTATGAAGGATACATATTTGTATTTTTATCAAAATATGAACAAGATTTTTTTCATTAAAATGTGATATATATTATGCTTTTACTTTTTAACAAGATAAAATTCTTTTTAAAATGCAAGTTACCTTTATTTGCTTAAATTGAATTAAAGGGAAATAGTATTACACCTTATTATCTCCCTTTAATATGAATAGAACGAAAAATTTCAATCTTGTTTATAAAATCAAAAAAAGAAAAATCTATGAAAAGCTTTGCGGTAGATCGTCTGTAAATGGCGTATGTTTCAATAAAAAAGTTTTTTTAAACTTCTTCCTAGCTGCAAATCTGTACATCCATTACAAAGGTCTTACCTTAAGTAAAAAAGTATATTATTGTTAAGGGGGATACATTTCCTTACACACACATCATCTATCGTTGTTTACCATTTCAAAAGCAGAGCTTTGGTTAATTAAATGATAAAATGATAAAATTGCAACATAAAACATACATAATTAATGTGATGAACTGTCTTATAATGAGACAAATAGAAAACTGAGTTCTGAAATCAGGGGCAAATAGTCATTACCGGTTTCCAGAGCTATCCAGCGGCTGTTTAACATCCTACAAGTGGAATATTGTAGAAAACACTTTATACTCAAACATGATATAGGTCTCCCACTAGAGGGGTGGGTACCTATGGTCTAGATAGCCCATAGAATAAGTGGCTTGCCTACACTCATATGTTAAATGTCACACTGAATGTCGCCCTATACTCATGTTATGTTTTGAAACATGTAGACGTATGTGCCTTGTAGTTATTTGATTTATACTACCAGGAACATTTGAAAACATTACTACATCCCATTTTAATGCAGACAATTTGAGTTTAAACTTTTATTGTAACGTTTTTTTGTTATCAAAGGGACATAATCTAGATATTTTATTCACTAAGAGTTATCTACCCTTGGTTAAAATGTCAAATATATATGAAAAAAGGTTTAGCTTCCATAGGCAGATTAATCAATACCGCTTTGCAGTTATCCAGCGCCCGTGTACCAACAACAAGTGGATTCCTGTAGACACCACCTTAAGCTACAACATGATATAGGTCTCATAGAATCCCACCAGGGGAGGGGCTATGGTCCTGGTAGCCTTCAAACTAAGATGGCTCATTCCTTTGTCAAAATATATGACGAGGCCAAGAATGTGAGGTACTTTAAGTCAAAGAAATATAAGATCATGTACACGAGTGCAACTTAAACTTATTTTGCAGATCATTGTTGTAGCAAAGATATGCCATGCCAGTGAGCTATATTGCAGAGAAACGTATATGTAATTTTTTCATTAAAATATATTATACAACACTAATATACTCGTAAATCAAATTCAAAATCCATTTTCTTCTGCTTTATGTCAAATATAAGCAAAGATCAGCTGTTATTGTAAAAAGCAAAATTGATTTGTCTTTTTTGGACAAACTTTTAATGTTTTACCTATGAAACTCTAAGATGGCCTCCGTTAATGCATGAAGTTAAATACGGCTAAGTGTGAAAGGTGTGCTCTTAGTATTTTTAGAGTTCTGCTGGCCCGTGTAAAAATTATTCTTTTGGCTAATTAATGACTAATCATAAATTGTTGTAATGTTTTATTACTAAAGAGTGATACTTTTGAGGTAACATAACAATATTTCACTTATTTTGTTTCAATATGATAGCTAGTTCTTGAACATGACAAATGACTATTTGGGGCTGCTTTTGGCTATTTCGCCTTGTCTCTCCCCCTTAACCTTTGGTTTACTTACGTCCGAGATCGATAGTTTCTAAAACTAGAAACGAAAATGGTTGTGGAAGCAAGGGAGAAAAACTGATACCCAATAGAGTGAAATGCAATAAAAAACGTAATTGGGTATCAGTTCTGAGACTATTGCTATCAAAGAAATTATCCAAATTGAAATATATCCACGATTTAACTAGTGGATGTATATTATATCCAAGTTGTATTTACTCGACTACATGCACATGACTGATGTATTTATATGTATTTTATTCAGAGACAGTTTCTTTGAAATACACATTTCCATTTTTTAACTGCAACTTATCTTCCAAACGTGTAACGCATTTGTCATTTGCAATATTGATGCAAATTATAACAATAATAGAGAATGCTAAAGACTGGGATCCGGGAATCATTTCGCGACACATTATTTAAGTCTTGCTTTATCATTTAACACAATCTAATTAATTTCTTAAAGGAGTATTGTGTTTGTTTTCTTAAAAAAGTAATAAATATAATTATAGTTCAAGATAGTGTTACAAATAACTTCATATCTTAGTATCTAGAATCGCCCAATTTTAAAAGCCCGTTTCTGTTTCCAGCCAGTATCGAAAATAAGTGCCCCTTGTGATGCTCGATAAGGTAAACATAATTATAAAAAGTGTTTATGTTCTTGCTTTTTAGAAATTGATTTCTGTTTAAACATGGATCGATCAGCATTGTTATGCCCCTCCATTACAAAGCAGGCCGCAATATAGTTCTTTTAATTTTCCTAATGTTATAATACACTCTCCGTAGTCTGTCGTTTCCACCGTGTGTTGAGTATAGCACCAGTTTGAATTAAGAGTCTGTTTGACTTTCACATTTGTGTTTTTAAATAAAACTGAAAACTAACCCCAAAGGCATGCGATTATGATTTTGTTATTCTGTAAAATAATTTATATTATATGAGTTTCGTTTGCGAAACTGTATAACAAAAAAGCAAAATCGAAACTATATTAAGTTACCCAAAAGATGTCAAATAAGAATAAGACAAATGCCATTAATTTACATGAATACTGATAATTAAAAGACTTACCTCTGCATTTTTATTTCTTGATATGGATGGATCGGATCCAGTTGTCCCTTGATTAGGGATTTCCAATTTTTTGAGTGCTTTTATGTAATCACAGACCCTCATTTCCGCAAATAATAATATATCTTTATTTTCTAACTTGGACTTCGGAGAAATATGATTTGTAAAATATTCCGTGGCGAGACGTGAAAATGTATTTTGTTGTTTGTCTTCAGTTTGCGCAAGTACATCTTTTAAATCGTTTAATTCAGTTAAACATTTCGCACTGAAAATTAAATTGTGGTCACGTAATTGATTACTTAATTGCACAATTCGTCTTGCATGCGTGTCATTTACATAAGATTCGAGGCCTTTGAGGTTCTCTTCTATTGTCGAATAAATATTTTCTTCAGGGGGTTGAGTCAAAGGATCGCCATACACAATCCTCAATGGAATGCTGATACCTGTAACAAATAGAATCATGTTTTAATACCATTTTAAAAGTTTACTTTCGTAAAAACAACACCACGTAAATTTAACTAGATAAAATATTGTGTCGGTTGTGAGTGTAAGGTTCTTTAAAAAGTATTTGTTTGCGAATACCCATGTGTACACGAAGTCATGAGGACACGACTTTGTTGAAAATGAGTGGCCCGTAAATAATTTTAGCTTCGTTTGTTCATATCTTGGCACATTATGTTAAAACAGTTAAAAAGAATCTCGTCAATGGACATGTTAAGATGTCTCGGTGGTCTATTGGTTATGCTCCAGACGGCGGTGCGACTGAACTGAGGTTCCATTCCCGGTTCTGACAAAGATTTTTTGTTTGTTACTGTTGTGATTTTACTTATTTGTCTATATAACATTATTTACATGAAATTTTGCAAATCTTCTAGCAACGTTTATTCGTTTAACATATCAAACATACTGCAACCTTTGTGACCAAGTATCAAGATACAGACCTAGTATCTTTAAATTATATTCTTTACACGAAACCTTTTGGTTTTGTGTTTTCAGACATGAAAAGAAATTCAGATCGCATTTTCATACATCGTATTGGCCCAAAACCTACTTGTGCAAAACAGACTGGAACCGGTTGAACATCTTTGAGAGAGACCATCAATTGATATTTTCTTTTAAATTTGGTCAACTCCAGTGAAATGTTTTAGAGGATCTTCAAGTAAAAATGTTGACAGACGACAGACAATGGCCAAAGCACAGTCTCAAGTAAAACAACAACATGATTGCCAAAATGCATTAAGGCGCTTATAGTGCTGCACAACAGTAAAAGATGTGAAGGGGAGAGAAATTGTTTATCCGATATGGTGAGTTTTCTTATTTCGAGGGGAATGTTACACCGAAACGAAAATATTTTGCGCCTTACTGATTTAGAGCCTCAGTGGTATTTTTCTTTATGCAATATAAGGTCAGATCGCAAATTTGTAAGCTGAATTGTGACAGTTTGGAAAAAAATACCAGAAGGAAACAATAAGCGACCGCAGCGGTGTACGGACAAACGTTGCCCTGGACTAAAGTTTCCCCACGATTGTTGCAGGGGTGGGCAAAAGTTCCCCCATCGTTTTACCACCAAGGACAAATAAAATCCCATATTATTGTTACACCTAACAAAACTTCCCCCGGCCACTCGTTCCCCTATTATTGCCAATGGTCTACTTATGTATTGTTTAATGTCAGTCGTTCCCAGATAAGTAACTGATGAGTTAAGAAAATTCGACATGGTAACTTAGCAAGAAACAATACATGGTATTTGTCGCAATATCGGTACTCTGGTGCAAGTGCCTGCATCTAAGGTAATTAACACGGCATTTTAAGGTAATAAGTTTAAAAAGTCTCAAAGTCAATTTAATTCAATCTACGAGTCCGTGCGTTGGTACTTGATTCCAAATGAAAGACAATTAATTGCCACCTCGTGGTGTTTGTTTTAAGCGCAACAACCCTCTACATTATTGGGGAATATTTGTCCGGGTTTGTAAATTTATGAAGGAACTATTGCCAACCCCCTGCAATATCGCGGGGTAACTATTGTCCTGGGGAACTGGCTTTTATGTCAGAAACCCAGGAATCTACATCCTAAACAAATTGACATAATAAACTGAACAAATGGAAGCCCACAGGAAACAAGGCCTGAATGACATAACTTGCAGAAAAGGAAAAAATTAACAAACAACAAAAAGATCATAATTGACATTTGTGTAAAAATCTATTTAATGAAACCATTTTCACACATAAGTATTCGTTCACCCCTTTTCTAAAATTTCCACATAGATCTAGATCGCCTTTTTGGAGAAAAAAATAACATTAAAATGCTTGTATTTTCTTTTTTGCTTATTATACTTAAATGTTGTAGACCACCAGATGTGTATCCAGACTATAAAAGTACATACGTTTAAAATGAATCGGATGTGTATTGAGGGTTCTTTGTTTAGTTTAACGAGATATATAACGGGATTAAATATAAGTACACTTACAAAAAGCTTCCGGCATTCTTTCTGATGCCATGGCTAAAGCTTTGACGCTGAAACATACAAGATTATTATGTTGTGTTAAAGTGTTACAACTAATTGTTTCAAATTTTGTTATTATCCTTATCATAAAATATTCATTGCTTTATACTTAAAAAAATTGGTTTCCAATTTACGTGCGCATATTCAGTATATATACGGTTATAGCTTAGCTCACACAAAACACGGTTGGGCACACGGTTCCCATAAGGTTTACTCGGTTAAACACGGATAAACTTGTACGAGAATTGGACTCCGTAACCGTAACCGTAACTTGATACGAGTTAGACTTGAATGAAGCAAAAAAAAGTGTACGAATAAAGCACGGGTATACTCCAGCAAGGTTTGTCGCGGTCTGAACACGATTTGCATACGATTTTAATATGATTGTTTAAAGGTTCCAAGTACGGTCTATTACGGTCTTGTACGATTAAACACGACCTAAACTCGATTTACTCAACATTCACAAGGTTACATACGCTCCCGCCGACTCGTGTTCGAGTTAAGCTCGAATTTACACATTTGTGTATGTTTAATAAAAATAAACTTATTTTGATGGCTTAGCATCATAAATGTTTAAACTTTTAATTTACAAACACAATGGCCAATGCAACAGTTGACAGAATAAGAGATAAGACATCATGAAAAGATTGACTGACTTTGAGACCGTGTAAACTCCTTCTAGACATGTATGATTCTTACCTAAACCGTATTGGTCGTATAGCGATCGTTTGGAAACGTACGTGCACATGCGTGGAATTAACTTTATATACGGGGCATTCATATTTAGTTTCAGGACTTTGGCTGTTACACTTCCATTTTTCACCTACGTTTCTGATATTCTGATATGTGTCAAAATTTATGTGAAAAATCAGTAAAATATCTAAATAGTATATACGGTCTCATACGATATCACACGTTGTTTTCATATTATTGTACGACCGCTTAAATATAATAATTAACGGACATGACATCCGTACCATGTTTTTAAGTTTATTAAAACTATACACGGCTTTCAAGGATACACTCGAATGGTCCGAGTGCTACTCGAATCAGGCTACAGTTGGTTCGGTTGTCTGTACGGTTTACACAGGCGGCCAACCGTGTAAGCTGTAAGTTATGTTTGAGTTAGGCTGAAGCTTGTCAAACACAGAACACGGTTTGACAAGCGGTTCCCATACGGCGTACTCGGTTATACACGGGTTGACTGGTACGAGTATTGGGCTCCAAACCGTGCCTGGGTATAAGTGTGGTAGGTGTTAGACTCAAATGTAGCACGAGGACGTACGAATAAAGCATGGATACACTCGGTCAACCAAAGTGTGTTACGGTTTCAACGCGATTCGCCTACGTTATTATACGATTGTTTAACGGTTCTATATACGGTCTAACTAGTACCGTCTGGTACGTTCTAGTACAAGTTCACTCTGTTTACTCGATACTCACAAACCTTACATACGGTCACATTGATGGCTTGGCTTCAAACGTTTTCGAACATTCAATAAAGGAACACCTAAAGTACATATAACACCCGGTTGATATGCATATCAATTCATGAATTGATAATGGAATCAATATGCTCTGAATCATCAAACATGCAGTCATTTTTTTCTATCTAGATCTCGTGATTTGAACATTTAGCAGTTTTCCTCCCCAAAACGGTCTTATAGAGATATTTTAATAAATTGGTGTCAAAAGAGTTAAATAAAAGTTGAAGTTCTTATAATTTAAAAAAATTCAATAAGTAAACTTTAAACTTTTTTCGGTTGAGCTCATTTGTGGAGTGGACTTCATGTACGGTTGTATATACAGTTTCATACGGTCTTTAAAGGTCTCTCACGGTCTTGTACAATCGCTTATACGATCACATACGGACATGACACCCGTGCCAGTTTTTACAGTTTTAAAAATCATACACGGCTTTCACGGATACACTCGAATGACCCGAGTGAAACTTGGATCAGGCCATGGTTGCTTTGGGTGACCAACCGTATAAGCCGTGTGTTCTGTGTGTGACAGGCTTTAGACGAAGTTTTAAAGGAAAAAAAACGCGAAGCGTGCTGCTTTTAACGACAAAAGATTTACACATACATTACAAATCTGAACTTTGTTTAATGTGTTTTTAAATAATAGATGCAATTAAAACATTAAAAAAATATTTTCTTGACAAAGTAAACCGGAAAATAGCAGGTATTTTTGCAGATGAGTTACCGATCAGAAAAATCACACTCAATGTCACTGTGACCGTGACCTTTAACCTTGTTACTCCTAACCGTTCAGAACAACACATTGATCTAGATAAATGTTTCTGTGAAATATAATGACAAACAACCATTTCGTTGACCGTGACCTTGACGTTTGACATAATTTGCAATTAATCAAGGAGTGCGGGTCATCAACAGAAACAGATCAACTGTTTTCGTAAAGTATGATGACCGACGCTCATTCTGTTGACGACCTACTTATCATATTTGTTTTCTTATTCAGAAATTCTATTTTTACGCCATAATGATTCTGTATAGTATGATGGGCGAATGCCTCATTGTGTCTTTAGTCTATGACCTTATGACTCCCAAAGCATTCACTGCAAGAGCAAGACTCCTGTGAAATATGATTGCCAACGGTTAATTCTACTAAAGAATTATTGATCGAAAACGATGTTCACACTAAAACCCGTAATAGGCAATGTATCCATGTGGAACCATATACTGACTAGAATAAAACTGATGAAAGAGAAAGTCCTAATGAAGCCTGCACGAGAAAACAGCAGCCTCGGTTTTATTGAAGCTGTTCATCAGTAGTAATGAGTGATGTTCACCACTGACGCCCCCTAGCGCATGAGCGGAACTTCATTTTCAAATGTAAACAACATACATGTACACTCCATGATCCCTGAGGACCAGACAAATATAACTACGCAATGATGTAGTACGGGGCGACTTTTTAAAGCCGCCACACAGGCACTAAATACCAGCTGTAGTAAGTTAAATTAAACTGATGAAAAGGAAAGCCATCAGGAAGCATAGCCTGCAAAAGGAAACAGCAGCATCAGTTTTATTGAAGCTGTTCATCAGTAGTAAAGAATGATGCCACAGCACTGACGCCCCCTAGCGCATGAGCGGAACTCTATTTTCATATGTAAACAACATACATGTACACTCCATGATCCCTGAGGACCAGACAAATATAACTACACAATGATGTAGTACGGGGCGCCTTTTTACAGCCGCCACACAGGCACTAAACACCAGCTGTAGTTAGTTAAATTAAACTGATGAAAGGAAAAGCCATCAGGAAACATAGCCTGAACGACAAAACAAGCAGCCTCGGTTTTATTGAAGCTGTTCATCAGTAGTAATGAATGATTCCTCACCACTGACGCCCCCTAGCGCATGAGCGGAAATTCATTTTCAAATGTAAACAACATACATGTACACTCCATGATCCCTGAGGACCAGAAAAATATAACTATACAATGATGTAGTACGGAGCGACCTTTTACAGCCACAACACAGGCACTAAACACCATCTGTAGTTAGTTCAATTAAACTGATGAAAGGGAAAGCCCCCAGGAAGCATAGCCTGCACGAGAAAACAGCCTCGGTTTTATTGAAGCTATACATCAGTAGTAATGAATGATGCCACACCACTGACGCCCCCTAGCGCATTAGCGGAACTCATGATGGCCTAACGGTTATTCTGTCAACATGGTTTTGACCGCAAACGATTTTTATATAGATGGGTAATTTGACCTTGACTTTTGTGATCCTTCAACCAAAAGAAAATGTAAAACCACTTGCACGAATGTGATGAACTTAACTGTTAAGATCAGAGTGAAACCTTGTTGGTCAAATGTTTTCAAAGACACTTTCCCCTCTTTCAACTAACAAGCACCTTGCCGGATGTCTGTAAATTTATATTAATATAATTGGGCAGTATGAAACGTAGTTGTGCATATTGATTTTAGCGTTGTCCACCCTCCAATATTCGAGTTCATTGCCTTTCCCTTTTTGTTACAAATTGAATCCATTGAACCCATCCTTCATCTTGATCATTTTATGAAACAAAACTAAATATTAGTACATGTATTAGATAGCACGGTGCTGTTTCCAGACTTATTTATATGTTTGTTTTGTTTAGTTATTCAAGACGCCATTAAACGATTAAACAAACACATCGCATAGTTATCATTCCTACTTACATTTTTTCTTGATAATTAAAGATGTTATGTCTCTTTTTAAATACCCTTTTAAATGGTCAAAAACAATTTGCTGTATGTTGAGTTTAAATAATGAATGAATATTGTAAAAGGAATGGCAACCTTTCATGACAAATAAAAAATGGACTACAAAGGTACTTAAAACGCATCAACAACATAATGAAAATGGGATCCTTTCTGACAAATTCGTGAAAATTCAATTAACTGTTTTGCACCTGTCAATATTTTGCCCGCCCGGGGGGGCGGCGGGCATACACGGGGCTTTAGACAGAAGACCATTCCTGACAGGCGGGAATTTGATAAACTTATGGAATCCG
>Ga0224511_10001312_pt1 | contig 14695 bp, 7 predicted proteins | sample SF_May12_sed_USG_2_FD_169988 | JGI IMG/M metagenome (GOLD analysis project Ga0224511, IMG submission 169988) | Sediment microbial communities from San Francisco Bay, California, United States - SF_May12_sed_USGS_8_1 | ecosystem: Environmental > Aquatic > Marine > Sediment | place: USA...
CCGACTGAGGTCCCGGGTTCGATTTCCGGCTCTAGCAAGGCTTTTTATGTTTGAATTTTTGTTTTGTTGTTATTATGTTTTTACCTTTTTGTCTAAAACACATTGTTTATAACAAAATTTTGAAATTCCTTTTGCAATGTTAATTTATTTAGTATACGAACCATATTGCAAAATGTGTGACCGATTTTAGTGCATCAAGATACAGACGTAGCATCTTAAAGAATTTTGTGCACACGTAATTGTGTTGTTCTTGGAGTGCAGAAAATTGCTATTTGCGATTTGATATAATGGCGTAATTATTGTTTTCGTAATTGATATGTTGTTGTAATGATGTACAAATAAAGATCTAAGCAAACAACGATAGTGCATTGTTAAAATCAACAGTTTATGGTTGATGAGCAGGCGGAATTTAAAGGGACTATAGCACAGAGTACGAGGATGAAAACTACTTAATATATAAAATATTATTTAAGCATGATTCTCAGTCAAGAATGTCACTTTAATTATCTATCTCTTAAATATTTCACGACAACATTACTTTTAAAGATGTAAAATGCATGAAAACCGATTGTTCCATTGGAGAAGAAAATAGTTTCCCTTCATGTTGAATGGTCTATTGGAAAATGTCAAGCTTTGTGCACAATGTCCTTCAATACTAGCAAGTCTTACCTAACATTTATGCTTTATCACCCTGTTATTTAGATTTTTGGGACACTTTAAACTACACATGTATTTCCATTTTTTATGCGCATGGGCTTTATGGGCTTTTATGAATATGTTTAACCATAAGCAATGTGAGGTAGACGAGTGTAGAATTTCCAGAACTCATTGACAAGTTATTGATTTTAGATTTCATGTTAAATATGAATAATGTCTTTTTCGTACCCCTAAAAATACTTACTTGCTTTAAAATACGCTTTCCAGATGGGGGAGGGGGAGCTTATTTTATCAAATGGGCAATTTGCGGTAAACTTTAAATCATCAGTGAAAAGAAACATGCTGTTTACATTAAAGAAGGTTAACCCAATGTGATTAAACTAAGTTTAATATTTTGTTAACCTTTCAATGATACATGTTTAAAGGCTAATGCTACAGTTTTTTTCGCCTATAAAAACAGCACTACGGCTTCTTAAACCCGGCAGCCGGAACCCGTTTTCCGATGAGATCCGTTCCAGGGTGCTAGCATTTGGTACGTTTTACAAAAATTAGTAAAGAAAAATGGTAGGAAAGTCTTATTTTGTTTGTAAAATTTAATATTAAATTACTAATGATGTACATTACACATTAACATGGCAACCTACATTTTATGTTTGTTTAACATTGGAAAATGTATTGGTAGTATTTGGCGAAATTCTATTATCATCATCATCATCATCATCATCATCATCATCATCATCATCATCATCATCATTATCATCATCATCATCATCGTCGTTGTTGTTGTTGTTGTTTGTTTGTTTGTATGAAAATGTCATCTGATATACAGTTTCCGGTCATCCACAATTCCAGGCCACATTTAGAAAAAAATCGGAATGATATAGTACATGTATTTTGATATTTTGATATTTTGATTTTCCAGTTATATTCCCTAATGTGTTAGCTGCTTCGATGTTAGCTGTCGTAACTTGGTTAACTACAGTTGTAAACTTGACTGTACCTTTTCCCGGCGAAGTGGAAGCACCTGGAGTTTTGTACTGCTAAACTGCCATTTGTAGCCATCATTTCAGCAAACAGGCATTTATTACATATATTTGTAGATAATGTACCACTGACCCAAATTAAAAATAATTTGGTTTTGTAAAAGATTTTTATGACATACTTGCTAATAATTTGGCATAGTTCACGCACGCCACTTTCGGGTCAGTCATAGAGACGTTCTCAAAGGATGGATGTTGTAATACGTTTAGGTAAACACTTTTGGATCCAAGTATGTTTCCAGTTACAAAGTTATTTGTCGTTTTCACGAATCGTGTTTAGTACAGAATATTGTCCTGAATGCAAACGTTAATCTTCTTAGTGTCCTATGCAGACAAGAGTGCGCACCCCGAGCCATTTAACAAGCATATTTAGGATTTGAAATATAACTGTTAAAAGGTGTGTGTGTGTGTGTTAAAAGCATCCGATTTTAATACATTAACCAACCTTAACCAATGCATTTGGATAAAAAAAAAGTGATTTGATATTGTAAGTATGTAATAAATGTCTTGCTAGTACAAATGTTGTTATGTTTGAACATAAAATATGTTCACAGAGCCACTGATAACAGAAAATAAACATTTGTCACGTGACCCCAAAATGGCTAGTGTGTAACTAACCGCATGCATTTGTAGACGCTAAAGATGTCTTTGTTTACTTTGAAGACTTTTTGAATTCCGTTATGGTGCGAATATTTGTTGAACAATTTATGCAGTTTAGACTCTACAAACTTTTGTTTTAAAGAGAAAGCATCGATAATTTCGTTACTGACCCGGACCTGTTGCGGTCACTGATCCCTGAGGACTAGAAAAATATAACTTCACAATGATAAAGTACAGGGCGACATTTTACAGCCGCCACTCAAGCACTAACCACCAGCTGAAGTGAGTTAAATTAAACTGATAAAAGGTACGCCCTCAGGAAGCATAGCCTGCATGGGAAAATAGCAGCCTCGGTTTTATTGAAGCTGTTCATCAGTTGTAATAAAAGATGCCACACCTTTGACGCCCCCTAGTGCATGAACAGAACTACTTTTTTCAAATGTAAACAGCATAAATGTACACTACTTGATCCCAGAGAACCAGAAAAATATAACTACACAATGATGTAGTACGGGGCCACATTTTACAGCCGCCACACAGGCACTAAACACAAACTGTAGTAAGTTAAATTAAACTGATGAAGCCGCTGTGCACAAGGCTAAGATATGTGCCTCGAAGTTTTTGCAAGCAACATCAACCATGGTTCCAACATCTAGGAACTAATTGCACTTAATACCGAGGTGAACATATGCATACGTTTTTTTACGTCGGTGATCTTCGAGGTTGAATATACGGGTTGGAGACCCATTTGTACGTTCATTAAATACCACAACTGCGCATTTGCTTGGGATGAATTGATACTGCCATTGCTTGGAATATTTATCGCAAATATCGAGCACAGCGTTGAGTCCTGGTACAGAGAAGGAAACCAGTAGCATGTCGGCAGCAACCCTGGCAACCCTGGCGAGCAATTCTTGGTATCATACAGGAGAAAGCCAGTTTTGGACTTCGCGAGGGTGCTGATATACCCGTTTATGTAGAGTAAATACAGCAACGGGAAGCAACGGCTACCTTGTCTGGTTCCTTGTAGTACATCAAACCATTTTGAGTGTTTGTTATGGTACCGAACGCAATTGGACATGTTCGAGTACATAGCGCGAATTGCCAAGAAAGTTCTGGGGTCAATGCCAGTTTCAAGCAACTTGTAAAGCATCCCCGATGCCAGACGGTGTCAATGGCATTTCTTCCGTCCATGAAGCAATCATACACTCTTGAGTTGTACCCCCGTGCAGTTGTTACGGGACGTGATCAGTTGTTAGCATCCACGTAAATATATTCGCTACAACTGGCGATATTACTTGCTTCGTATGTACATTTGTATGAGACGCTCGTATTGAAGTTCATCATGTCCATCAGCTTTACTCTTGGGACATTTAGATATAATATCTTCAATCTCTGAGGGAAGCACAAATGCGCGAGAGTCAGGTGTAATATCGTACATACCTATATCGAGGTTTTCGTTTACATGTCGTTCCCAGACGTCGTCGTGGTCTCCATCCACGTCGCTGGGCGTATATAGCTGTCGGAAGTAGTTGTACCAGCCGCCGGTGATGCTGTCGCAGTCACGAACTGTCGTTCAGTCAAAGTTCAGGTAGGAAGTGAGATGAGACCTGTTACGTTTACTCCGCAAATCACTAGTTTCCAAAAGGTGTTTGCGTAAACGTCTACTGACCGTTCAATTGCACTATTTAACGACCCTTGATAGTGTTTTACACGTTGCCTATGTAGGCGTCTAAAGTCCTTATTCGTTGATTTGTAAGCCTGGTATGCAGGGTCAGAGGGGCTGCGCGGCTGGCCGTGACGACACCATTCGCGTCGAACAATAGACATCTGGTCGTGTGCCGCTGTAAGGTCAGCATTTCAGTATGGCTTAAGGAACGAGACATACTTCTTTTTCGGAAGTGATGTAATTGCATGGTGATTGAGGCGTTCACATATGTGAAAATACGCGTCGTCTATAGTACCGATATTCTAAAGGCTACAGTGTGTTACAGCTGGCATATCACAGTCATACAATAAAAACTCATCAATATGGGCATATTTCATTTTCTCCAGTTTATAGACTCCAACATACTGTCACTGTTATAAGCATTTACAACAGGCAACTTAATACAGCAAATAATAGGCCTGTGCCTCCAGACATTTAAGCAATCATCATCTAATACTATGCATTTTTCAACACAGTCAAATACTTCAACGGGAACACAAATGTAATCGACCATTGATTGAAATTTACCGTCATATGAAACATATCAGTGGCGGATCCAGGATTTGACCTTAGGGGAGTGCGGCGTGGACTTTGTCAACGACGGGGAATATCATAGAAAGTTTTGACAGTGAAGAACATGTATTGTTTTAGCATGTTTTGTTCATAAATGTATTTTTAATTGGTCTTAATTGATCCGCAAGCGAAGCGAGCGAAAATAAATTGAAGAAAGTTTGCGTTTAGGTGCGCCCCCTCCCCTGGACCCGCTAGCATATATGTTGTGTCAACCCCAGTACATTTACATGTATGACTGGTATTGACAGGAATAACACTACTATCTGTACAACGTTTATGCAACAATAAGTCTCGAGTTCGTGGACTATTCAAATCAAATCGTGCATAAAAATCTCCCAGAAATATCACAGTTCAACTCACCGCGTACGAATGCCAAATGCCGTACAGTTTGTATATTGTTTCTAAATATGTCTATTATAGAATGATAAGAACATGGTAGATATACCTGAAAAAAGGAAACAAATTGGCCAGGGGATGCTAAAAACTGCACCCCGACGATCCTGTCGTCTTCAAGCGGAAGTGACGTCACACAACTGTCCCACCGTTTATGCCACATGATAGCTACGCCTCCCTTCCATACCCATTGGTCATGAGATCACGGTGACATACACAATGAGAGCGATAATCATTCAAAGTTTAAATAAAATGCATATTATGCGGATAAAGAAAATGTTCAGATATACCACAGTAATCAATGTTATTCTGATAAGTGTATCACACATACATGTATATGAAGAGATTAATTTCAATTAGTATTCTCAGTCTACTGCAAAATTGCGACCGACTTTTTCAGTATCAAAATACAGACCTAAATGTTACTATCAGTATTTAATTAACTAGTTAATACCTTACACAATATCACTAATTATACATTAAGTATTGCCGAATGTATACCAAACACAGTTTAAATTGAATGCCATATTCTAAGGCCGTTATCACATAGCTGCGTTATAGCAGATGGTCACCCCTCATCCAAAACGTGTCCGTTAAAGAAACGCATGGTCCTTATTACAAAGCTGCGAAACATGTCCGTTTTTATCTTATAGATTACTACATGTATGTAAAATGCCTGTTTTTCGATTAGTTTTCTTTCTAGTATAATTATGATTCTACACAAATATGATCAATTTTTTTTATGTAAAGCAATATAACACATTTACTAATGTCACTCTTATTAGTTATTTTGATTGCTACAAAATTACGTTTACTTTTACGATTGTCAAATTACCGTGAAAATTTGGGGTGTTTTCTTGCTATGAGTGAGTTAAAATGTCATGTCCTTTCGCATTTTTAGTGAAGTTGTACTTCAAATTAAGCATCTATCAAAGGCAAAACCTACGTAACGCAGCTATATAATAGACCCAACGATTTCTTTGTTGAGCTATTTTTAACAGATCACCAATACATTTGACGGATCAATTTTAACGGAAGTTAAAAATACGCATCTATGTAATAGCTGCCATAATCTTTACAAAAGAATACCCGTTTGCATACACGAAAAAATAATATGCATGACTGCTCCACGCATTTTTTGTGTGAAGATCTACAGTTTCACACAAAGTTTCTGTTGAAAAATATAAAACTGATAGGGAGTTGTTTGTTATCGAAGCCAAGTATTTTATTTAAATGAATATTAAGCATAAGTAATTTCTACGACTGGATGAATTTTGATTTAGAAGATGTGAGTGGATTCCTTTGGGATAAAGAGATAATTTAGTTAGTATGATATTAAACTGCTATAAAACTGCACATACGTTGTATTCATTGTTTGTGATAGTCTCAAGTAGTTTTCAGCCTATGTATTTATATGTCTTTTTATTAGATCTATTATACAATAAAAATCAAAGTCGGTTTTTGTAAGAAGTTTATTTTATTTTAAAGAATGATGCGGGCTATTTCTGCATTATGAAGAAATATTATAAGTAATAGTTTGTAGTTTCTAATGTAATTAATATACTTCATTTAGGAAATAGATTTTGATTGTGTGTGTTATAATTATCGTCAGTTAGAGCACGGTTGCGAGTTCAGTCGCGTAATAATTTGAGCACGAAGGCCGCAGGTTGGTTCAACTCATTTTAAAAGAAAATCAAAGAAAGAACTCTTTTTCGGAAACAAACGCATTCTTGCAACTTCAGCCGATGTTTGTCTATTCTTATTTCCTCCCCAAATAAATTTCGTATTTCGTAATTTATGACGTCGACAGTAATTGTTTTATTTGGTGTTACTCTCTCTCTAAGTACAGTTAAATCAAAATATATTTTCTTTAATCTATTTTCCCGTTCAAAAGGGGCACAACCATGGGAAATCAGAAACGTTTGTAATTTCTAATGGTATGCGTCGCAATGTGACGTCATTTTACTTCTGCCTAAAGTAAACATGATGCAGCTTTTTTACAGATTCTCGGGACCTTTTTTAAAACGGACAACGGCACTGATGAAGGTAATTTAACAACACTGTATTTAAACTTATTGAAAAATATTTTTTGAACTATTTTAATTAGTCATGATTTAATATTTACAATCAACAAACATTTTGATAAAGAAAACAATTGCGTTTGGGGTCTCGAAAGGAAATGCCTCATCACTGGCGTAGACATTTCATAACATTCCACATTGTTTATCATACGCTAGCGCGCTTCATGGATTTGCCAGTTTTACTATTGCGTCCAGGATACATGCTGTAAATTCCAGCTTAAATTTTCGATTTTTCCATTTTTTAAATTCAATTGTGAGAGTAAGGTTATCGAAAGAAAAGTATTTTATTAACATGTTCAACCCCAAATGAGACATTAAATTATGACCTCGAAATTTTGACGTCGTAAAATAATGTACGTCGTGAAGTTGTATTCTTTTTATGGTAATGTCACAAATTGTGGAAATTTACGTTATCATTGTTGCTTTTATTGCCCTGATGAGTGTAAACGAAACCGGTTAGTAATGAAATCAAATTTTTCCTTTTAATTATATATATAACATACACCCTCTCGATTGCCGGTCGAGCGTGCTGACCACTACACTACGGCGGCCCGCTAGATCTTCATTTGCCTATCGACAGCCCGCCCAAAATGGCGTTTTGACGGATCAGCTTTGTTGGGCCATCGTTTGTATTCACTTGTCAATCATGCCTATGCAAATCGCTAACACCATCACCTAGTTCGATAATTGGTCAATAATACTATAATGGAGCGATATGGCTTTCATATTATAAGTATTTAGGCAAGCTATGCGTAAATCATGAAAACCAGGACAGGAGGGCGGGCTGTCGATAGGTCAATTGCTAATTAGACTTACAAACCTGACGTCATAATCTAACTTAACCGAATGGCCGCTCACCAGCGGCATTTTATTGTATTCTTCATACACCATCTCGAATTTTAGTGTCTGGTAAATGTGGGCATGACAAAGAAACTATTTTAAGTTCTGAAATGGCTGTATTAAGTCAGTGGTTTTCTAATAAGTTGTCATTACACCTAGGAAAAACTGAATCTATACTATTTGGTTCAAGGCAAAAGTTAAAAGCACAGCCATCTTTAAATGTTATAAGCAATGGTTACACACTTGAATAAAAAAGTTGGGTAAAATACCTGGGTGCAACTACTGACCAATGTTTAACATTTGAATCAATGGCAAGGTCAGTCATCAAGAAAACTAATTCTAGACTGAAATTTTTATACAGGAAGAAACAATTTCTTACATACCATACAAAAAACTTTTGGCTATGTCTTTAATACAATGTCATTTTGACTATGCCTCACCAGTTTGGTTCTATGGGTTAACTAAATATTTCAAATCTAAGTTACAGGTTACCCAAAATAAGCTTATCAATTTTGTTTTGAACCTCGAGCCCAGATCGCATATAGGAAATAAGGATTTTATTAAACTTAACGGGTTACCAGTGTCTGATAGGGTGGATCAAGTTACCCTCTGTCATGTTTTTAAAATGCATACTAACTTGCGACCAAAGTACATGGGTAATATATTTGTGATAAGTGTTATTAATATTTATAATATGTTTTGAAAATGTTGACTATGTTATATATAATGTATTTTATTGCCCGTACATTGAATGCGAAAGAAATCTATTTATCTATCTAAGAAATCTGAACTTTACCATGGAACAATTTAGAAAACAGCATATTTGCAGTTTTAAAGGGAGATAACTCGTTAAAATAAAATTGTTAAAGGGAGGTAAATAACTTCTGTCAAAGCTGGTACAGTTTGTAAATGTCAACTGTCGAAGGCAAGCATACAACTTGGTGTTAACACCAAGCTGTATACTTGCTTTTGGACATAATATTTCCTAATGATGGGTCTAATTCCTTATTAACAAACTATTAACCTTGACAAATAACATTGTTGTTGTAACTGATATCAACAATGTTATGTATTTTGTAACTTTAAAACATGCATATAATTTAATATAATCGGTGAATATAAAGCGTATCTTAATACAATGACACTAATCTGATTTATTTTCAAAATGTTCAAATGGATATTTAGAATAATTTCGTTTGAACGCGTTCAGATTTTTTTGCACTTCGACTATTTCAGGTACATTGTATTTTATTCCATGTTCTTGCAGAGTAGTACGAAATCTTTCATATAATTTGTTCGTATTTGTTAATGTAAAATATGTTTGGTGATATGTCTGGTAAATATTTCGGTTCCAATTTGTTGATAGATTTGTAGAAGCGTGGTATTTGCATCTATCATACTCACAAGAGAACCATGTCATGTTTTGGAGTATTTTGTAATGGATTTGATATTGCGTTTGTTGTAATACGTTTTATCGCTCTCATATGAAGCATAAATACTTTATGAATATATTTCGTGTTTTTTCCATTACTCCAGCTTGCGCAACATTATCAAATATAGGTACAATGTATGCATGGTAGTATAGTTTTTTCATGTCAAACAATAAAGACAAGACCATTTTTTGTAAAAATGCAGATAAAATATATTTCCTTTGTATACGACATGACACTAGGCAGTTTATGGTGTTTAAGATATGTATTTTAAAGTGGCGGAATTAAAATAAATAATATAAATATGTGTTTTTCTTTATTTACAACTGTAATCTGCAAACATAACCGCCCGTTCAAACGATACTACCTTCTTATTGTCCCTAAAATAGCCTTTTAGACCCAGATCTCAGACTTTGACACATATTGAAAACTATGTAATACAGAGCCTTCTTGTTTCACTTGCTGATTATTCCTGGTGGGCACATGATCTCTGATAATTTTGAGTACACCAGGTCAAAGGTCAGGTTACGAGTGTTACTTTGTGATAGTTGCCACTTACTATCTTCAAAACTATTGATTATAAAGCTTTCAGGCACTTACTACATACCCATTTATCAATCACATCAGGTCAACCACTCCACTTCTATAACATGAACCGTTCTAAAAATGGCTCACTCTACCTTTTAATCACATCTCTCTATCAAAACCCTTACAACAATGGGTGCATATCTGTCATTTGACATGTTTTATTGATAATAGATGTGATAGCGGGTATTATAAACTCTCACACAAACAGAATTTGATAATTTTAGTCAAAGGCCATCAACATCTTAAGATATATGCGTATTCCGAACAGTTATCAATATTGTTATCATTCTTTAACTTTTAAACGTGATTTTGTTTATGTTGGATTACATAAAGTTGTTCTTCAGTGAAAGAACTCACATGAAATAATGGTAATTCCGACATTAATCATTGTGTAATGACCGTTAAATTCCACATGTATGTTTGAAATAATTGTTACATGTAATAAACTTAGTACAAGACTAGATATGTGAATATTAATCAAAAGTGTGAACTAATTCGACTCCTATCAATGTTACGTTATGCAATCAGACCCTATGAAAACGGATTTATCGGAACGGCTGATACTAAAGTGCTACATATTTACATTCGTATCAATCTAAAAATATGTGTTTAGTTGCACGCGTAGTCAGCACTTCGATCTTTTTTACATACCATGCACGGTGCTTAGCGATTTGCTTTGTTCATTCTATTGTAACATATTACAATGTCTTTAAATGAACAAACAGCAGATGGACAATTCAGAAATTGGATTCGGGCTTCACTCGGATTGAAAACCTTAAAAGAAGGTTTGGTGGGATTTATAGAAAATGAAGCACAAAGGCAGTATGCAAAATGTGTGGAACAAGTGAAACAAAATGCTAGTATTGCGGCTTACACTTGTAACACTTGTTCTTTCGATACCTTGTTGCCGCACAATCAAAATAATCCGAACAGACGTGGTAACTCTCAAAAAAGAACTTGTCCACAGGGAGGAGCGTGTGGAATATTCTACGACCTTATTACCGACGAGCATACTGAAAAAAGAGCGCCAAAATGGTGTAACGCAAATTTTGACCAATGGTCGTCAAGCCACGTTGAGTTTATTAAATGTTTCATATTCACATCTGGATACAAAGAGAACAAATCGTTTGCACAGCTTGACGCATTGGCGTTGCTCCAAATTTGCCTTAACAACCGCTCTCTGCATGCAACGCTCTTTGATCAGAGCTTTTAGAATTTAGTCGATTCGGTAAGCTATACAATTGTCTTCATTCTTTTATACTAGCATGTGTCGTATGCTTAAACGGCATTTTGTAACCAACCCCTAAATCGGTTTTGATTTAATAGTGATTTTAATACTCGCGCATTTCAAATAAAATGTATCTCTGTTAACCTTAAGTCAGTTATCATGTTTAATTAAAATTACTACAACTGTTGTTCAGTTTCTGTGTGGCGGCCTAAAAATGTCACCTCGTACTTTATCAATGTGTAGTTACATTATTCTGGTCCTCAGGGATCATGGATTGTATGTTGTTAACATTTAAAAAATAGAGTTCCCATCTTTCACTGCCACTGAAAAACAGCTTCAATTAAACCGGGTCGGCTATTTTCCCATGCAGGATATGCTTCCTGATGGCTTTCCCTTTTCTTGGTTTAAATATCTTTGATTCTCTTGTAGCCCCTATTATTATGTATGGTTCTGAAGTTTGGGGTATTTATGACATGCCTGAAATTGATAAGTTGCATTATAAATTTTGTAAATATATACTAGGAGTCAAATCATCAACTTCTAATTATGCTGTCCTTGGTGAACTGGGCAGATTTCCACTACCACTAGCTACTCTTTGTAAACAACGTGCACTTTGCTATTATTTAAAAGTTGTAAATGATCCCAATTCACTTATGTACACTGTTTTAAATGAACAGTATAATTTGCTGCTATGTTTACAACTCAACAGTTCTTCCAAATCGATGTGGTCCAATGCTGTTATTGATATGTTCAATAATCTGGGATTCAGTTGTTTATTTAACAATGTGAATAATAACCATAAAGATATGCTTACACAAAGAATTAAAGACCAATTTATTCAACAATGGTATGATGTTATTGCAAATCAGCCAAAAATGGATTATTATAGATTATTAAAAAAATCTTTCCAATATGAGAAATATCTAGATTGTATTACTAATGAAAATAAAAGAAAACATATGTCTAGATTTAGACTTAGTTCACATAGTCTTGAAATTGAAACTGGGAGATATTCTGGTGTTGTAAGAACTGAACGTAAATGTAAATTATGTAATATGAATGTATGTGAATCAGAATACCACTTTTTACTGTGTTGCCTAGCTTATAATTGTCTACGTTGTACTTATAAAATAAGGTCCTCGTGGCCGACTCTTTCAATGTTTGTTAACATTATGTCTAGTCATAGTATACATACGATTCATAATTTGTCAAAATATATCGTTGAAGCAATGCAAATTCGAAATAATTGTTCGTAATTTTGCTGCTTCCATTTATTGTCTTTACGATCTACAATGCATAAAGAGACACATGTATGCATATTCAAGTTTACAATCATATAGTTTGTATTGTATTATATATTATGTACTATCTTGACCTTATATGTTTATAATAGTTGTTCATATTTGGCCAAAGGCTATATATGTCGATTGCCAATAAAAGTTTGAAAACGTTTGGTAATAAAACATACTCTTATACTCTTGTACTTAAAATACTTTGCTAAAAATAGCACAAATATGACCTTTCAATTCACACAATTTGCGAAAATCAACAAATGGTTTAATAAATCTATTCTAACTAATTTTTAACAGTGCAACAATTATTAAACAATTCACATTACATTTAGCCTATAGTATCTATTTAGTGCTATCCCTTGGTGGTTTGTAATCGTCTCAGTCATGCCACACATTAAAATCAATATCAAGAAAGACATGCAAAAGTTCCACCATTTTAAACCATTTCTTTGATAACAAGGTTCTGTAGGTTTTCGACTAATGCCTTTTTGGAATGAGCATGTTGGTCAACTTGGTCATCATTTATCTTAAAATAACGCCTCAGCCATACTTCGTTTCTGCTAAGGAGCTGACATTACTTTCAGATCGACAGGTTCTGGAGACAGATACCATACGTGATTGAGGTTGCCTTTTAAATGTCCTTATAAATTGATTTTAACTCAAGCCATGCCTTTAATAATTGTAAGTCACGCGACGTTTTAGTCTTTAATTAGTGTGTTATCTAACTAAAAAAATAATAAAATTAAATCAATCCCAGATTAAAGCTTAGCAACTGTAAGTAGTTGTGAAACATTTATCCTGTCACTACAAATGGGAGGCAGTCAACTTTCCCTCTTTCTATTTAATCTATTATAAGCTTCCCATGCTAGAGAATTTAATTTGGAACATTACTCAGAACTTGATCCATTGTTTATATAAACAGCTCTTGGTTTATTTCGACTTTGTTTCTCCTTATTGAAGATCTATGAATAAGTAGTTTATTAGAAGTTTGGCCCGCGCATTTTGCTCATTCGATAATGACCATTTTAGCCTGCCGGTCTTATACTTAAGTTTGAGTGTAATAAAACCTTTTCTCTCTTGTATTATTTAAACTTTATGAGCAACGTAACACACACATTCCCTTCACATGTTTTTTTTGTTTGGTCAACATTTTCTTCTGAACTGGTATCTATTGTATAGCAGTTTGACGAAATAATCTCAGTTGAAGAACAACTCAATTGCTGATGACAATCTTTAATTTTGCGGTGTATAGTCTGCATTCCTATTTCTATGTCTGTTGTCCTTTTCTCTTGGCTAGTTAGCGCTTGATATATTCCAGCTATTGGTCCTTTTCTTCTTTTTTACACGAAGTATGCAATAAATCGTTATCCTCTTGTAACTCTAATGTTAAGGTAAGAGCGTTTTCATTAAAACATCAAGAAGATAATCAAACTTGGAAACACAGTTAAAAGTTGAATTGGTGAAATGGTTCGACCTTTGCTTTTTAAAATTCCACTCTTCAAACACTTTCTCAAGCTTTATTTCACAGGTCTGGAAATTCTTCATTGGAATTCTAGCTTTCAACAAGAATTTGCTATTTCTGTAATATTAGCAGTAGAAGATTGTCTAATTGTTTGTTTAAGCTCAAGGTATTGAAAACGCACAGAGCCATGCACAATATTGCTGCCCATTTAAACTGTCACTTGTTCTCCAAAATGATGGAACGTAGTGTTGGATTGTGTTGTCATTGCTAATAATAATATCTGAAAGTAAATGTGTTCAAAATGTCTATAACATTAACGTTTTCGTCGAACAATTTTGTTGGCACTTAATTATGTAAATTGTTTATATGTTTAGATTTAAATATGTATTTATTATCTTTATTATGATTATTTTTTGTTTAAATATACTGATTTCTTCTTCTTTAAAACCGAACATGTAAAAGAAGTCAATACGGTGTACAATTCATTGGTAACCAATAGCTCAAAATCTGTAAAACTTACATTTGCTGATCATTCACTCAGCATCAATATGTCTTAAATAATTCTAAATTTGTACAAACTGATAAAAACGTTTATAATTATACGCCCCGTACTTCATCATTGTGTAGTCATATTTTTCTGGTCCTCAGGGTCCATTGACTGTTTGTTTACATTTGAAAATGGAGTTCCGCTCATGCGCTGGGGGGCGTCGGTGGTGTGGCATCTTTCGTTGCCACTGATGAACGGCTTAAATAAAGCCGGGGCTGCTGTTTTCTCATTCAGGCCTTTTTTCCTGAGGGCTTCC
>Ga0224511_10001313_pt1 | contig 14692 bp, 3 predicted proteins | sample SF_May12_sed_USG_2_FD_169988 | JGI IMG/M metagenome (GOLD analysis project Ga0224511, IMG submission 169988) | Sediment microbial communities from San Francisco Bay, California, United States - SF_May12_sed_USGS_8_1 | ecosystem: Environmental > Aquatic > Marine > Sediment | place: USA...
GAGCACTTATTGTTGAAAGACACACGCTGCATTTCGCACCTCTGCGAAAGGAGAGTCGCGAAATTGACTTCGAGCCATGTGTCAATCTTAACGTGTGAAAAGTGGTATTGGGACCTTGAATTGACATGGAGTGACTGAAAATATCGAAAGACTGAATATCGAGGCAGGCAATTTTATTTACATTGAATATATAACAAAATAATTCGGGACTTCAAAATGAGATCGAAACAACCGGAATATCGAACCATGCGACTTCGAAGTTTCGAGTTTCAACTGTAGTTAGAAAATAAATAATGTGGAAATTTATGGCCAAATAGGTTAACAGAATTTTATAGCACTGTAGTTGTGACTTTTAAATTAAACAATAAATATTTTACCCAAATTGTAGAACACATAAGAACATGAGCTGTGTTGGATTATGGTAAATTAACAATCCATTGCATTTTCATTTTAAGAAAATTATGCTGATAATGAAGAAAAATAATGTATTTCCAGTATTTGAAGTCCAAGGATTTAGTGATGATCATAGAATATTTATAATAGTTGAGAACTGCATGTTGAAATCTTGTTGATATGTTTTGTTGAAAAGCTAACATTGTATCTGGTCTGCATGGAGTGTTTTTTCATCTTACATGCAATGAACTTGTCAAAAAGTCTTAATAACAGCATTTTAAGCAAAAAAAACAGGAACAGTTGTCATAGAAGTCTTAGGGACTTGTCTTAGTGCTTCTGATTTTTGTGGGACCAATTTATTTATTTATTTATTTATTTAAGAATTGAAAAAAACAAAAACATTTATTTGTATAGATCATTCCAATTTGTGCTTGACATTACAAATGTCTCAAGAGACAAATATTCCTTGTGAAAAATATTTGATATAGATAATTCCAACACGAAGAACATATTTAGTTCTATATAATATCTCATTGGATATTTTACCTAAAATTGTAAAAAGCAAACATAATGGTTTTCTTTCAGACCATAATTAAGGTATTGAAGATATGTATTTAGGGCACTGTATACTGATAAACCAAGGTTCTTTCAGTTTGTATGTCGAGTGTGGATTGTATTAATGACAGGAGGTGTCACACGATTGCGCAACCCCGTAGAGGGGAAAAGATGCGTGCTAAACCACTCCATCCTTGTGTGCTATATTGCATTTTATAGAAAATGTTTTGAGACATAGATTATAGAATGTAGATAGGGAAACTGTTATTTAAATTGTCAACTATAATGGTGGAAGAATGTTGTCAGATTAAGAGAAAAAAGTTAACTTAACTAATTTAATTAAAAGGAATACAGCTTTGCTTGGCTTCAAATTGCTTTTTCATTTTTATACTAGTGAACTAGTAATGTCCGATATTTGTTGCTGGCCTGTAATTATAAGACAGTGACAAACCCATAGAATTGAATTTTTGATGTAGATAAAATGCTTTTTTGTGTAGTTGTATTAAATTTTCCATTCAAAGCCACAGTGCAATCATAGACATGTTGATTACATTCCTGGACCAAAGATTACATATGTACGCATGGACCTTGGTGTACGGCTAGGCATGTCTGTACGTGTACCAAGGACGCTTGTATGATTGATTTAGGGCTGTTTCAAGGAAAAAGGTGTTGGGAGGGATGGAACGGAACATGAAAATGGGGGTACCACCAACACAATTTTATCTTTTTTATGGTACAGTCCGTATAGATTTTCCAGGAAACCCCCCCCCCCCACCCACCCACTGAATTTTAATTGATTTCAGTTCCACCCCCTGATGCCGTTTTTCCTGGAACAGCCCTTAGAAATAAAGTCTGGTATTTGTCACAGACATTATTTGTTATAATCATGGTTGTGAGACGACCCTTTCAGTCCTTTGAAAAACAATATTATAGAAATGTTGTTAAGCCATGTGAAACTGCCTTCATGTTTTTATTGTTTCTAATTATCAACTTTCTACGCATTATTGTTATACAAAGTCTGATATCTATACCTGTAAAGTTTGATCAATGCTATACTGTTATGCTTAGATAACATCCTAAATCAACATTAATCATCCCTAGTCACACTTGTAGATTCATGTTTGTGTATATACTAATTTTCTGAAGCCTAGAGTAAACGGCTCTCTATAATTATTTACATCAAGATTGTCATTATTATAGTTATTGTCTTGATTTTTATTGTTGTTGTTTTGTTTTTAATGAACCTGCAAATTCTCGTTGTGAGATAATTAAATCCTCATGGGTTGGTCTTCTATATGTGAATACGATTCTTGTGGTCTGTAGATCGAGGTGAAAAACGGCTTTTTTGTTACCATTAGATATTCATTTGTTATGGTTACTTCATTGTTATTGATTTATTTTTGTTAAATATTGCTGTTATGATTTTATTGTATGTTATATTTTTTGTATATATTTTAATTCTGCATCAGATTTATTCTTTTATAACACATTCTATTCTATACATTCAATTAGGGCATTTTTATGGCAAATCCATTAAAATACACAAGTTTGGGTTGTATTGGGACTTGAGTGACTTTTTGGATTATGAATACTAACATTTCTTAGTTAAGGTACCGGAAATTTAAAACAGCCATCATCGGAATTGTGCAAAATTTTTTGTCAAAAGGTGTTCCATAGCATGGAAAGTTCAGGAATGAAAAAGATTACAATTTTAAATTGACATTCAGTACTGACACATAATATAAAACATTGACTTAATATGGCATAAAAGTAACTACGCGTTTATGTTGTTTGAACATAAACTACTAAAGCAAGCATTATTTGCTGTTTTGGCATAATCCTACAATTCCAAGATGAATTATCTCCCCCGGTTTTTGATCAACAAAATTCCATGATGAATTATCTCCCCTTGTTTTTGATCAACAAAATTCCTTGATGAATTATCTCCCCCTGTTTTTGATCTACAGTCATGTGATATCTGCTTATTATAGAGCAACCTCACCTGTACCGGCATTCCAACCATTCTACATTCTTTAAAGCATAATGTTTTATTTATTTGTTCCTATTTTGGTAGACAAAATACAAATGTAGTTTGTTTACTATGCGGCTCCATTCATATTTGAAAGTAGAATACACAAACTTCCATTAGATCCAGTCATCTTTTCTTTATATTTCTGTTGTACATACAAGTTTTAAAATCATTTTTTTATGTTTTGAAGGCAATTGATGGTGTTGGTGTTTTCTACAAAACACTCTAGTGTGCAATATATCTGTTAATTAATCCAACATAGGCCACTGTTCTTTCATTTTTTGTTTCTCAGACCTGAATTTTTGCCAAACTGGAAAAAGAAAAATATGTTGATTTTGGCCATTTTTTAGTCAAATTTGGGGCTGTTTACAATCTCTCAAATTTTGTTTAACATTGCCTTATTCATGTTCAATGAAATTGATATTAAGCGAAATGACAAAAATGCAAGTTAATAGAATGAAGAGGCTAAATAACAGTGTTACATGAATGTTAATAGATCAGTTATTTATTCCCTATACATATATATTTAAATCTTGGAAGTAAATAGATTTTTCAAATAAAGGCCAAATTAAAAAAAAAAGACTGAGAAACACAGAATTATAAAGCAGTGGCCATAGTAGTTCTAGCTGCATTTTGTACAGATTTTTTATGAGCACTGTAATATAATAATAATAACTATGATGATGATATTTCTATTGTGAATACTGTATAGTTAATCCCTTTGAATATACGAAGTGGTGCAAAAGGTGTTTAGGATGTGTGAAGGTTATTGCGATAACAAATATTTGTGTTTTATAACTGTTGGGTTTTGAAGTGCTTGTTGTTGATGCTTGGCTGCTTGAATGATGAGCCGTACAAAGAATCCACACAAAGGGAGATCTATCAGAATAGTTAATGTTACATGCATTTATGAACAGTAGGGAACTTGAAATTATTGAATACAATGTATGTTATGGAACGCTGATTACATGTTGTTCGAGTTTATGAGCAAAAATATATTTGTGCAATTTATTTTGTTGCTTAACACACTTTATTATAATATTTATTTTTCTGGTCACTATTTGTGTTACTGAGCATATTTTCCCACTAGTTATACTGCACACAGTGTGAAAGATAGGCTTTGAGTGAATGTCGTGCAATACGTCTACAACAAGTGAAGTTGACAAACATAAACTCAATTCCTATAGCTAGAATATACTCATTTTTGCTGAAAACTACTGGTACACATGTATTGTGTTGTTTGGTTGGAACTTGATGCCGAAAATGGTGCACTTTGGTTTGATTGTGGTGTATGGATGCTTAATTAAATTAAACTATGTTTTGTGAACAAATGAATTGTTTAAATGTTCCGTGTTTCTAGCTGCATTGTATCGATATGGCCAGTTTTAATGAGTGAGATTTAAAATGGTTGGCTTACCACTTTCATTAACCAGACAATAGAATTTGTGAACGATCAATTGTAAAAATGAAAACATACAACATTTACCCTTTGGGGTTTGTCATCATAAATCGTAAATCTTGTTTAGGCCTAATGGTGGTTATGCTATATTTCATAAGAATTATCAACACATGTTTTGAATATGCCATTAAATTATGAAGAATACCTGATGGTTGCACACACATGCATGTATGTTGAGATTGTACGGTTACATGTATTCATTGTTCTTGTTTTACTGAAATGTTATCTCCTGTAGATTATTCTGAACGGTCAAATAAATCCCTAAAACAATTGTCCTGTTGTTTGTTTTGTAACATTTCGGAACCTGGATGTTTTCTGGGTATAAGAGTGTCGTTGTCAGGGAAATATTTGAACGGCATGGGTTGCTGGATTGCAACGATTTTCCCAGGTCAACAGTTAAATGGATTACTTCTGGTGGGTTGTATATCGTATTAACTTAGGAATCCTACCATTATGCACTGAGCCGTGAAATGGCACAAGGAGTATGAGCATTTCGTGGTACTTGTGTCTGGACTCAGGCCTTTTGATTGATACATGATGTATACAGATATTGAATTGGAATATCACTCACACCTTTCAACTACTCATGTATTAGATTAAATTACCCAATAATCCTTACACATGAGAAGAGATCAGTACTGAAGGGCCTTTCCATATATACTACAGTTTACAGTTCAGTCTCATGGCTAAGGCCAACTAGAGTTCACCATTGAGTAATCACTTTCAATAACAAGGTTTAAATGAATTGCCAACTGAGGATATATTCAGGTACCATAGGGGTTGAAGTACATTAGTAAGACAAAAGTAAGGTTTGCAGCAATTAGTTACAGTTCACAGCTTCATTAGTAGTAGACCATGAATTGTAGTCTCCAAGAGTGAATTACCAAAATCTTGTTTTGAAGTACAATAATTCAAGCATTTTCTTCTATACAAATCTGCAAGATCAAAATATACTGAGACATCTATAAGTGAGCAACACAATGCACATGACAAGCTTGTACATGTATAATATCAAGTTTAAGAGAGTACATGTAAATAACACTCTATGGCATTTTTAATGCATAGATCCATTGCTGGCCATAATCCCGACAATCATTTTTTCCTAACAATAGATTACAGCAAGTATTTCACCACTATGCAGTTGTTATCAATAGAACACATGGCAATGTTTGTGGTCATATCTACAGTGTATTGTTATTCAAATAAATAGTCTCGTTAATGGATCTATCAATAGTTTGTTCTAACCATGAAAGCATGGAGAATATGCACAATGTTGACTGTGTGTACAATTAACATTTGCAAACATTGGGGAAAAGATCAACAATACATTTAACAGATATATTTTTAATTCTTAAAAAATTCATCAAGCTCACATACATAGATGAACCGGTATTTACCTAATAAAGCTGTACATGCAGCCCTTACAAAAATATGGCACATAATAATCCATGCATCATTTTCTTAAAAACATGGCATCGCAATATCACATGAATTAAATGCACTATTTTACACCACAATCAGAATATGATACATTGAATAAATAGATCAGCTTATATAATACATTAATATCATGTAGATCATAGTTTTATTATTGCATTGTTTATGCACAAACTATATAGTTTTTAATTAGTTTATATAAAAATTATACATACAGTAAGCTCATCTTTATAACATACAGTTGTACAGTAAAACCTGTGTTAAGCAGCCACCCAAGGGAAGCACAAAAAGTTGCTGCTTATCAGAGGTGAATATCAAGACAAAATTTAAGTTTGGGAACATTCTGTATGGCTGCTTAAGACAGGTTGGCTGCTTAATAAAGGTGACCGCTAACTCAGGTTTGACTGTATTAAAGTTCTATAAGTTTCAAATTTTATTGAGTTTATAGACCTCAGTAAATATCATATTCAAATGAGAGTGACAAGAAGGAATGTTCACCCGAGACAAGAGAGGTCAACCAATGCATAAGCATACTATAAATTAAGACTATATGACCTGTTGCACCAATGTGACAATATTGTTTTACACATGTAACAGCTGCAGGAAGCTATGTTGCATGTGCAAGGTTTGTGTGTAGGAACGAGAGGATCTTCTGCCACGAGTCCTCCTGTGCGTCTGAGTGGGGTTTGGCCTGTCCTCCTGACATGATGCTATGTCCTGCAAGTGAACATGTAAAACTTAGTATATTATATAAGTATTCATACCCTTAAAACCGTTTTTTTGACATCATTGATAACATTATTCCAATGGACCAAAAGTCTAGTTCAATATGACATATTGGCTAAAATAAACACTCTGTTTTGGTCTATAACAGATTGCTAATTTGAATACAAAATGACTTTGCCAATTGTATGGCAAATATATTTTTTGTAATGTCAACTTATTTCTACGAAAAAAGCATTAACAATACATAATTATACTAAATGAACCCCCCTCCAACGTACCGTGGAGTTCTGCTGGTATACATAATTAAAACATTTAAGTGAACACCCCTTGAACGTACCATGATATTCTGCCGGTATAAAGTTGATGCTGGCAATGCGAGGTCCAGGATCCACTGTTCGTATGAACGGCATATACGGAGGCTCGATCAGGTGACCTGCATCCTTGTAATGCACCACCTGGCGCATGGAAACAGTTGGGTTTCAATTTTCATAACAAGAGCTCAGTAATTTGGAGCATAATTCGCTTGTAGCAAGTGCTGCTCTAAAATGCATCCTGTTCAAAGGTCAGAGGCTATTCGCGTACTTATAACAATTCCAAAATACAATCCTGAACTTTGTCCATTTACCAGCTACATGTATCCATTCAGAGTTTAAGGACTATGTATGAAAAGATATTTAAGCTATTGATCAGATATTGTTTGTTTTGTCTTTTTGCCACAAGGACCTTGACCTTGTTTATACACGCACTAAACTCATTCCCAACACCAACAAAATCAAGTACCAGCCAACATTTTATTGATTAGACATAATGTATCTATTTTTAGCCACCACAATATTGACCAGAGTCAGTCCTGCTCCAAAAAGGAATGGATGCTGTTCATGAACGATAACCAGCCAATGTTCAAATGAGCCTATAAAAATAATGATTCTATTTAATTATATAACTTTCACAGACATTAAAATTTGATTGAATTTAACTGCAGTATATTTCCAGCAAGTTCTGTGCACAAGTTAAAAATATTTATAAATGTCACTTTATTCTGAATAATGCAGTCAGACCTGAAGATTTGCCCTGAACTGTGGAGGACACTGGTTCTCAAAGAAGATGTGCCACTTCGGGTGCACCTGTTTGTCATCGTCCCCACTTATCACTTGAACTTGAAATTATTGAATACAATGTATGTTATGGAACGCTGATTACATGTTGTTCGAGTTTATGAGCAAAAATATATTTGTGCAATTTATTTTGTTGCTTAACACACTTTATTATAATATTTATTTTTCTGGTCACTATTTGTGTTACTGAGCATATTTTCCCACTAGTTATACTGCACACAGTGTGAAAGATAGGCTTTGAGTGAATGTCGTGCAATACGTCTACAACAAGTGAAGTTGACAAACATAAACTCAATTCCTATAGCTAGAATATACTCATTTTTGCTGAAAACTACTGGTACACATGTATTGTGTTGTTTGGTTGGAACTTGATGCCGAAAATGGTGCACTTTGGTTTGATTGTGGTGTATGGATGCTTAATTAAATTAAACTATGTTTTGTGAACAAATGAATTGTTTAAATGTTCCGTGTTTCTAGCTGCATTGTATCGATATGGCCAGTTTTAATGAGTGAGATTTAAAATGGTTGGCTTACCACTTTCATTAACCAGACAATAGAATTTGTGAACGATCAATTGTAAAAATGAAAACATACAACATTTACCCTTTGGGGTTTGTCATCATAAATCGTAAATCTTGTTTAGGCCTAATGGTGGTTATGCTATATTTCATAAGAATTATCAACACATGTTTTGAATATGCCATTAAATTATGAAGAATACCTGATGGTTGCACACACATGCATGTATGTTGAGATTGTACGGTTACATGTATTCATTGTTCTTGTTTTACTGAAATGTTATCTCCTGTAGATTATTCTGAACGGTCAAATAAATCCCTAAAACAATTGTCCTGTTGTTTGTTTTGTAACATTTCGGAACCTGGATGTTTTCTGGGTATAAGAGTGTCGTTGTCAGGGAAATATTTGAACGGCATGGGTTGCTGGATTGCAACGATTTTCCCAGGTCAACAGTTAAATGGATTACTTCTGGTGGGTTGTATATCGTATTAACTTAGGAATCCTACCATTATGCACTGAGCCGTGAAATGGCACAAGGAGTATGAGCATTTCGTGGTACTTGTGTCTGGACTCAGGCCTTTTGATTGATACATGATGTATACAGATATTGAATTGGAATATCACTCACACCTTTCAACTACTCATGTATTAGATTAAATTACCCAATAATCCTTACACATGAGAAGAGATCAGTACTGAAGGGCCTTTCCATATATACTACAGTTTACAGTTCAGTCTCATGGCTAAGGCCAACTAGAGTTCACCATTGAGTAATCACTTTCAATAACAAGGTTTAAATGAATTGCCAACTGAGGATATATTCAGGTACCATAGGGGTTGAAGTACATTAGTAAGACAAAAGTAAGGTTTGCAGCAATTAGTTACAGTTCACAGCTTCATTAGTAGTAGACCATGAATTGTAGTCTCCAAGAGTGAATTACCAAAATCTTGTTTTGAAGTACAATAATTCAAGCATTTTCTTCTATACAAATCTGCAAGATCAAAATATACTGAGACATCTATAAGTGAGCAACACAATGCACATGACAAGCTTGTACATGTATAATATCAAGTTTAAGAGAGTACATGTAAATAACACTCTATGGCATTTTTAATGCATAGATCCATTGCTGGCCATAATCCCGACAATCATTTTTTCCTAACAATAGATTACAGCAAGTATTTCACCACTATGCAGTTGTTATCAATAGAACACATGGCAATGTTTGTGGTCATATCTACAGTGTATTGTTATTCAAATAAATAGTCTCGTTAATGGATCTATCAATAGTTTGTTCTAACCATGAAAGCATGGAGAATATGCACAATGTTGACTGTGTGTACAATTAACATTTGCAAACATTGGGGAAAAGATCAACAATACATTTAACAGATATATTTTTAATTCTTAAAAAATTCATCAAGCTCACATACATAGATGAACCGGTATTTACCTAATAAAGCTGTACATGCAGCCCTTACAAAAATATGGCACATAATAATCCATGCATCATTTTCTTAAAAACATGGCATCGCAATATCACATGAATTAAATGCACTATTTTACACCACAATCAGAATATGATACATTGAATAAATAGATCAGCTTATATAATACATTAATATCATGTAGATCATAGTTTTATTATTGCATTGTTTATGCACAAACTATATAGTTTTTAATTAGTTTATATAAAAATTATACATACAGTAAGCTCATCTTTATAACATACAGTTGTACAGTAAAACCTGTGTTAAGCAGCCACCCAAGGGAAGCACAAAAAGTTGCTGCTTATCAGAGGTGAATATCAAGACAAAATTTAAGTTTGGGAACATTCTGTATGGCTGCTTAAGACAGGTTGGCTGCTTAATAAAGGTGACCGCTAACTCAGGTTTGACTGTATTAAAGTTCTATAAGTTTCAAATTTTATTGAGTTTATAGACCTCAGTAAATATCATATTCAAATGAGAGTGACAAGAAGGAATGTTCACCCGAGACAAGAGAGGTCAACCAATGCATAAGCATACTATAAATTAAGACTATATGACCTGTTGCACCAATGTGACAATATTGTTTTACACATGTAACAGCTGCAGGAAGCTATGTTGCATGTGCAAGGTTTGTGTGTAGGAACGAGAGGATCTTCTGCCACGAGTCCTCCTGTGCGTCTGAGTGGGGTTTGGCCTGTCCTCCTGACATGATGCTATGTCCTGCAAGTGAACATGTAAAACTTAGTATATTATATAAGTATTCATACCCTTAAAACCGTTTTTTTGACATCATTGATAACATTATTCCAATGGACCAAAAGTCTAGTTCAATATGACATATTGGCTAAAATAAACACTCTGTTTTGGTCTATAACAGATTGCTAATTTGAATACAAAATGACTTTGCCAATTGTATGGCAAATATATTTTTTGTAATGTCAACTTATTTCTACGAAAAAAGCATTAACAATACATAATTATACTAAATGAACCCCCCTCCAACGTACCGTGGAGTTCTGCTGGTATACATAATTAAAACATTTAAGTGAACACCCCTTGAACGTACCATGATATTCTGCCGGTATAAAGTTGATGCTGGCAATGCGAGGTCCAGGATCCACTGTTCGTATGAACGGCATATACGGAGGCTCGATCAGGTGACCTGCATCCTTGTAATGCACCACCTGGCGCATGGAAACAGTTGGGTTTCAATTTTCATAACAAGAGCTCAGTAATTTGGAGCATAATTCGCTTGTAGCAAGTGCTGCTCTAAAATGCATCCTGTTCAAAGGTCAGAGGCTATTCGCGTACTTATAACAATTCCAAAATACAATCCTGAACTTTGTCCATTTACCAGCTACATGTATCCATTCAGAGTTTAAGGACTATGTATGAAAAGATATTTAAGCTATTGATCAGATATTGTTTGTTTTGTCTTTTTGCCACAAGGACCTTGACCTTGTTTATACACGCACTAAACTCATTCCCAACACCAACAAAATCAAGTACCAGCCAACATTTTATTGATTAGACATAATGTATCTATTTTTAGCCACCACAATATTGACCAGAGTCAGTCCTGCTCCAAAAAGGAATGGATGCTGTTCATGAACGATAACCAGCCAATGTTCAAATGAGCCTATAAAAATAATGATTCTATTTAATTATATAACTTTCACAGACATTAAAATTTGATTGAATTTAACTGCAGTATATTTCCAGCAAGTTCTGTGCACAAGTTAAAAATATTTATAAATGTCACTTTATTCTGAATAATGCAGTCAGACCTGAAGATTTGCCCTGAACTGTGGAGGACACTGGTTCTCAAAGAAGATGTGCCACTTCGGGTGCACCTGTTTGTCATCGTCCCCACTTATCACAAGAATCTTGGCACCGTGTTGCCATGCCTGTGAACAGAAACAAGTACAGAACAAACAACAAATAAATCTAATTACTTTTTTATGTCCATATTCGTTTCTAAAGAAATGCAACCCATTTCACTGATTTACAAGGACAAAGAAAGCTAATATGCAGTATTCTTTTTAAATTATTTAAATAGTTTGACATACACATTTCTTTTTAAACGAGCAATTACATCTTCTATTTATTTTTAGAATGAAACAAATTGAAACAACAATTGTCTTCGAACTGAAGTGCCCCAGGTGCTAACCTGAGAATAAAAGTGTTTTTATTATCTGTATTTCCTTTTTTTACACTGTTAATCAGCAAAGCAATCTACATGTACATGTAAATTTTGCCAAGCTGTTAAGGATAAGAAGTCTTTGTTTTAATTCTGGATTACTTTTAATGAACAAATCACAGAACACAGCAGGAAACTGCAAAAGATCACCAGATACACTGGAGTAACTTACAGGTACTGGGAATGGTGTGTCCGTGTTGAAAATGTGAGATATGTCCAGGCCTTCGTCCGTCTTCACTATCATGTGCATGTTGGACCTGAACACAACAAGAGCACCATGTGGGGGCAGCCATGCTCGTCTGTTTAACCCTCATTTATTGTTGTTATAAGGTTATCCTTAACTTGACAATAACAAGTTTCTTACTTGAAGAGTTACTTTATATATATAAAGACATTTGAAAACAATTAGAGTATTGTTCGGGAAGGCTACAACAAAAACCAAAGACATGTACAGAGCTGTAGTATAGTTTGTGATGTTAAACTCTTTGATGTCATGAGAAGTGTCATGACATGATGATACAAGACATACGTGACAAAGTATTTTAATGCCAGTCAGACACCAGAGGTTGTTTCTTATCACAAGCATGTCAGGGTGTGTTAGATTAGGGGTGACAAGATTCTAACACTTACAATATGAAAAGGGCCAAAAATACAAAAAATCTCTCTTTTTTATTACCTGCTAAATAAATCTAGCTTATGTAATGGACAGCCTGACATGAAAGTAAAAGACATGCACAGCAAGTAGTAGAAAATAGGCTCAAATTGAAAAAGATCCCTACCAATCAGTACTATGGCTATCCCATCTGTTGAATTCTTCTTTTGAAGACGTTACTGGATTGCCATTAACATTCACTACAGCCCTGATCTGAAACAATAGTAGGAGAAAAGAATGTCTATGTATAAATATAAAGTTAATTAAACAAATATAATATTCTAGAGAACTAATCCAGATCCATCTTGAGTATATTATATCTGACATCTGTGGTCTAGAATTAACCTGAGAAAAAGTGAAAGTTCTAAGGAAGCTTAGCTTGCATGGGGAAATAGCAGCCTCGGATTTATTGAAGCAGTTCATCAATAGAAATGAAAGATGCCATACCACTGACGCCCCCTAGCACAGTTTCTAGACGCCGGTTTCTAAGGTTACCTGGGGCATTAGAGAGGTCAACAGGAGAGAAAGGAATCCTCCAAGGCATGTTCCCACAATTCCCAGCCTGGCGGCGTCCACGTATGGCTGACCACTGAACCACATGATAGAGTCCTTCAAGCAGTGAGGTAAAACTGGTACATGCATGTTATGGACTTAGACTCAGATTATAATCAATTACGTTTCGACAGAACACTTGAAATGATGTTCGGTGCTCCAACAAATGCGGGAATGCATGTTACATCAAACATTGCATGTGCTCATTGTCAGCGATACACAAAAGATTCTGTCTTTCGATTGGCCCAAATGATGTTGTCACGTAATGTAAATTCCTGCCTTTTGTTGAACCAAACGTCATTTCAGATGGTCCCACAAACAGGTTGTCGATACGTTAATTGTCAATACAATGGTAATCATATATTTAACTGGTACATTTATGTCATGTACCTAGACTGAAGAGTGTAATTCAGTGACACAACGAGTACATTTTGTACCATACATTTTACCACATAATTACATACATGTATATATCCAATGTCCACATCCATGATCATTTGAGGCAGACCCTCGCTGTACAAGTACGCCAGGCTGAGAACTGCAAACCCGTGGGAAGCAAGAAGGGCGGCTCGCGTCTCTATTTGGGACACAAGTCCACCAAACATATCAACCACAGCAGGAAATGGTCCTTCGCCTGAAAAAAACAAACAACTTACATGTTAAACACAGAATTAAGACACTGAACTTGTTCAAGTTTATATTGTTAGTTTGGTTATAATGTTTATAAAGGTGACATAAACTGGACAAATAAAAATACAATTGCTAACAAAATAGTAGTAATGTAAAGTTTAAAACAAAAGGACTTTTAAAACTTCAACATGTACCTTCAGGAATGAAAACTGTTCCTTTAATTTTCCCCTCTTTTAATGGTATTCTCTTCACATTTGGTGCCATAAAGGTCCTGTAGATAGTTTGCCTGGCAATTTCTGATCCAGGCTTTACCTGATCCGCAGTTAAATCACCATCAAACACCTGTATCTTAAACTCCATGGGTCGGTCCACATCTTTCTTCACTAGCCTAAAGATGGAATTCTGTGATGGCACTTTTAGGCTCCAGAATAGACCCATGGCTTCAACACCTTAAGAAGAAAATAAAAACTACTAAATGTACATGTACAGTAAATTAAAGACTGACAGAATCATGAATACAGTTCTATTATGCATTAAAGATTGTGACATTTAATCAATTTGACTAAAATGTGCTTATTCATTTAATGTACAAACATTATTTAACAATAAAGTTGAAATATAGACTTACAAATAAAATACAATTTCATTCTTATATGATTACATTTAGAAATATTTAAACTACACATGCAATGTATATGTACATTATATATATTTCACAGATAAAATCAAAAATTATGTACAGTGATGTACAAACTTATAATTGAAATACCATTTGCATCGAGTTCCAGAATCTGAATTTGAACTATTTCAGATAGGGTCCGTCGAAATACCCCAAAGAACCCCAAAGAACCCCAAAGACGGTAAAATACCCCAAAGAAGGTGAAATACCTATTTCCAGAAGAAAACAAGTGAATATTTGTGTAATTCCAGAAGA
>Ga0224511_10001314_pt1 | contig 14690 bp, 10 predicted proteins | sample SF_May12_sed_USG_2_FD_169988 | JGI IMG/M metagenome (GOLD analysis project Ga0224511, IMG submission 169988) | Sediment microbial communities from San Francisco Bay, California, United States - SF_May12_sed_USGS_8_1 | ecosystem: Environmental > Aquatic > Marine > Sediment | place: USA...
TCACTCCATCATTCCATCACTCCATCACTCCATCATTCCATAACTCCATCACTCTATCATTCCATCATTCCACCAGAAGAACCGGATACTTTAGCTGAGACACTCAATCACACTGACATTGTGGTCCGACTTTTACCACAACAGAAACAAGCAAACAACCAACACATGAAGCAATGCATTGCCCAATCTACTCCAGGATCCCACTGGGCGGAAACCAATTCAACTGCTCAGTAACGACAAGTCATAGACTTACTCTGTATCTGAGTTCATAGACTTACTCTGTACCAGAGGTCATAGACTTACTCTGTACCAGCGGTCATAGACTTACTCTGTACCAGAGGTCATAGACTTACTCGCATCAGAGGTCATAGACTTACTCGCATCAGAGGTCACTCAACAGGGCCAAAACAGGCTAGTATAGATTTAAATCAGCACTGAGCACTCAGCACTGGTTGCTAGGCCAAGCATCAATCCCCTTGACTACTTGGCGGTTCATTTTACCATTACCTTATCTCTCCAGCTGTGTCAGAACTTGGCTTAGGCCAGTAAAGCCTCGTCAGATAATCCGTGGCCATTTTTATTCACCCACGTCCTAACTTGACGACAGAAAGACAGAGCCACTCAGCCGCTAGGGAAACCTAGTAGTGACTATTCACATTAGGGTATTATGCCACGATATCAATGCAGTCAGTCCACTGTTGTCGTTGTGCACTAATCTCACAAAGTAAATTGTATTGTATTGATTTTTGTTGACAGTGGATTGGGTAATATAAAGAAAGATTACAGTACCGGTTCAATGGATTATGGTATTGAGTGCTGAAAAGGTGGGGTATATAAACTTATAACAGGTGGCATGTAGATGCCCAATACTACTGTGTAGAACCACTACTACATATGACTAGCACAAAAAATACTATACCGTAACATTGACGCCATAATTTTTTTCCTTTGAATTGAAAGCCCTATCCGCAAAACAAATCGTTTCCTTCAGCGAGATCTACCACAAGATGTATAATTCTTGCACTCCCCAGTACTCACCAAACTGGATTCATTATACAGGTCACTGGAATGTGACGTGCAGGTATTCACTGGCATTCATAGATGTTATAGTATATGGGATTGTATAATATTTCCATGGGTCTGCGGCTTCTCTGAGCTCTCATCTCCACAAAGCTAATATTACAATAGACAATATTCCGCCACCCTACAGACACACTGTGGAGTACCGATATTAACAGCAAGACTCTTTAATCAGACTACTCGTGGGTGGCTTACGGGCTGTCACTACACACTCGCAGATTTACACCAAACCGATAGCAATGACAACACAACCATGTCACAGTTTTCATTCATATTTCTCTCTAATGCAAGTCGCTCGCTGTCATGGTATAATGATACAGACACGGATAGACTGCCCTAAGACAGAAAAGGCGTCTTCTCTGCTAATTCCAATCACCAGACTGCCCTAGACTGCACGCTTGATTGACTGTGGCCACAGTCCGGAACTTTCTGTTGAGCCGGACCTTACTGTGGAATCCTAATACTAAGGGCTATCCTGCATGCTTAACTTACTGGGCCATCAGGCCAGGCTATCACTACTAGACTACTAGACTATTAGTACGGCTGTGATAAGCAAGATAAAGAGATGTCGGCTCTTAAAAGACTGATGTTCTTAGCCTGAAGACATTGGATTTTCAAAGAGATTAGACCTGAGAGTGCTCATTACAAAGAATAGAAGAACCGCCTCCAGCTACTAAACAAAAACATCTGTGCAAAGATCCTACTCAGACAAAGGGGTCAAAGGCTGCTCTAGTTATTCAACTTCAGTAGTGTAACTAGATTATTGGTGGTGCCATGATATGACTGGTATAATCAGGCTAATTTGAAGAATCATTGCACATGTAGGCAGCTAGTATGACCTGAGTGATAAAGGTGTCTGAAATATTTGCCAAACGTTTAAACAAAACTAGTTGGATTGTATATGACTCTACATTTCGGAGATGAATCCACGTGCCAAAAATCTTCTCAAAGCCTCGGTGGGATTAAAATTTAATGGAAGAAGAAACCATTGGGATTAGATTGTCACAGCCTTTAAATCCAGAGCGTATTTTAGGGTACGCTATTCAAGTTGTTCAATTCCTGCTCAAAAATATATAATCCTAGGGCTGGATTGGCTACACTGACCCTAAAATAGAAATATGATAAATATCACCATGGAATGCAGATGGAAAATGGGTAATGGGCGACTCCTGGCTCACAGAGCGAAATGGGACCGATGGCAATCTTCATGATTTGTTGTCAGTCTAGGTTAGCTAAGGTTAATTTTTTTATTTTACGCGGATAACATTGTTGTTTATGACCATGGTTTCAAAATGGCCCGCAAGAGAGGATATGGCAGTAGAACAAATTTATAGATCAGAAAACGAAATCGGAGATGATCCGGTTAAACATCGTCGATTCTGCACATACAAGCCAGGACTAACATAAGTGAGGAAAGTGTCGGGTGAGAGTAGGTTTGGGTGGATACTCACAATCTTTGGTGTGGTAGAAGCTGGCATTTTATACCTGAAGTCTATTGCATAACTCATCAGTTTGTTCATGAAGATATGCTCAAGCGAGGTATGAATGTTCACCCGGTGATGGTTAACAAAACACCACCAGGCAAGCATTCACAAACCGCTGTCACTGTTCACAATATATCCGCTGTTCAGTTGTCTAGTCCTCTATCCATTGGAAAGTCAGTAGACTATAATCCGGTCGGACGGTCCGCCGATATTCAAATGACATCCCGGACAATCCCAGCTTGAGGCTAACAATGAGGTTGACCGCTCCAGCGACCACTTTATTGTCGACTGATTGAATGAATGAAAGAAAAGCGGTTTTTTAGCCAGGGTGATTCATTAAGTGGGCTGTTGTTGATTTCACAATGTTAGGAAGGCATGTGTTTATCACACTGTCTGTGAATCAGCATTCAGGTCATGATATAGGTTTCTCAGTTCTTTGTGCGTATCTCGCCACAAGAAAGCCTTGGGTAGCTGTGGTTAGCGTGATTAGCAGAAAAGCCAATATTAGAATAATGCCAGATCGGGTGTACTAACTTGAGTGCATTGTCTAGGCCGCATGCCCTCGCATTAGTAATGGAGCGCCTTCTGTCTGCGCCCAGCCCCCCTCCCCCAGACAGATGGATGGATGGATAATTACTTTCTGCCGTGTTACGCATCTTATCCCCCAGAGTGTACGCTGATGTGTCGACATCTTTCAGTTTTTTGCTCCAGACATATTAATAACTTGAGTATAATTCTAAAGTCAGTAGTTCATCACAGTGACAGGATCCTGCAGTAGACTATTATCAAAATAGAGGTTACATTCTCTGAATATGATGCAATCACCCTATAATGATGGTAGCAGTGACAGAATCCATCCGGATCACTGCCATATGAAGGATATAGGGCATTGGTATCATTCTATCAGCCATCAAATTATTCTCTATTAGCAAATATCCACAGACATCAGTCACTACAGACACAGAACAGGCACCACCAGAGGGTTCAGATAGGCCGAGGGCTCAATAAAAAGTAGAACAGCTGTCAACAGTATTTCTCAGGGTGAGCTGTTAGATGGCTTTCTAGACTTTACACCTGTGTACCCAATAGAGAAGGTACCTCTATGGGTGGACGTCCTTGGTGCTATCCGAAACTATGATGGCATTACAAGAGAGACAAACAACTGTTATTGAACCACAAACGAATGTCTGCTCCAAGGCCTAGAATGCTATCCACTAAACCATCACTTCACCAGAGGTCTAATAGCATGACCCACCGACGTGTGGACCACGCTCTGGTGTTAGACCAATCGCTGCCCCAACCATGGGAAAATGGACCCGCTGCCTTGTGGGCAGGCTTTTCAGTCCAAGGCTAGGGGTGTCAACCCCGGCAGAAAATCATGCCTCGTAGAAGCATAAGGGCATGTTTATACTCTGAAGCCCAGATATAATGTGGCCATCTACTGCATTCGGCCCACATCCAGTCGTCTCGGCACCGCCGTGCCACTGGTATCCTGTGGTCCCCGGACGAGAGAGTGAGGTCGGCGATGCGCGCACCTGCTTCACTTTAAACAAAGTCACAGCGCAGTTCAACTGTTTCACCCTTGAATGAAACAGTTGGTCTTCATCACACATGATGGACACACACACTTCACCTTTACTAGAAGGTTCACTGGAAAAGATACTTAGTTCTCTATTATAGGGCTGATGACTGGTACAGTTCAGGCCCTGTGCCTTTGAGAAGGGGTGGTCGCAGTTAGTCTGTGGACAGTATTGCATTCCTAGGTTAGCTACCAGCTACTAACTACTGGCATTGCATCTACAATCCACTTCTGGCTCCCTCAATCCTACTATAATAAAACTAACAATAACTAATAAAACTAATTTTGGAATAAACTAATTCATATCATATCCAAATTTATCAAAATACTGCCAGTAAAAATCCTAGAAAAAAGTGTGGCAACCCATACGATTCTGATGCTTTCGGTTAATGTTCTGTGATTGCTTGATGGTCCACCACATATAGGTACACATATTTGGGTTACAGCTCCCCTTGGAAGGTGGACCATGAGGTTCAGTGACCTCCATATCTAGGACAGAAATCACAAATCTTCTCATCCTAGCTAAGGTAAAGGTGGCCCTTTAATTTAAGTACTGCTCCGAAAGATAGAGACTGCGAGGAAATTCAACTTTAAAACCGTGCATGCTGGAAAACCGTGCATGCTGGAAAATGGCATGGATGAAAGTGTACTCACTTGACGGCAGTGATATAAAACAGTTCTAAAACTGCATGCAAAACTGCTAAACGCCCCTAATACAAAAACCCAAGACAGGAGTGATTGATTAGCGCTGTAGGTTTGTATGTAAACCGGTGTGATCGTAGAGTTATCCTCCTCCTTCTCATATACTTTAGACTAAATTATGACTGTCATGGTTGGGTAATAATTTTTGACTGGTGATACAGTACATGACTTGCTTATTCCTGCTAAAGTTGCAAATACATGGGAAGATTATGCTCAAGCGTGGTGGCTGCCCGAGATTTGGACCCATCATCATAATTAGCTGGTGTAGCCATTTTATACCAGTAACAGATACAGTGACCAGCAGCCAATTCATAGGAAATCTAGGCCGAATTTAGCAGTTCACACCCTCAGTATTGGAATTAAGGAATCACTATAATCCCATGCAGTTTGGGGGAGCAGCTGTCTTCCTTCATCCTAATCAAGTTCAGATCAATAAATAAATCAATCAACAAATCAAATAAACAATATGTTCTTATCTCAGCATCAGAGCCAAAAGAACCTGTAATAGGAACTGTTCGGAAATTCCTTGAATTGAATTCAGGCTGTTGCAAGTTCTTATGAACCAAAGATCAATGCTCTCCATATTCCATGCTGCCAGTGTCACTCCGATGGTGCTTTCTCTGAAATCGAAGGTCATTGTTAGACCAGCATTACCGCTTTATAAAGTCTAGAATGTAGATTGTAGCTGGTTGTTGATTTTATTGACAACAGCATTAGATATTCTCCGGATAATGAGCAAAACAGTAAGCAAAAAGGGACGGAGACAGTAACCGTAATCATAAAAAATATAACAAGAAACTTACAACTCATAAATTATAAAATACAATAAAATAGATCTTCAATGGCCTATTCCATAACTGTGGAATGGAAGGACTTGTGAGTAGGGGAACAACTCCTAAAGGAGAGTTGTGATTGAGCTTAGGTAGAAAAAAAACAGCCTAGAAAATATCCTGTCTGAATGGCGCATCACACCCATGGCTTCCTAATGGGATGTTTCGGCGGGGGCAGCGGGCATGGCTAGGCTGATAAGATTGAGCTGTGATGGAGTGAGGATTTGAGCGCATCGGCGACTCTGCCGAATATTTGGACACCTATGTCATAACATAGTATATATAAGGAAAAAGCTGTTTATTGGGTGTATAATTCTTGATCATACAGTCTGCCTTGTTGGCTAAAAGAGAAGAAAATGGATGTGTGGTTGAAACCAGACTCGTAGCTTTAATCAAGGTAGTAAGATTGCAGATTACAACCAACTCTGTAGAAGAAGTCTGTATATTAGCCTCTGTATATCTCTTGAGGCCATGAGGCGCTGGTTTAGTTCGTGAATCATGTCCTGTAACTGCAGTGGTCTGTAGGCACGTTCCAACTATGCAAAGAATCATTTGTTTTGGAACTGCTTATGACACAGAGGGATACTGGGTACTGACGGTTTAGGCAGAGTAGAAAATACAGAACCCTTTATATAGAGAAGGACCTCTAATGGTTCTGAGTAGAGGCACTGAGTGGGTGTGGTGAGTTATTCTCCCAGCTATGGGCTTTTTATCAGGTAAGTGAAGTTTCCTAACAAGTATGCATGTGGATAACACTGTTGTGTCAAACTACCCGAGGTGAAAAGTCTGTTCTCGACGGGCGGCCATACTGAGCACTCTATTACCGGAGGTTCGCCGATTATCTGGTTTCCACGATGGACCAACATCAGCACCTACAATATGGGGTAGCAGTGAAAATAACCAAGTCTCCATCATCAAAAAGTGAAGTACAATAACAGGCACATTGGGCTGGATCACCACTGTATAAATACTGGAGCTTCCAACTACTGGATTAAAGTCGAAATCAGTCAGCGTAATAATTGCAGTCTGAGTCGCAATGAGACTGATAAAAAATTATTCCTATTATGCTGTTGTTCTTCTTCATTAGTTGTCCTTAGAATTGAAAATCTTTCTGAACATTTTTGCGAACACAACCGAAGGAGCTGGGTCAATGAATATGCCCCTGAGTTAAGGTATAATTATTGTAAGAGACTGCTGAAATTTCACGAATTCATTCATCAGGGAGGGGAGAAAACTAACCCCGATAAGTGGAGTACTCGGTGATTTCATAGCCACTCACGTTTCAGGTAATGTAATAATATAAAAAATAAATGAGCCATTAACAGAATTCATTCATTCATCAATGGGTAGGGTCTCAATGAAAGCTTAACTCAATGAAAATCACTCATGTGGTGGCCATGCGCCTCGAACCAGTTAAACTGCACTTAGAGGAAATATGATTTCTTCAATACTATGCAAGTCTCAACAGTCACCGAGTGACGAGTACATGGTTCATCGGGTGAAAATAATTCAAATTGCATAGATTATGGTGCGATGGTTAAATAAAGTAGTTTGGCTCATCGTTATTCAGCTTCGGGTGCTATTGTACTAGCAGACAAACCTGATATGCTTGAACTAAACCTTATGGTTTCAAGATCTACTGAAAATATGTGACGTGTTATACTAAAATATACATTTTATATCATTTACTAAATCCCGGAAAGAAAAACATCATATTTATGATTTCCTGAATGTCCACGACTTGACATTTTGAGATCTAGAGTGCCTACAAACAGTTTTCAATCAGTCACTGTTTCAAATAAAGGGGTTATGACATGGCCAAAAGTGTCTTCTCTTTTTTACGGATTCTGAAGCCTACCATGGACAAATGGGCCCAATACCCAGTTCAGATGGAAGCTTAGATATAGCCCTATCCAATGCGCATAGTTAGAGCTCCTGGTGAAGCACTTCTCAGACCGTCAACGCAACAGAATTGGCCTCGAGATAGGAAATTAACACAGAGCTGTTGGTGTTTGCATTGATTTCTTGGCTTACGAGCTGATATTTGGGAAATCCTCTTGCAGGTGCATACTGGATCTGTAGTTACGCAAGGTTGAATAGAGAAAATGTTCAACAAAAATATACAAATAGGGTATAGTTTTTCACCTCTGTCAGCGAGTGTTGGTGCCATTATTGCTCAAAGATAGAGGCTTGAATGCATTGGTCTCTATGTAGGGCTAGGAAAAACCCAGCAAAGCACTTCTTATAACTTAAGTTTTCTCCAATATTACGGTCAATTCTGAGTTCTACTCGATGTTATGAGGGAGTAAAAATAAGTATGTTACTAAGTTTTAGCAATTAGATCTCATTTTCTTTCTACATGGCTCATTCGGGCCGTAGTTATTCGAGTGACCGATATTCGTTTTGTGGAAAAATACAACTCGCTATCGCTGCAACGGATGCGGAGTTGCCTCTCTTTAAGAATGGGGATGCAACTCCAAAAGCGCGTCTACCATTGACCGTGACATAACCCCTTTAAGGAGTGAAATGTTATTTGAAAACTACAAATGGCAGAGCATCAGCTATACTATTCAATCGAAAATCAAAAGTGTCTGCTTCATGCATCATTAAGTTTATATGAGGCCACTGGTTGATAAAGCACTATATCAAGAATTGGTGATATATTATGCATGTATGAAATCGGTGAAACTCAATGCAATGCTAAAAATTAGGATTATCACCCCACGATTCGGATGAAAAGTGGACTGCTTTTTTGTGAGAAATGAGCAACTTTCTCGTTGTAAGATTTTGAGGAGTAAGTACCGAGCAGATGACTAGGAAAGTCACTAAAGGTCTTATAATGGTAGTGATCAGGGAGTTGTTTTCTTCTCATGGGTAAGGTCTCCAATATAATAATAGCCCTTACCTGTGAGAACGCTGTACTGCCGAGGTAGTGGTCGTTGTAATGGGATCTCATACTTGGGTTTACTCATATCAAGCATGGCTCCAAGCTTGTTGTGCTCGAGACCGTACTGACTGAAGTAGTTGGTATGAGACTGAGGCTGCAGTGCACTACGAATATCCCGACTCTCTGTGGCTATTGCCTTGTTAGTAAGAACCGGTTTCAATACTTCATAGTGCTGCAAAAGCATAAACTACTCAGAACATGGGTGTATAGTCAGATCCTTAGGATATAACATGGTTGAAAAGGTACATGTGAGGCGGAGTGGGGGATAAATGGATAGCGGGATCGGATGCGCAGTGTCCTTTATGCTGAGAGTTATCTTTCCTTGTACCTCTAGGTCATCGGGCCCTGGACCATCTGGGAAACAAGCAATAATCTCTATGAAAATACACATGGAAAGAGACTTTTAAAAACATTTTTATCTTTTTTGAAGTTGCATGGTAGGTCTATTCTCGAAACCTGGCTGATGAGACGATGAATCTATTAATTAAGGGTGTGACGAGAGTGATTTTGATAATGGACTGTCCCGGGTGACAACCGTATGTTATCTTTGTGGTTAGCCCATGAAACCTTCAATGCGTCGCATAACAATTCATAACTCAACAGTGAAATTTCAAGTTAGACTTAGCATTTTTCAGCCGGGTTGTCGTCGCAACTTAGAGATAAAAGTCAACAAAAATTTTATTACGTAGTTGGCGCGATACCCATCGTCCCGGTTCCGAAAATAGGCCTAATGTCACAAGAGTCAGCAAGATGCCTTGAGTTACAAGATCAATTGCAGCCAAAAATTACACAACTAGTGTAGGTTTGGCATAACTTGCTCCACTGATAGGCTAGTATGGTACAACTAAAGGTTTCTTCTGTGTATGGGAATTAAAGACCTAAAAGACCAACTCAGGGTCTCGCTGGTAGACAAACTCACATAGAGCACTGCAGTTATATATCTTCACAAGCGAAAGATAGGTGACTAACTAAAAGACTACAGCTGCGAAGTAACCACAAACTCAGATCATGTTGAGCTAATAGGTGCATTCGCGTGCTCGCGACCGAAATTTTAGGAAAAATTTCGGTCGCGGTGAGGAACCATTGTTGAGTTCAGGATGGACTTTGATCGGAACAGAGTTGTCCTCTCTCAACTTTAACTCTGGTTAGAGCCGAACGACCGTTCGCGATTCCTTATCTCAATGTAGTAATCAAGCCTCTTTGGGTAACCTTGACATTTGCCTAGACTACTAGGCTAACGCCTACTTTCGGTCGCGAATTCTGTTCGCGTGCTTCAGTCGCGGGCTGCGACCGAATGATGCTTTTTTGGATCGCGCTTTTCGGTCACGCTATTGCGCAATTTAGCAGATTTCGTGATCGAAATCCATTTCCGTCGCGAAAAACCCGAATGCGCCTATTATCAGACTGGGCCTGCGATTATACAGGGTTAATTAACAAAGTGTCCGGCCCTCCCTATATGAGCGAGAACTCTATGATCTGTAGAGACGTTGGCAGCAACGGTATATATGCAGTTTCTTTGATTTTAATCATCGTTAATGACATGGATTATTGACATGGATTAATGACATGGATTATTCCTTATTTCAATCTGTGTATCTTGGCATTGTTTCAATGGAAAAGAAGCAGATAAACCGCTCAAATCCAAGTTTTTGTGCATGTGAGGGGTGCCCAGAAAAAGATGGAATGCCTGCGTTGGCTCAGTAGCCAATGATGAGCAACCAGTAAGAGTTGCCACTCCCTGATTAGTTTGGGTGAAAACCTCGGGGGCCTAACGATAAAATTTATGAAAAACCAAACAGTTTTTTGTTGGGTAAACCTCTGCTAAACTGCATGATATCAACATATAGGGAGATCTGCTCCCGGAGTGGAGGGTAGGGAATGAGGGGATAACTCTTGCTGAAGGACACTAGACTCACCGATGAGGAGTGCTTGTCAGTGAAGGTGTCCTTATACATTGTACCGGTCTGGAAACCTGGTTCCTTACCAAATACTATCTGTGATGAGTGCATAGACCTGCAGGCGTGTGGACGGTATGAGGGTTTACCTGGCTTATCTCCATACTCCTACAAATAACCAGAACCAACTCAACTACTGTCAATCTACCAGGCGCCAACAAAGTTACAGCCTGCTGTGATTTTATTATGGGGATAACGTTCTACCCAATAGCGAAGATTTAAAACTTCTATCCTAAAATAAAGCAATAACATTGTGTCCTCGTGGCTAAGCGCCGCACTAGCCAGTGAAAACACTGCTGACGTATAATCATGTGCCATAGTTTGCCTGTGTAAAGGCTCAACTATACAGATTGGTTAACAGGGTACAATTAAAACACCTCAGCGAATGGTAAGAGGTACAAAGCTGCGTGTTCAAAAATCATCTGGTTGAACCTTTAGATGTTGATAAAACATCAGGATAATGCTGTCACAAAACTCATGCAAGTTCAGGCATAGGCTTGATGGGTAACTTGATATAGTTTAACACTTGGCTCAGAAGCGCCAAGCTATACCTATAGATTTCCTATACATAAAAGCTGTATCATGTACGCTAACTCACTGGTTATGATAGTTATGTGTGCTAGCCTTGAGGCGGTTAAAACTGATTATCTGCTAGAGGATTCGCTGTGACCACCTCTGATTAAAGCTCAGATTGTAATACCAGACAGAGTAGATGGTTTACAGCAAACTCACAGGCATCACCAATAATTTGAAGAAACAGACATTCTAATGCCGTCATTTCATCACATGTCACAGACTCTCGTGTGTAACATTCCTTCTGAACTTACATATTTGGTTGTAGAGAGAAACTGTGGAGTCACCGGTTGATAACTGATAGTTGTTGCATGCATCGGTCTCTCACCCTTTTTCGGAGTTATGTACTCCTCATTCAGAGTCACTATCTGCCTCTGGTGATAAGGCAGTATTACAGGATATGTATCCTGGTCGGTACGTATAGTACCCGAGCTATGTCCTTGACCTCTCGGTACAGATCGTTCACCGCAATCTTTTCCAAAATACTCGCCCAGCTGTTGGGGGCTACGGTAATGAAGACGCGCATCTAGAGGCCGTAACATGACTAGCAGCAGAGCCAATGGCAGCCTGTAAAAGACGCTATATTATATCGGGTTAACAGTGACATTCCGTCGGCGCATCATAACTGCTGGCATACAAAGCCCCTTTTTAGAAGGAAACCCTCCTTTAAATGATGCAATGGTTTGAGAAGGTATTGGCTTCTTAGTTCTTACTTTTTTGTGACTATCTTGACCAGTGTCAATGGTATGCAAAAATTGGCATTGGTATTATGATGTCCTACCAGAAATCAAACCAGGAGTCAACTCTCAACACAAGTTCACCCTATGTGTATGGTGGTTTCAAGGAGATCATAGAGAGCTACAGAGCAGAGGTCGTAAACCTGGCCCTACTTGCTACACCTGGTCTTTTACTTTGCTAATGGTATGTGTATTTTAGTTGTACCATTTCTGTGTGAAACCAAACAAGTACTTGTTGCAGAATAAGAATGGTAGAGTAATCACTCACTGTTTTACGTTTCTCCAACCTTGGTTACTCTTAATCAGCTACTGTGTGAAATCCGGTGTACTGAGCGCATGGGTACCGTGCAACGGTATTGACTTTGTCTGAATAATTACCACCTAATGTTTGCCAAACAAAACCAATACAGGTGAACGAGAGCTACATTGAACTGATTGCTCTCATTTCCTGTGACCGCATCACTCATAAAGTGTACACAATTCCGCGCGTTAAAATCGACTACAGTCATGACAACCAAACTTTGAATGACTTATATCTGTACTTTTTTTTATCTTTGCTGCCTTCTTTTTTTGGTTAAATGTTGTATAGTCCTGGAAACATCCCGTTAAAATCTTTCGAAGAGAAGTTCTATTTGTACGCGGGTGAAGACAAATCACCAGGCAACGAAGGAACTTAGAGTATGGACAGCCTATTCAACTACAAACGTTCCGGAAACGTTTTGGCACTGTGCGTACTATGATCCGTTTGCGATATCCAGTTGAAACAAAGAACCCCAACAAACCGTCGGCTCCTGTGGCGCAATTGGTTAGCGCGCCGTACTTATAATACAGTATGAGATGCGGAGGCTGTGAGTTCGAGCCTCACCAGGAGCACTTCCTTTTTCCCGGTGACTTGTTTGCACTCGTGAATCGTGATTATTTAAATAATTATATTTATATTTATTGCTTATGCTTTGCAGATGAATTTGTCATTTCATACAGAAACGGTTTATTACTTGATTGGTATTCAAATGAGAACAGTATGCTCTGCAGCTATCGTAAGCGTAGGGTACCAATTTGCATTTCCTGCATTATGCCTTTATTAAACAGTACATTCGGCTTGAAGCTCTATCTCTTGATGTATCACTGCTTCAAATCTTTTGCAGGTTGATACCCTGCATGTGCCACAAGCTCTTCTCATAGCATACCCTGGTTTACATACTCCAGGTTCAGGTTATCATTAAAGAGTATATTCATATGTCGAGCTGTATCCTGGCATTCCGGACCTACAATCAATGTGAAAAGAGAACCAGCTAGATACCAAATCCAACATCTTAGCAGCTAAAAAAATTCATATCAGAAGACACGATATTCGCTGAATTGAGAGCATCACACAGTCTAGCAAAACCCGGCCTTGATACTGGCCGCTATTTCTGATTATTTAGACGTTTATTTCTATGGTGCTTATATAGAAGTTTGTTCTATATGTACGGGCCGCGATTGTAGTTCAATAAGGATGAAAGCATAGTTGTATATACACCTATTATAGCATTATACTATACACCTATGGGTGCAGAATCAAACACCCAGTGTAGTGTACTATCCCTTAGGTGACTGCTTTACCCCCACATGATGGCGATGAAATAACCTTTAACAGGAGTTAGCCTGTATTTCATCAGGATCAGTCATGGTTAATAACCGTCCCTCTATGCTGTCTATTACTGACATGTTTCATGTGGTCCTATTAGGTCTCCTTCATGCAGGTTATCTCCTCCGCCGTCAGAGTCATCTCCCTTCCCTTCTTCCCTTCTCTTCTTCCGCAGAGCCTCCTTCTGGTGCTGGAAATGGAACCAATGACAAACTTACATACGCTTAAATAAAAAGCTTTTTTGTTGAATGTGACATCTTGATGCTCGGCACTGAAAAATAAAAGGGTCAAGTGGTGACTTGTTGAATATACCAGCGATTCTTAGCCTATCCCCCTTCACTCACCCAAAACCAGTGGCGACTGAACTGGTATTTGAATTGCATACCCAGACTCTAAGACCAGTGCACTTGCCTGGTCCCGAAGTCCAGTGACCTATTCACAAAGCAACTATTTCCCCCATAAGACACAGTCCCCTTTTGACTCTTTCGATTAAGTATTTGATATAAATTTACATGAGAAGAGACAATACCTCACAGTCGAAGCAGCCATTGGGATAGTTTGGTTGCTGGAGAGTATTCCGGATAGTTCCGATATGATCCATGGCTTCATGGGCAAAATGAGACAAGATGCGCGACTCTGCATCCTACATGGATATACATTACCACAGTCACAGTCAGAACTGGTTAGCGTTTGTGGGCTATAAAGTTGTGTAATCTCTTGGCTGGACATCCAAACAATTTACATGTGACCAAAAGATATGATATGATCCTAAGCGAGATCATAATGGAAGCATGAACTCATAGCATAATTCTTATGGTTCCCATCTTTACAGCACAGAAGTTAAGAATTGGGTGAGGAGCTCAGTCTTACGCCAAAAACTCTGACCACTGGGTTATCCTCCTCCCTGTAGCTGTAATCATTTGCCATGGGTATGCTACTCACCGCATCATAAGCTGTTTTATAGCCATTCAGTATTTTCTCTTTATGCCATGGTGGACCCCATGGGGCAAACTCTTTCAAGCCATAATACTCTGATCCATCTCTACATAGACAGTGAAAAGAGATTCAAGCTTTATTAAATGCTTCCAATGGTATAGCAGGATTTATGAACACATGGTACAGGGCGTATGGGTGACTATCGTTTGGTATCGGCAATTATAGAGCAAATGATGGCTT
>Ga0224511_10001315_pt1 | contig 14684 bp, 8 predicted proteins | sample SF_May12_sed_USG_2_FD_169988 | JGI IMG/M metagenome (GOLD analysis project Ga0224511, IMG submission 169988) | Sediment microbial communities from San Francisco Bay, California, United States - SF_May12_sed_USGS_8_1 | ecosystem: Environmental > Aquatic > Marine > Sediment | place: USA...
TGTAGGGCATAGCAGTCCATCTTGTGGTACCTTAATATGTATTTTATCGGTTGTCAATTAATTTAAAACTTGTATTATATCTGTTGATCTGGGGGTAACTGTTCTACAGATACATAATTATTGAGATACAACAAAATAAGTTGTGCTACACTACGAGAAAACATTGGTAACAAGAAAATATTGGTTTTCTTTACGGCCAGATCTCAGTGGAGTCCCCTTAATATATACATAAGTCGTTAAATGTAATGTTATTTCAAGCCAGCCATTATGTATGCTATTTAATGGCTATGAAGCTACATGCACGTTTGAAAGTCTACGATAAGTTGTGTTTGTAATAGAACATACTGTAATTAAACATAGATATGCATTAACGCACATTATCAAATTTCTCTTAATTCACGAGGTAATTAAGATGATCCGTGTGCTTCAAAAAATGTCCTAACCATATTAAACAGAGGTGGTTCGTTGTAAGCACACAGAGCTTTAAACTAAACGATTTGTAGTAATGTGGATAATATGTAAATAAACACAGAATATATGATAGCATGTTGTTTCATCAGATTATATCACTTCGAGTTGTGACGCGTGATGCGACTTTACACTGGCTACGAGAAGAGGTACAAACTGACGGGTAGACATGCTAACATTTTGTTTCTTTAATAACGTACCAATTGCATAACATTCCAGACAATTTCAAAATTTTAATTTTTAAACTGCGAATCTGCTTCGCCTGTGTTTTAACTACACTTAAGCAAGGACTCCAACTAAGTGTCGGGTTCAATTACCGGCTCTGGCAAGGATAAATTATGTTTGCCTTTATTATTATTGTTGTTGTTGCGTGTGTTACTTCTTTGGATTAAAATCCTTATTTCACATGCAATGTAGCGATTCCTTTTGCAATGCTATTTCTTTCAGTACGCTTAATATAATGCAACATTTTGACCAATTATAAGGGTATCCAACTATTGAAACAAAATCTTTAAGAATGGTTCCGTGTCCTTCCAAGCGTTAGCTTGGTAAATCTAAGCGCGCTGCCGTTTTCAGCTATTGTAATGTAGGAGCCGTACATGTATTTCATTGTATTACACGAAACATATGTTATAAGAAACTCGTATAAAAAATCTTATCAGTTTAACACGTAAACACAAACACAATAAGGTCTATCATGTAGGGGCATGTCTGATTGCGATACATCGTGTTTCTCGTGCATTGATAACCTGCGCATTGAAAAACACACATAACTATTACACACAGACAAGTGCTTCCTGGAGTTAAAAGATAAACATTCTTTAATTATGTCAACATGCAATGCAGACGTGGTTGTGCAGTTGAAGAAGGTTTTCATTATTATTATTGTTCCAAGATTCAAAATTGACATATATACATGTAGTACTATCCGAAAGTCTTTTGCAGACGCTGTCTGTGTGGAGGTTGTAGATAATAATGTAGATGGCCATGTAACTTTCACAACATACACGCTTAAAGATGCCATGCCTGTATCTTTAGACCGGACTTGTTTGCATCTAACTTTTTAACGATACTGAAAGAGTGAACACTATATCCGTAAAACTATGCCGTAGAAACTGCCAAATATAGTTATCCATGGATGTTAAGATATTGCTGAAAAATGGCTTCGTTGAAAAAGTATGGCTTGGCTTTGTTTGTTTATGTTTCTACCTATAACGTTAAAGCAATGACCTAGCTTGACTGCAATCGATATATTCAGTTGACTTGATGCCCGACAGGTAGCCCTTGACTGCGGTGCAAGATATCCCGTGTTCGATTCCCAGGTCTGGCAAGGATTTGTGTTTGTTTGCTTTATTGGTTGTGTTGTTGTTGTTGTTGTGATTTTCATGACATTTTGCAATTCCTTGTACACTGTTAATGCATTTCGTAAACCGAACATAGTGCAAAATTTGTGACCAATTATAAGGGTATAAAGACACATACCTATCATATATAAACAGTTAAAGTCTATAAAGACATATGTACATGTATACGATAGTCACCACGTTCACCAGGGTCTTCCCCTGCGCGTTCGCTACGCTCAAGTTTGGTGTTAAAAAGGCATAAAAATTGTCTATTTAGCCATTCAGTAATACCAATCTTATTAAATGAAATTGAAAAAATGCTTATGAAAAACATGACTATGAGCCATTCAAAACGACAATGCGTTATACGGTGAAAGTCGTTTGTATGATTCAAAACAATTATTCTCTATCACATATGAAAGATATTCGCACAGTAGCAAAATATCATGGGAGGGCAAATATACTACATCTAGATATTTCTTATGATTCAGGCAATAAAACAGGTATGTGTAAATCTTTCTAATGAAGATTCCACTTGAACAATCAAGCGTTTAGTTTTTTCTCAATATAAACGTATAGTATCAAACATTTCGTACAAAGAGATGATGATAACACTTCGTAAAATAGAAGTTGAACACCAAGGCTACTGTTGATACACTACAAACACATTACTATATTCTTCATTTAAATAATCTGATGTGCTTTACGCTTGAGACTATTGACCTGTAAAGAGTGTACTTCTTAAAAAAATTTGTCCCGACAGACGTGCTATAATTCTGTTATGATTTAATCAATAGCAGTAAACTAAAATTTATAAGACAATTTTCCTTATTCAACACACATGTGCACATTTCGTGAAACTTTTAATGCTCCATCGGAGAGTTTAAACTAAATACGCACACGAAAAAAAAGAATCGACCTTTAATTAAAAAAATAAAGATATAATAATTAGTATAAGGTTTATGTGCTTCATAATTACAGGGTATACAATATTTACTATCAATTATAAAACATGCCTAAGCAAATTTTGTTTTAACATAATGTGTTGAAATATACATTAAGATGTCATTAAGCTTAACGTCTTAAACTTGAGATAAGGTTAATCTCTGTAAAATTGCCTCTACATGTGTTAAGTGTTTTACTGTGTTAGTAAACGCACGCTTTTGAAACCGATTAATGGGACATATAAATCTTATATGATAATCCCTACTCATTATAATAATGGCAAGTGTATAATCTCGTCAAGGCGGGATATGAAGATAGAGGCATAAACCATTTCATAAACAGTAGGATTACATTTAGATTATTTGTTGAATTCCGTTTAACCTTTGCGGGAAGCATCATTATTCCGCGATCAAAGATGATACAACTCAATTAGAACTAAATAACAGTTACATGAAATGGTTATGTTTTGCGTTCAATGCATCAATGCTTATATTTATTCATGCAACTAAGACTCTGAGTATGAACTCGACTTATTTATTAGTTTAACTCCTGTCTTGGATTGCCGTCCAGACATTCATTTTTGTAGACTAATTCTATCACGGTAAATTCATTTCAAGCAAATCCTTCAAGTGTCTAAACAACTGCACAACTGTAACTATTTAATAACCATGTTTTCTTTGACCAGCCCTGTTGTTTAAAAAACAAACGCCGTTACTTATATCTTTCTTTACGTTCGTTATACAGAAGCTGAGTAACAGTGTACGTGAAGAGACCGTATATCCTGCAGAAATCTTCCAAACTTAAACATACGCGAATATGACTACAACACACACCAACACGTAATTTAGAAAAGTTTTGAATCTGTATTAAAACGCGAATAAATAGTTTAGCTGGCAATGCAATTTCGAACAATCGTGTTTAATGCATAGTTCCACAAATGTTTAATCTCCGCCCATATTTGCTGAAATCCATTGTTCATGTGATAAGGTTTATCACAATCAGGAAGTACACAGTCTATTGTTTATACTAGGTCAGACTGTCACCTGACAATATATCCCCAATCGATGGAATTAGATTGACCATGTACTGTTATAAATGATCATGATTGACAGTTGTGGAACTGCCCATACTTGGACGATTAACATAGAAGGCGATAAGAGGTTTATTACCAAAACCAAATACATGATCTTGTTGTCTGTGAAATCGACATTTACATAATTAACGATACTGCCTACATTGTTTTTGTGTGATTATTTATAAAAGCGTTTCAACAAACCCCGTTGAGTCAAGTTGCGTCTATAAATACGATACTCGCATGAAACCTGCAAAACATGCAAAAGACACATTATTGTTAATATGCAAGTTGTCAGTGGTTTAGTTTATCATCGGCATTTCGTTATAGATTCCCCTCCATCTCCAAATGCGAAACATAGTTAAGGAACTATACAATTAGCAACACGACCGTTTGTTTGGATAACGCCTATACTGGAAACGTTTTTGCAGGTCCATAAAACGTAAAATCTATATACATAATATTACTAAAGAGCCGGATAAACAGCTTTTGTTCTAAACAAATGAGCATCATTGGCACACAATGTGTGTAAGTTTACTATACACATATTAATAAATATTAGGTTTGTAAGGGCAGCTGCACAGTCGTATAGTCATTATTCTAATGAACCTTTTAACGAAACGCAAGAAAACAAAACAACACAACCAAAGCATGCCCAGCTTGCACGATACACTCTGCTTCTCAACATGGCCGACGATATTTAAAAAACACGCTTTTTTGACAATTTATACACGTACTCATACATCTGATAATTGCAAATCGTCGTAAATCACCTTAAACATTAGCATGCTATAATTATATAATACCTGTTTTTCAGATCCGTACTATACTTACATTTTGACGAAATTTAAAAGAATATTTAATGATTGCTTGTATAACAGTTATTTATTACGGTATGTGGATAACACTAACTTTTCAAAGTGTTTCATAATAAATAGTAAATTGCTTAGTATTTTGCAATTATACCCGACAAGTACCTGTAAAGTTTCCGAGGTGCTTCAATGCCGCACGCGACTGGTACCTAATTGTACACGGTTGCAGGGAAAATAAAAATATGAGTAAGTTCATCATAATGGCTTATTATCTGGCGTGGGAATTCATTTGTGGCAGGGCAAGAATTTGGAAAATATAGTTTGTATCTTTCAGTGCATATTTGTTGCAATGCTGAAATTTTTTGTATTATTTTTGTATTTTCAGGTAAGTAAAACAGTATCTTACCGATGCAACGAAATAACAGTAAGTGTGCACAAATGCACAACATCGTAAACTCATGAATACGTAAATGGAACTGCATTGTACGTTTATAATTTTACCTTAAGTGCATTGATAATATTGATACGATACAAATGTTTAAGAAATTAATAAAAAAAAGCTCGTGTTAAGCGTTTTACGATGTGTAAACGGTGAGTTCCATGATATGCAATTGAGAAACCTTATTTATATACATATTGTGAAAGAATAGATTAATATAAACTTCTATTAACAAATACTAGTTTGTTGAAGGTGCGCTTGAAATGAAACACTGTATACCCTGGTAATATGCTATATGGCAAACACAACATAAACTATGATTTAAAGCCTCCTAGATTAGTATGCTGCTTGGCTACCACCAGTTTGGTATGGAAGCTTCCCAAACGACCGGCTTTATCGAATAATAAACAAGCTCTATGATATGTTTATTAACAATAACTTACAAGAAAATAATGCATCTTTATTGGCTTTATGATGTATATGTACTAATACATAATAACGCCGATAACGTCAACATTTGTCTTACATATTGTGTGCAAAATTTACACTTTATAAATAGCCAAGCAATACATGTGTCCAAGTCTGACATTTTGGGTCAAATTTACTTTTTAGCGACAGTGAGAATTTTGTATCATTTAAAGGGGCTATTTTTGTAGATTACAGTTTAAAGTATAACATAAATAAAATATATATATATATGTTCCTATAATAATTGTTTATGTAAAGTTTGCCAATTTGAAACACATGCATAAAACAACACATACGGTGTACATGTTAAATATAAGGTTAGTGAATTTTTACCATTACATTTGTGGTTAATATAATAAGATAATTCTGTAAATATATAATATGTTTATATCATGCTTCAAGAAGTTTGACAGATAACCGCTTTTATCAGTTTATGTATGTTATATTTGATATGTTTTATTTGACATCATTTTTCTCAGTGACTTTATTTAGTCAATTGGAACAAACTCTCATAATTTGCCACAAGTACGCATGCAGTATCACGATACGCACACTTCAACATATAAGTGTATGTAGTGTAAGTAAAATGTGCTTTATTTACAATTTATGTAACTGATTATAAGCTTTTATATAGACTACAACCGTACGTAACAGCTAAAATGTTAACAGATATAAGATCAATATGTTTTAAACTTTTAAAGTTCTGAAATGATTTAACAACATATCCAATGAAGCCAACATAAATGCGTTTTAAATACATGACGTTAAAACAGATGATTACAAAACATTGTCGACATAGTGTTACGCTATTGTTCCGGTTGGCCACTTTCTACCTACACCCTTTATACCCTTTATGTGTATTGTTCTCAAGAATTGTTGTCTGTTGTTGTTTTGTTAAAACATTGGCCTTAAGCAAAGATTCTTACAATGTTTATAGTAAGTATAAAGCTACAAGTATCATGAACTGAAATGCAACAAGGCGATTGTTTGTGTAAATGTGGAGCAAATATTTTAAGTCTCATTGAATCGCAGCGAATCAGAATATAAAATCAACTTAATACTACATTTAATTATATTCCTATTAACTTACGATTGGTGTAATATAGAATACTGCTGATTTTCACATAAAATATACATTTATGAATAATAAATCTTTATTACTGAACACACATATTAAGAGATACACATACTTCATATGTTGCTTGTACGCCTATGCACAATCTATTTTATAAAAATTGTTAACGTCTTCTAAAAGTTAATAACTTTATCGGCACTTGATAGAATATTAGTTAGATGTATTTTACAAAGTGCTTTGGTATTTGTTTTTTTAATTGCCTTCTTTTTGATATTAAAGTAAACATCATTTATTAGTATATTTACAAAGAATGAGATATAAAGATCATACATATCCTCGTTAAACTTCAATATCTCTATATATTGACGCACACAATTTATTTCTAACACCATCCTATTTGTAATAAAACCCTACTTTAAACTGTTACATGATATTTCGGTGTTTATTATTCTGGAGTGATTTCAAACCGATATGTGCGAGTAATGGACCACAACACCGAAGGTATGTCTTTTTTTAAGATGGCATACAGAACACGATGCAGAGGACGACGACACAAACAACAAACCGTCATACTAGATGGAATTTATTTTAATCTCAATACTAGAGTTTCATCCTTAAGCTATATTCGTGACTGTCGAACAATATAGCTTTAAAAACAATTACCTTTTTAAATTAAATATCTAGTTTAAGATTTCTTTTCATGTCTGGGGGTCATATTTACAATGAAAATCCGTGGTTATCTAATAACATTTTATTTTTACCAAATATTAGCGCAAATACGATCGACACTCTTAGAAAGTAAGAAGCTCAAATCCGCAAATTTATTTTCAGTAAAGCACATCGTAACAATAATTACATGTTAACTGTCACATGTGGTAAAAAGAATGATGCTTAGTTTGAATAGAGAGTCTTCTCTTATTATACGATTTGGCGGAGATGTAATTTACAGTTTTGACTTTTGACTTGTCTGTGCATATTTTACATTCACCACATTGTGGCGGTGGTACACACGATTGTCAGGCATACTAATCAAGCCAATAATTGACACTTCAATTAAATCATAAGTGGGAGTAGTTTCATAAATCAAATAAATGGGAAAGTCTACAGTCAGTTGCTTTAACTGGGAGCGACTGATTCTATACGAAACTCCCCATAATGTCCGTAAATTAAGGTAAACGCGTGGAATAATCAGAAACCTAACCTTTGGGTTTCACGTCTTGTTGATATAATGATTACATGAAACGTCTAGTTTCCGATTTTGGTCTTTAATTGTCTGACAAAACCTTTTATTCGCACGTTGAAGAAAATACTGGCAAGTGTATTCATTACAGCACACGCGTAATAATTAAATATTTATAATAAAGGTGAAAGAAAGGTAACAATAGCAGTGTCTAAATATATCACGTTCGTTCGAGAAAACCGTCTAAAATTTTGAATACCAGCATGAAAGTCAATAACGACAAAACAATTAGTCATATTATAGCCACATGCTAAAAGCCGCCACCCATGACCGGACAACAATCGCAAGAATAGTTCCACTTGTATTATGTTCTTATATTATTTTTTCATCATGTGTTTAGAGATTGAAGGTTACACATTATAAGAAAAATGTACTGCAGTCTAAACACAAAATGGGAGCAGTAATACTTGAATTATTATTCATTTTAACGGGCGCATATTCTTAATGAAACGATTAGGATGGTGAACATTAACCCTACTGGCCGTGTACCTATTACCGAAAGATTTTGAATATTGTTTTCTTTTATTCATTCTTTTACGATTTTCTGTGCAATAAAATGAAACAAAATCAAGGTAAGTTCTTTAACTTTCAATTTCAACTAAAAATGTCATGTTTGGATTGAATTCGCGGTAAATAACAGTGCCCAAAACATGATGACCATTTTCCGAAGTTTTTGTCAAAATCGAGACCAATTGCCGAAAAAATATTTGCAAGTAATTAATGCGATTCAATAATTATTGTTTCAACTGCGCATTGTTTTCATAAAAAATACGCAGCTAATGGTCTCTTCTTTCTAATTTTGTTTACAATGAGCACAGACAACGCATTCACCGGAAGTAAGACTTGACATTACAAGAGCCATGTGACTTGCCATGTGACACACTACAGGTGTCTGTTTCATAACGTCATTCAATAGAATTTGACATTGACGCTATTTTTTCGTAAGATTGTGAGAGAATTGAAGTAAAAATAAAAGACGATCTTTTGAAATGCTTTAGAGAATGGAAAAGTCCAATGTAAAAGCCAAAGTTTCGTATATTTCTATTTTTATTTTTTTTGCGCATGCGCACTTGTAAGTGGAATCCCCCTGACGCACGTGACCCAAAAAATGTAAATAAATGTTTCAATCGTCCATATCTTGGCTATTTCTCGTCGGAATTATATGAAATTTTTAAAATTCCATCAATATATATTTATAAATTTAATATACATATTTGACAATTTGTACACAAAAAATAATAGAAATACACGATATTGAAATAAATAAGAGTTTTCGGCTATTGGTCCTTTTCGGTAATAGGTACAAGGCCAGTACTCCAATGTTAAAAGTAAACGACTTTAATTGACTGTTGATAAACTAGATGGATATAAAACTTCAAACTTCCGTTTGCTATCATATCTATTTTATAAGTCTCGAAAACAGTAAATAACTCGACAACGGCACGTAAACTCAGAACAAACTGTTTTGTTGTTCATGCACAAAAGGTAGTCATCTTTCTTTCAAATAACAAACAAACAAACAATGCATTACTATGGTTAACAAGATTTACCGTTAAAAGACACTAGGTGGAAGAAAACAGACATGCTTACCATATGTTATTTCTGCCGTGATGTCTTACACTGTTGTTGTACAGTAGGCAACAAAACATTATATATATACAAAAGTAGTAGATAAAAATCGTACATCTGTCATTTTGTTTGAGTCAACAAAATCGTACATATAAACATTGTTTTTAAATTGGTATATATATATACAAAAGTAGTTGATAAAAATCGTACACCTGTCCTATTCATTGAGTCAACAAAATCGTACAAAGTTGTGTATTTCATCCGCATTAAACAAGCCTTTTCGGCATTAAACAAGCCTGTCGTAAACAAGAAAATTTATATTTATTAGTTAAACATGCCGAACTCTCAAACGCTAGTATATTTTGGGTATGTTCTTTGTGCATACGATATGCTGACGAGGTCAGCACAAATAAACAAACACGCAGCGTAATAAAATTATCTGATCATACAGTGCTCACAACATCAAATCCCTGTCATGTTGTTTCACTTACCAAATGCATATCTGGAATATCAATAATATCATGAAATGGATGCTTTTTGAGATAATGATTATTAATTATCATTTAAGGTGATGAAATACACATAATACAACGCGTGTTATAAAAATCTTCCTAAGACTAGCACAACTAACATTGTTTCAGTTATGTGTACTTCCTTGTACAAGCGTTGTTCTACACTTGACGTGTTGACATTTATACGTCTGGTACCAACAACGTAGTAAATTAAAGATGCTATGCCTGTATTTTTTTTAGCTCATAATTGTTTACATCTTACATTTTAACCATATTTAAGCAGCGAAACCTGCTCCCGTAAATGTGAGAAACTGCTAAATATAGTTGTTAATGCATGTAAAAATATTACAGAAAAATGTATTTGTTGAAAATGCCTGGCCCGCAAATTTGGCTTTGTTTGTTTTCGTTTCGACCCATTGCGCCAAAACAATTGAATGGCTTGACTACAATCGATACTCTCAGTTGACTCGGTGGTGCAGTGGTAACGCATCCGCTTTGGGTGCAAACAGTCCCGGTTCAATCCACTGCTCCGGCAAAGGTTTTTATGTTTGATTTTGATGTTTTGTTGTTGTTGTATATTTACTTTTTTTTGTCTAAAAACACAATATTTATCACAAAAGTGTGCAATTCCTTTTACAATAATAATTTATTGACTAGTATACTAAATATATTGCAAGATTGGTGACCGATTATAAGGGTATAAAGATACATACCTAGCATATTTAATGGACCACGAGAAAAGTCCTGTTTAATAACCTTTGTTATCTCCCTTGCTAGAGGTATCTAGCATTTTGTTTTAAGACACATATAGCGAAAACATGAACATCAATCACCTTAGTTGGTATATTTGCTGGAATGTCATTACTTTCTCAGAAGATGATGGTTATGAATCATATTTCTATATAATATCTTTATTTTATTATATATATTATACATATTCATACCCTTTCATCAGTTTAATTGCAAGACATCAAATATCATGATGTTATTGTTATATTTACAAGTACCCCTTTTATTGACCGAAAGACTGTATGATACCTAAAGATTATAGCATTTATATCTGGCCTTAAAATAACGTCTGTTGAAAAGTTCTTACATGCTCAGATGGATTTAACAATATAGATTTCAAAGATATGGTACCAGACAAATAGGCCGACACTGTGTATTGAAGCCATGTCGCTGCGATTAAAACGTTACGTACAAGCCATTGATCACTCGGCCACAAAGGCTTTATTTATGAAGGATTGATTCATTTTGTTCGTGCGTGTATTCAGGATAAACGTTCTGACCGTGTTTTGGAAATCTCCAGAGAAGTGCAAATGCGACAGGCCGTTTATATAACACAAAGGCACGCAAAACAAAAACTAATTTTTATATTGACATTTGTCTTTCATACTCATTTCGAAATTCATATACTCATTGTCTATATCGTTGGACCAAACGTGTTTATTTGCAACGTTTTAACCATATTATATCATTGTATTATATGCCTTATTTTATGCTTATAAAGTAAGAGCAATTGCCAAATATAATTATGTCTGGTTAAACTTAGGACCGCAGATTTGACTTGGGTTACATATTGAAAGTAACCGTCATCACGTGTCATAGTTGCCAATTGATCAGAATGAGCGGTATAACGTATATCTGAATCAATGGCATCCATGTCCTTAAAGCTCATATTGCTAAGCACTTGACGAGGTGTGTGGTGGTCAAACGTTCCATCCTTTGTTATCATCGCATTTGTTTTTGTCAGAAAATGCAGATAATACTGCTTATAAAATAACTACTTATGTGTTGATTCGTAAATACAGATACATGTACATTGTTGATAGAGCACGTCAATAACATTTTGTTTTGTATAATAAAATTAATGTTCAACGCCCTGCACGCCTAACTTGAGAATTACTATAGAAAGACAACGGGGCTGAAGAATATGAAGGTTCTTGGAGGTTAGCTATGCTTTCTTGATATTGTTTTTCTTCTATATTTATTTATGTTCCGTAGAAGTGCAAACGGGAGGGTACACCTATCTTTTATTAGATGAACCAATTACAACTAGCAGGCGCCACATAAGACATGCTAATCTTTCAAATGCATCAACTCATTTCGTCTTCCCGGTTTAAGGAAACTTGCCGCGAAATATACACTTATTATTGCTGTGCTGATAACGTTTCATAAATATTTATTAAAAAATTTGAAAACATTTAAGATATGCTTTTAAAATACACTTGACCCATTCATTTGTAGTAAACAAGTACTTATAAGTTAAACTATTGACGTTATGTTTACTCTCTTTGTCTTCCATTCTATTGATGTCGCTTACATAATAAATTAAACAAATTAAATAAGCACAAAACAATTATGTAACTTTAACTCTTTATTGTTTTTTCTTTCCCAGACACAACAACTTTATATGATGTCGGGGCGTGTGGTCCTGGGGTAAACCATCATGTCACTGTACAATGGTAACGTATTTGGTTGTAGTTCCATAAATATTCGTAGCTGTGCACATGTACGTTCCGTAGTCTGTGACGTCAGCGTTCGTTACTTTGTATGAACCTGTAGAACAAGTACTGCATAACGTATTCAACTGTAAACATGTTTTTACAAAGTCAATCAACTATTAAACACTTTTTTGCTTGGCATGTTGGTCTGTTCATTTTGACACCGTTTTTCACACTTAATTAGTCGTGTCATGTACAAATGTAGCTTAGTCCAACTAGGGTTTCTGGACATTCTAGAACAAAGTTAGCATTCTTTTGCGCCTGAGTGCTTCCTCCTGTTGATCAGATACAAATGAACACACATACACCGTCTAGTTTCAGTCATCACAGAGAAGTCTTGTAAACCTGAACCTGGTATCAGCGCTTTATGTACTGAGTCAACACATTTTTCAAGTGTTTAAAAGCCTGCTTTAGTTACCAATCTTCTCTAAAATATTTGTTTATTAATATTTTACCCATATACATGTATGATGTAATGGATCGCAGGTCAACTGTTCCCGTATGGCGTTTCCCGGCACCGGATGTTCTGGTTACTGTTACAGACGGGGCTGGGTTTCCAGAAGCGTCGCAGGGAATATCGGCGTCACCTCCGGTGGTTACATGAATGACGTCACCGGTGAATGGGCTAAGAAACGTCGGCTGACGTTCTTCTGAAACAATTTACACACGCAGTATTACATGTAAAGCATTAATATTATTTGGTATTCGTTTATTAAGATTTGTTTTGACTAGAAAAACATATATAACGTGTGAAACAGACGGGGTATTTCAACATATATGATTTGGAACAAGACAAAATTCTCATTTTAAAATGGAGAACATACACTTGTATTCACTGACATGGTGTTGGTGTAAACAAAGGGTTTGTTTCATACCTTTGATACAAAGAATAAAAGACATGACATATCTTGAGTCATACTGTAGCATTCACAATCAGGTCCTAGTAGCCGGAAGTCGCGTACACGAGGGCCGGGCAATCCTTGCTCGCCTTGGTGCCCAGACGGGCCAGGATCGCCCGGGTCTCCCTTTGTGCCGTTTGGTGCCGCCAACTGGTCTCCGGGTGCGCCCTGTGTTCCATTGTCCCTGGGAACGCCTGTCAACCGGGCTCTCCCTGGTAAAGACGATGACCAATTTTAACTAAGGCGAGGAATTCTCAAAAACACGGGGGCATTAATACAGAAATTTGAAGAAGAACGTAGGTCAATCAGGTCATGACATGTCACGTTTGAAAAATGTAATAAATAAATCAAACAGATCATAAGAAGCGCTACCGGTATTCCTTTCTGCCCACGCGGACCGTCACATCCCACTTGTCCTTGCACTCCGGGCAGTCCTTTTTCCCCGAGCGGCTCTTGAACACCCGGGTCCCCGCGTTCTCCCTGTAGGCCGGGGTCACCCCTGGTGCCCTGAAACCCGGGTGTACCTGGGTCGCCGGGGTCACCTTGTTGACCAGACGTCCCCTGCAGGCCTGCCGTACCAGGTGTACCTAAGATTACAGCAGGAGAAACTAATATCAAGAACAAAAAGGCAACCTATCTTCTTTTTTGCAGTTCTAGGAAACTGTTTCCTAAATAAAAACCATTATTAAACATCTGCTGTTTATATTTTGAAAGAAAATTTTATTAGTTAATAATAAGGTTAAGTACATTGTTACCTGGTTGTCCAGCAGTTCCATTTTGACCTTGTGGACCTGAAGTAGCACATTCCACACTTTAAATTATACACTGTAATATGGTATGACCGTCAACGTAATCACTTACACATACATATGTAGGCGAAATGCTAATGTGTTTTAAAATACAAATATATGTTACTCACCCAAAGAAAAGCTCAAAGCCATCAGGAAATTAGTCTTTTGTTTTTAACAATGTCCAGACATACATTGTTTGCACATTTGTTTAGGAAAGTAAACACGTTTTAATAATAAGTGCAAGCATTTTGTCTATAGGGCTTCTTCGCACTTAAAACAAGATCAAGCTCATTGGTTGTTCATTTACTAGTTTTAGGCAGCACATGTTGTTTTAAAGTATTTGAACAGAGTTACCGTAGTATGTCGGACACGTGTCGTTTGGCGCGTGACAATACTTCTCAAACACGGCCTCCAGGGAAACAGTACTAGTACTTGAACCAAATCAGTCATGGCATGCGCATAAACGACTAGTGACACACTTTTTTCACATTTTAAATATAGTAAAAACCTTATTGACATAAGCGCCACAACGTATTGTAAGGAACTT
>Ga0224511_10001316_pt1 | contig 14681 bp, 10 predicted proteins | sample SF_May12_sed_USG_2_FD_169988 | JGI IMG/M metagenome (GOLD analysis project Ga0224511, IMG submission 169988) | Sediment microbial communities from San Francisco Bay, California, United States - SF_May12_sed_USGS_8_1 | ecosystem: Environmental > Aquatic > Marine > Sediment | place: USA...
AGAGCCGAACGATCGTTCGCGATTCGTTATCTCAACGTAGTAATCAAGCCTCTTTGCGGTAACCCTGACGTTGGCCTAAACTACTACTTTCAGTCGCGGAATTCTGTTCGTATGCTTTCGGTTACAGATCACGACCGAAAGTTAAAGATGCTCTTTTGGATCGCGCTTTTTGGTTGCGCTCTTGCGCAATTTAGCAGATCGAAATCCATTCCGGTCATGAAAAACCCGAGCGCGCGAATGCACCTATTATATTTCTATTTTTACAACGCACGATCATAGTACTGTAAAGGCAAGGGAAATATACCATTAGGTTAAAATTTAAAGGGGCTCAACTCGCCTAAATGACACTTCGAAAAGAGGTTTTTTATAAGCATCCCTGAAAAAAATTACATTTCTGTTGAGATCAAATTGAGAGATTCTCGAATTATGATTTGAGATGATGGTAATATTTGACTCACGCATGTAACCTATCACTAATAGAGTAATAACTAATAGACTCACATGTGATTGCAGATACTGAGCATTAGTCCGAATAGCATCTGACAGACTCCGATGATGATAGACATCTTCATCTTGTATGAGTTGGTATAAGTGATCTTATTACTGGCAATCATCCAAATCGGATCCATGCCGAACGGATGAGGTGACCCAGTATATTGAGTCAAATTCCGAGGGTTCAAGGTCATATAGTGCCAATCGTAGTGGAGGATATCATCATCATGTCTATAAGAAAATGACACATCCTGAAAGGTGGTGATGATGGTGGTGGTGATCACCGCTCCTCCTCGGTGGGGAGTTATACCCCTTCAGATTAGTAACAGAAATGACTTGCTCCCAGTCACCACTGTGGTGGAGAGCCAAAAACCGAAATGAACTCTTACATACAACAGAACCATTAGAAATCAACATAATATTCACGATGTCCTACTTACTCAAACAGACCTGAAATATGATGGACAGTTTCATGGTAAAACGTAGGTTCACATCAAAAAACAAACAATAAAGTATAGACATCAAATGAGCAGGTACTGAACTGTATAGATACTAAAAAACAATAACAGATAACAGCACCGGGTTCTGGAATAAGAACTGAGTTTACATATGCTTGAAAATAAATGGGGTAAAAGAATTAAATAGTACATACGCCATATGAAGTCCACTGTACCAGCTGGAACCAAAGAGGTTAACAGATTTTGAGAAGAAATCATTATAGATCCAGCCCGTGTAGACAGAAAAGGCTCCCATCAACATGACTATGTACCGGCCCCCGAATATAATATTCCAGATCTACAGGAGGGCAGAAAACAGAAATTAGAAAGAAGTGGAAAATATGTGGAGGGGGGTTAGGGAACATAACATCATGCAATCATTGCTAAAGGGAGTCATCTACGTTCATAGCCAACTGTGCATCCACGTACACACAGTTTTTTGGAATTATAAATAAACCCTCTATGCAAATGACTTATATAAAGCCCCATCATGCACACAGAAAATAGGCAGTGTTGAAAGTAGGGATATGAAGCACAGTGAGATCCACTCAAGTTAAGGTGCTATAACCAAGTAAAAATATATTTGGGGATTACACCGATGTGCAGTCATTGGCAAACGGGAAGGTCATTGCCCCCATGTAACACAAAGATGATATGGGTCCTACTATAAGGGAGAGGGTCACTTACCTCATTATCATCTTTGTTAGCTAGGTAGTAGCCCTCTCTCACTATCATAAACATGCCAAAGCCGAACAGGATGAGTCCGTGAGCCAAGTCTCCAAACATAATGGCAAAGATGAAGGGGAATGTCACTATGCTGAAGAGAGCTACAACAATTATTGATAATAACAGAACCGAGTGTGTTTGTCAGGAGACTTGTCCAGGGATACACTTGTCTAGCTCTGGTAGAGAAAGGTTAGAGCATGTTTGCTATGTGCGGGTACAGTATACGGACCATATCAGCCAGGTATCAAAGTCACTATCAAACCGACATTATGGTCATGATTTGCTAAGGAATATTCAGGAATACTTCAACAGTTTATTCTTAAGGTAAGTCTAGATAGGACCTTTAAATCTAATGCATTTGTGAAATGAAAATGGGACACTTTGGAAACTCATCACACGACTTAAACTGTGACACCAGCATAGTAATTTGATTACAGATACGTGTATTGATGTATAAACAGACTTGAGCTGAAGGTTGGGCATTACCCTAAGATTCAAAACACCCTCCAGATAGCTCAAGCGCACCAGCAACCAAGTAACCAGGCAAAAGTTACCATTACCAATGTTGCTACGGAGGAGCGTTCATCATGTACTATATGCTAAGGGAGGGGAGCGACGAGATTTCTTACCCGGGTTGATCTCCAGGTATCGGCTAACACCATAAGCATTGACAATGCTCTGGAAGGCAGTAGTGAACTTGTTTGTTCGGTTGAATGTAGGATGCTGTTCATTAGCAACCAGTTGGTTCATGATCGAAGGAACATCGCTGTTGCATTTTTTCTACAATGTTCAGAGACATTGCACAATTGTGTTGGTCGGGAGACAGGAATTGAAGACAAGATTAGGAATTTACATCGCATCTAATCAAAAGAATCTAGGATGAAGAACATAAGATAAGACCATTTTATTTACTTGGATAGCATCACTGAGTCAGTGGTAGTAAGGTCCAGCTGTTGCTCAGAAAAAAAGTTTATTCTATGGAAAGGCCAGGTTTATTTTGCAAAATAACTGAGGGAGAAACCGGAGTGACACCTAAACAGGGATCTGCGACTGCCTCTGATACATTATCCACTCAGTTATCACTTTATGCTCTGATTAAATGAAATAAACACCATCTCTGCGTACCGTGCCTTCGTTAATGGCTGCTTTGATGGTATCAACATCCCTGACTGGACACCAGCACTCAGCGATTAGACACTTGTGAGTGACGTCCATGTTAAACATGTTGAGGTGATGGTAGATGGCCTTCGCCTTCAGAACTCTTACACTCAGATCACGGATGTCATGTGACGTGCTCACTAGCTGCCGGCGACGATGGTCTTCTGTTTTTTCAAGGACCTGTTCATATATAAAGATAGGATGAGTCAGCAGTGAATCGCTGACCAGATATAAGAGCGTTATATTTCACACAGAAAGACAGAGCCTATGTCACTCAATGGCCCTGGTGAAAGCATGTGCAAGATATTGCAGAATTGGTAAAATGCTACAGTTCAAAAGGTTTATGTCTGAATTAGATAGAAAGGTTCATTAGTCTGTTTTAGGTTTTAGGGATGGTAAGCCTTAGTGAGTGGTCAGCATGTCTCTGTAGTAGGTGCAGGCAACAGTGGGTGAAGTATTTGTGGAATTGATTTATCTGCGATGAGCCACATGGCCCTGCATAAAACATCCATCATCAGTGACGGTGTTGAACCGTACTAACAGAGTAACCCACAAGGCTTCCGAGCTACTAATCACAGTCTTCAGCCTAAATAGGTCTAACCTACCGTCGTCAGGTCAGCGATTCTCTGGGCAAGGCCAGTGCTCATCTCCATTCTCTCTTCAGGTGTGCTTGGCAGGTTGTAAATGTTGGCGTGAAACCTACAACCAGTAGAGCAACTTTTTTGGTTTCAGAAATAGATGCATTGTAAGTCAATGATTGTAGGCATTTAAATGATATTTGCCTGTAAGTTATATGCCGCGATGCCAATGCAACTACCGATAGTATTCTACTGCTTGATACTGATTGATTTTGCTAAATATACTGCATTGGGCACACTATGTGAGAAATTATTTCAGGACGGCGAAAGCATCCACTACAGTTTCGTTTTGTCTGGGATTGATTGTCATGGTTCATCTTTGTTCATTTCTTAGAAAGCACCGAGCAGGCATTCAAGGTTTGCGGATCATTGCATATATCCGTGATTATTGTCTTTAATAAAAACAGAATCTGAAGGATTTTGATTGAAAGATAATGGTATTGCTTTGTGTAATTCATAATCGTTCGTTCGGTCATTACCCTTCACAGATTTTCTTGGCTCGGCTCTTTAGTTGTTCTCCTTGGAAGAAAAGACAGAATACTGACTTCCTCACAGATTGCTCCTACAGATGGAAACAAAGACATTCATACCATGAGAAATGAACCCATTCTGGTCTCCTGGGATCATTGAGATGGGTGGCCAGGCAGTTATTATTGGACAACTAGTGACTGATCGAACGGCTTTCCTCTCATAAACTTCACTCAGTGGCAGAGAGCTTGGATGTTCAGTTGATACCAGCAGGAGTTTTATGAGAAGACTTTACATTAACCTTCCATACAATGGTCAACGGGTTGGCCGTAGTTGTTGTAGTGCCACTTTTTTTATCTAACTATCAAAGCTCACCCATGTTGGCTTAAATCCATATTCCAAATTCACTCATTGATAACTTTCATTTCAAACAGCCAGATAACACCCTGGTTGATAGGAGGCTACAGTGATAGTGCCAGACAAAGCCAAGGTCACTTGAACCCGCAAGCCATTGACAGCTCGCGGGAACAAGAAATCTCACTACAAAACTTGTCAGACTGACAGCAAAATCAAAACTAATGACTAAATAGCCAATAGGTGGTTAGGTAAGTGATACAAGTTTCGCTGCATTTCTTTCCAGCCTCTTCCTGAGGTCACATGGAAGACAGTCACATGACTACACTGGGAGACAGTTCAATCAAGAATATGAGATGAGGATGGCTGGAGTGTATGGCTCACCGTGTTGATATCTTCAAACTGTTCAGAGATGTCTTCATATCTCAGATAAACATTTCCACGGCAAGCAAACCACAACATTCTACAATATAGAATGACGCATTCAACTCAACTACCTATGCATGCAAACCACATCAGTAGAGTTGCCAGTGTAACCAGTAGGATCAATTCATCATGATTGTAACAGAGCTGGAAATGCAGTGGTTAATTGTGCAATTGACAAGCACCATCATTCATTTTGGGGCTTTAGTATCCAGGGCATCATAAATCAGATCAAACCACTGTTATTTCATTAGCAATCATAATTTCTCATGCCAATGCACTTTGAGTATTTCACAGATGAAGATCACTCATGACACAGATTAGACTGGTGTGGTGGTGAGATGACTGCCCTGCATTAAAAACCAGCTAGTTATTTTATTTATAATCTTTTTGTATTTATTGAACCTCTGAACCCTGAGGGTTGCGCTGGCCGGTAGTTAGGAACTACATGTATATGAGGAGCATCTATTCGTAGGTCAGGAAAAGCAGGACTTTGACCCAGGGTCTAACGATTATAAGCCAAGCACCCTGCAGGTACATGTATTCAAAGAGCATAACATGTTCACTATCCCAAGATCTAAGCTATGATTATGTAACCTGTGAGAATATACCCTCCTGACAGTGAGTCAGAATCATTACCAATAAGATAAAATAGTGAGAACTTCACCAACTAGAAATCTAGGTTGTGTTACTTGGTAGCATTCTATAAATTAGTTATTCAGCCTAAACACCATGTCCGTAGATCCGCACTTTTGGCAGGTCTCTTATCCCTCTGTGTCAGGTCTCTAAATTGTACACCCTCTATTTTCACAAAGACATATCCATTAATTGGACTGAAAAATCGTAGTAACCTACACCGATAAAGCACACTATTTTGCTGTTTTCCAGTCCTTAGAGTAACCATACCATACCTTTCGAAGCTATTAACTTTATCCGTTGGGATGGTCCCGGTGATAAAGTTTAGTTTCATTGATGAATCCTGCGGCTTCTCGCCCATTTCCAGATCATGGCTTCCAAGCTCCTTGTTATAGCCGGCGTTAACATTGGCAAATCCAGTCGAGAAAGCTGCCTGAAAATCAGCAATATCAGATAAATATAAACTTATAATGCCAAGATCTATCATTAATTCAGAGTTTTGAATTAGAAGTTCTCAAATTGAACGCTGGAGTCTCGATAAAAGCGGACAATTTTGATCACGAGAACCAGGGGTTGATGTAAAGGTTTGCATAATATTACGCCAGTGTTTGAATTAACTGCCAACAAGACTACATCATTGACCATTTTTTTCTAACAGAAAGTCATATGGGCCAAAATACAGTTTGCCATAGTCACCCCTAAGCAATAGTCAGAGGAGACCAAAGACATGTGGTACAGACATAAAATCAAAACAACAGAAATCATGTTTTGGGCACTCATTCTATTTGGCAATCAACAGTGGGCGAAATTCCCATGATGACATCAAAGCTTGAATCATGGATTAGTCAAACAGAAGTTGAGTTTTATTACTATTTGTTAGCTGCAGTTTTCATTAACAAATGGTCACACACAAGCCGTGAATCAAATTAAACAAACTGTGTGTGATAATAAAAAGTGAGTTGAAGATTGAGGACTGGTGGACTATAGCCTCACTAAAGGCTCTATAATTGACAATACATACCCAATAGACAAGCTTGATGCCACGGTGGCAAAAAGGAGGGGGGAGGAATTTTGGGCAATGTTATCAATTCATCAATTGAAGATGTGATATGTTTGCTACTGCTCAACACGCTGCTAGAGTTTAATATGATATAATCTATAATCTGTCACAAAGTCAACTGTATACTCCCACAGTGGATTGCTTGAAGGGTTGCTCACTTGTTTCTGGGTCAGTGGGGACCAGGTTTGGATTTTTCAGGGCATACTAAACAACTAAATCTTAAAATTCACAGCTCAAATTATGACGAGATGAACTGCACTGGACCAAACAGCGTTAGTTACGGGATGGTTGTGCGAATGTGGCTTTAAGGTCAGATACCATTGGGAAGACGGAGCTAGAACCCTTTAGATTTAAAGGGCTCTAGGCAGAGCTAGCAACCAAAGAACCATCACATAAACATAACAGTTTAGGAAGAGAGAGAGCTTTGCTGAGCGAGGGATATGAGAAGTGAAGAGGCAATCAGTATTATTAGTGTCCATACCTGTGACTCTGCAAATCCATGCTGAATAACAAAAAACATCCATACAGTTCACAATGTACCCAAGTTAGCCCTCAAACAGCCATTTCCAGCATGACCAATGGCTACTGGACAATCTTTCTTTTCTACCTCAATGACCAGGATGTAAAACTAAGCTACTGAAAGCTGGAGGCGGAACTGAATACCAAAGGGGTACCTGTATTGTTCCAACCGAAAGTAGTCAAATTATATTCATTTGTGTGCAGTGGCGATAATGCGTGCGCTGAGAACTTTTGTTACCCAGTCAGTAACGTCACGCATCACCCTATGTGAGTTTACTCATTTATTTTCTATTGTGATACCTGCCAATGACTAGGTGAGGGTGATGAATGTATGGTTTCACTGGACTGAGGTGCACCCAGCCATATTGCATATTTGAAGCCGCAGCACCGCAAATACGCAAGCCATGTTGACAGGATGAAAGTTTTCGAATAATAAATTGGTTAGACTACTGCGGCTTATATCAATGAACTATTACCTCCTCCAAGAAGTGATGGGAGGCATTGAGCACAGCCTGCAGCTCAGTCATCTCCAGATGGTTAGTTTTTAGTTGTCTTCTGTTAGCATTGATATCCTTCAGCTCTTCCTCCAGCTTCATCAGTGACTCCTGGAGAGATGCGAGGAGTTTAGTTTATTTGTCTCAACTTGGCAATAATTCACGCGCTCGAAATTTTTGAAAAAATTTTGGTCGCGAGCACGCGAACACATGGTCGCGGTGAGTTCAAGATGGACTTTGATCGGATCAGAGTTGTCCTCTCCCAACGTTAACTCATCGGTTAGAGCCGAACGGTCGTTCGCGATTCGTTATCTCAACGTAGTAAACAAGCCTCTTCACGGTAACCTTGACATTTGCCTAAACTACTATTTTCGGTCGCGGAATTTTGTTCGCGTGCTTTCGGTTGTGGATCGTGACTGAAAGTAAAAGATGCTTTTTTGGAACGCGCTTTTCGGTTGCGCTCTTGCGCAATTTAGCTGATTTCCCAACCGAAATCCATCTCAGTGGCGAAAAACCCGAGCACGCGAATGCACCTATTGTGATCATCACACAGGCATATCTAGCATAATTGGGTGTGATGCATAGTTTGACACACCACTGACCTAATGGCCCAGTTTAATTCATAATGTCACAGTTAGTCACATCTCTACTCTAATGTCACTGGCCTGTCACAGGTATGATAATCCGTTACAGTGATGGCCACGGTGACCGGTGACCAGAGCAGACAGTTCAGTGACTGGCCCTTTGCAGACCTGGCCAAATGAGTGCCCACCAAGTTATCTCAATCCCACCCGTTCCATCAATGGTCTCCACAGGACCACTAGATTTCTTTTTTCTCATCACGCTCCTGCCACAGAGACCAGTATGGCTCAGTGGTTGACCATGACAATGATGCATAGAGCTATCCTCAGCTATATAACTAGGATAACTCTATGCATTGTTCGGTACAGGCTAGGGGGGAAAGGAGAATGGGGAGCAATGTGAAGTGTTACTAACATGCAGGTCTCTGATCTCTTTAGGTTGCGGAGCTCCGGGTAGACACTCGAGAATCGCCGGTTTTATCTTGTCATGAGCGAGCTCACTCTCCACAAACCGAATGATACGGTCCATCTCTTCACATACTCTAACTTCAGTGACAAATTTCCTCTGAAATGGACTCAGCTCCGGATTTAACTGTAATGAAAAACGGAATAATTACCTGAGCGCTCACAGCTAAATGTAATGGGCCCTGGCTGACAAAAGCTCGAAAATTCCGAGACATCGCTGTATGTATTACTACAGAGCGTCTCTGCAAGGAGGCGTGACCTGAGAAAGTTGGTCATGATGAAGAAGCGTGGTTGAACAATCTTATCACACCAAACACTTTCTCGGTGTAGCATCAAGCTTATCACCACAGACTCGGGAGACCAGAATGCTACAGCGATAAGATAATAGTAACATTTGAGCGTCAGACGCGCTTCTATGCCATATAAGAGTTAAAAACAAGCAGTATACTCTAATTTACATAATACCGTCATACTTAATTGTGTGACTACTAATTCGTACACAAACATGTTTTTAAAAATACAAGAGAGACTGTGCACATTGAAGTTCGAATTCAGTGCAAACCCCAAACCCTTGGTGATAAAAATGGATTGGCTTCGAGACTGCTTCAAAGTGCTGATCAGCCAATGGAGAAAGGTGAATTGGACCAAGAAATCAGAATACATTTTGTGACTGCGAAAAAAGTTCCTTACAGCGAATTCCCAGTCACAGACTTAGCTGGGGTCAACACAGAATGTCCATTAGTGGTTACTGAAATGCCTTTGGAATGTTTATTCAAAAAACCCTATCAGTTTATCCACTGGAATCCACTGTGTGTTTAGTTAGATTGAAGCTTCGGTAACACTTCGCAGCATTACAGTAGCTGGTGAATTTAAACATTCAGAGCAGATTAAGTAAGCCATTGAGTGGATGAGGGCACTTAAACCAGAAAATAATAGAAAACGAAAAGGGTCATTGGGTAGTCAGGGATTATTTAGTTCACATTACATTACATAAGTTTCTTCACTACAAAGCACTGTTTGTGGACCTATCATAATAATTGTACAAATAACTTCCATATCCTGAGTGCATAGACCTTTACAGCTCCTTGATGAGACCGCTGGAGACTGGAAACTTCTTATGTGACATAACTGACACTATTGTAATTCCCAAATAGATAGTAAATATTTTCTAAAGTAAAACCTTACACCACAAATGGAGCATTGAGACACGCGCCGCGAATGTGCGGTGACCACAGAGCATAGACTTATCCTCTTTATCACTCTATGCCATTGAGTTATCCTCCTTTAACATGTGAGACGTGATTTTTCCAGATGCTCGCATTTTATATTGAGATACCAGATTACATGTATGAGTCGATACTTACATCTTTGAACTGAACTAGTCCGAGCTCTCCAAGTTCTGCAACCACAGCATAGGCAGCATCGGATTGGAGAAACAGCTGGTAAAGCGCCATCTTCTCGCTTCGGAAGATGGAGTTGTGCTCCTTGTCAGCGTCCCCCTTACAGGGTCCGCACGGGTACGGGATACCATAATTATAACCCATGCTCGACACACTACAATAACGCAGAAAGGCTTTGTACATCAGGTATGACAACGCATTCATTCGGGACTGGAGACTCCTGCAGTTTATAATGGTCCCCATGTACGCCCAGTATCTAGGTGTATCATAACAGATTATCCCCTTCATATTGCGATGATAGCTTAAATCATGATTCCATCACAACTATCAAATTGAATCTCAATGGAATGGCCCAACTGGTTGGGCGCTACAGTCGTATTTCAACCGACAGCACCTAAGCTGTAGCATGACCACATCACTGCGTGAGAACTATACTCACTGTGTGTCCCACTTGTCCTGATGGGCTATGGCGCGTATACACTGTGACTACTGAGTGAGCCACTTCTAACAGAAACCTATGATCACCTGTCTGATGCATCACTGCAAGCATCCAATCAGGACCCATGGGGACGAAAATAAGGCATATCACATATGGGAAGTACAGGCATAAACTCAAAACTGGGTAGTGGGTAATGAGTGGAGTACTGAAAACAGAGCCCCACCTTTTCCCTCCCTCCAGCAGTCTAACAGTGAATATCACTCTGAGAAGGTTAAGATAGGCCTATATACTATCGGGTTTTCCTAGTGGACAGGTACGATGCTTCTGCGGCGAGCGTTGCGCTGGTGCACTTGCAGGTGCGCTGTAGTATCTGCCATCGGACCGAGTATGGGGTTGAACCCGACATGCAAGGGGATTGAAGTGCAATTCATTGATTAATGAGCTTGGTGACTAGGAGTAGGAGTTACACTTACAATAGGTTTCTGAACAACGTGTACATGAAAAAGCCTGGTACTCACCATTTATCAGCGCAGTCAGCCAAAAGTAGGGCTGGTTAGGTGGCCAGCTGAATTTGATAGCCTTTCGGAGGTGTATGCGAAGTTAGGCACACTCCCGTGTCTCATGGACGATGCTACTACGAAATATTACGCATAAACTCTTTAGAAAACTGCCTGTGACCTAGATTGAAGTTCAGAGGTCAAAGTGCGACACAGGTCGCTAGCTATTGCTTATAGTCTCGTTTCAAGCTCATTTACCAATGTGATTTATTCCAATCCCAATCCCACTATATTTATAACACATTTATTCTGATTCATCTTTGATTATGTATCTTTGGCACATAAAAAAAAGATCATTATTGGACCCACGGATTGAGAGTGTTGACAAAGCCCTTTTACGGACCTCTATGAGTAGGGATTCCAAAGTGCATTTCGGGCAATCGGTCGTTGGTCTGAGCTGGATTCAGCTGCTAAAAATAAAATGGCCCTTTTAAGACTTGGTCTAATTTTACTGATCTCTCTAGCAGCCGCAGATACGGAATACAAGGTTGGAGCCGGGATATGGGATGTTACTGGACCAGCTGCCGAAATCAACATGGTGAGTACTGACTACGAGCGACACAAAATCAGGAAAATCGGGAAGAAAAAAGTCACAGTTGCGTTGGTTATTACTATTAGATTTACTCAGTCATTTAGTATTACTTAGTATTACTATTTACTACTACTTCAGTACTTGTTCTAGCCTGTATATAGTTTCAGTTTTGCTTAGTTTAGACTATCAGTACTAGTCTAGACTAGGTATAGCTGAAACATAAGGGAGTAAGCTTATTAGTTACTTACCAAGTAAAATGACCCACGATCGATGGAGTCACCACCACGAGTAGTCCTCGCATGTATAGTCCCTGGAGTACTCAAACACCAATAGGAATGTTATACCCTATGGCATGATATGTCACGCTCAGCCTCAGTCACACTCGCATCATGAAAAAATCCACGAATCAACGAATCATTGAAGCAATAAGTCCATTGCTTATATTCCCCTGCCACTGCCAACCTCAGTCTCTATCCTCGTGCGTCAATAATTAGAGCATCTCTTGTTTTCAGATGGGATATGCCAAATCTGGGCAGAATACGAAAGGAATTCACCTGAGGCAGTACAGTCGTGCCTATGTTATTGCTGACAAAGAGGACAAGACACGAGTCGTGTTTGTTAGCGTCGATGCGTGCATGATCTCTCATCTAGTGAAAGCCCAGGTATGCCTTTGGCAGTTATCTGTAGCTGAGTTCTCGCTTTAGGCCGAACTGAATTGGTTTTGGGGGTGACGGCGCACTGGTTCAAGCACCTACAGAGCTTGGTTTATAAAGGTTCGTTCTTTGGTTCAAGTGCTGGTAATGGTGGACTCCTGCTTAATTCTTAGCTCCTTCTACTTCACTACAAGCCTCCGGGACTATTTTCTCTCTTTCGTCTGGCCATGGTTGCACTTTGGCCTTCCTCCTCGCTGTCCACAGATTGTGTGGTACCTTTGAGGGGAGATTGAGTCATTTTCTGCTACGCTGGCTCAGGACGAGTTGGCAGAGTGTGGTCAGCCAGGGAAACATCCTATGGAATACTCCGCCATGGCTGGGAATTGAACCCGGGCCACAGGAAGAACAGACAGTGAGATTCATTCATTTTCTCACTGAGCTATCATGACTGACTCAGGGTCTATACAGTAGTCTAAATGACAAAATGTTTCTGTCCAAGCCAGTACTCAAAAGGAATGCAGGTAGAACCTTAAATAGACAAAAATGGTACCTATACCAGTAAAATACATTCACTAAGTGAGATGAATGCTGGTTTAGAATGGTAACTGCCGAATGGCTATATCATACAGGATTTTCTGTTTGAGTACAGGTAGTAAATCGTCTGAAGGCGATGTATGGTGGGCTGTACACTGAGGCCAATGTCTGCCTTAGTGGAATTCACACTCACTCCGGGCCAGGAGGATTCCATCAGTATGTTCTTCTCAATATCCCTACACTTGGCTTTGTCAAACAGTCCATGGTAGCTTTGGTGAATGGTATCGTGCAGGTAAGTTTAAACTTGCCACTTACAATTGTCTAGTGTAAAAATGTAGGTTTTTGTACAGTATGTTTCTTGCGTTCATTCTATAACCCAGGTGCTGAACAATAATGGCAACACTATGCTTCCCTGCTCCACCTACGTGTAGGTATTATCTCTTTACCTGTTGAAGATTGTGGGAACCAAACTCTTCACGCCTGAAGATGCACCTCGTATGAAATCAATGGTTTAGGGTTGCGGTACGACATCACTCTGAGATTAAAACAAGGTCATCTAACAGGGTTTACTGAGAGGTTAAATTCTTATTTCGTTGCATTCAGCTTGTTTCTAATTAAGCCATGCTAAATATTTTTTCCTACAGATTTGAAGTACTAGGGCACCGTATCTAAATTGTTCTTTTTCTGTAGAGCATCAAGCAAGCACATGAGAGGATGCAGCCTGCTAATCTCCATGTAAAGTCCGGAGAGCTTCTGCATGCCAACATCAACCGCAGTCCAACAGCCTACCTGAACAATCCTGCGCACGAGAAGGCCAGATATAAGAATGACACGGACACTACCATGACTGTGGTGAAAATCACGGATGCCAACAGCCAAGATGTCGGCCTTATCAGGTGAGTACAGTTTGGTACTTTACACAATTTTTGTCAAACCTGGCTGAGAAGTTGTGAAAATGTTAAAATTCAGCCCAATCTCATTTGGTGCAATTCTCCGGCAAGACATGGGATGTGGCAGATTAGGGGATGGTAGTATGTGGGTTGAGCTTGTCTTAGAAATCTTACACTGAGTGCCAGCTTTGAATCTGCCATAGAATTGCAAGGGGGGGCGAACTGACTACTGGTGTTGTTCCACTTCTTGTTGATTCATAAAGAACAGTTGTTTATTTTCACTTCATTATTTGAGGAGCAAATCATTACCATACCATATTTGATGGGTTGGCTTTGCTGGTGATGGCCAAAAGTTGTCTGTGGATCGTCCATAAAAAATGCAGATGTATACGGGTAAAAATTCGCACAAGTTGTATGTATTATGCAACTTTTTCGTATCAAAGTAAACATCCTCTAACAGAAGCATCCACCATGGGCACATTGCATTACTAACTGCAGGTACACCTGACCAGTGAGCCAGTTGCAGGAGTCTGTGTAGTTGGAAATAATAACTTACATCTCTCTCGGATTTTAGCTGGTTCCCAGTACACTGCACATCTATGAACAACACAAATGGGTTCATATCCGGAGATAACAAGGGCCTGGCGTCACATTTGTTTGAGATGGACATGAACCCCGGAGTTCTGCCTAGCCAGGTTAAGTTTATCGCCGCATTCGCTCAGGCTAATGAGGGTGACGTTTCACCTAACACCAGAGGTCCTCACTGTCTGGATACTGGGCTGCCCTGCGACGTTCAGCACAGCACCTGCAACAACAGGGTGAGTGGAGCCGGTCCAAGTCACAAAAACGCCTCCATCCTTCATCCTTTCAGTTGTTATTGTCGATTGTTGAATTTGGCAATAGATCAACCCCAGGCACTGTAGATTATTATGAAAGGATTTGGGAGCTAACAGCCGGATAACTTATCTGCAGAGATACCGGCCTGTGCTCCCTTAATAACCGCTGTGATAAAAGATACTGACCTCTGCTGTTTGCTATTTGTGTGTTTACTTTTGACAAGAGGCTGCGTCCTAAATTGATGATGTTGACATGATTTCACACAGAGGCGTGCTATAATATTTTTTTTAATTGGGTATAGGGCATTTCATTAAAATCGTGACAAAGA
>Ga0224511_10001318_pt1 | contig 14675 bp, 5 predicted proteins | sample SF_May12_sed_USG_2_FD_169988 | JGI IMG/M metagenome (GOLD analysis project Ga0224511, IMG submission 169988) | Sediment microbial communities from San Francisco Bay, California, United States - SF_May12_sed_USGS_8_1 | ecosystem: Environmental > Aquatic > Marine > Sediment | place: USA...
GAATGTTAGGATAAAATACATTTTATTGTGACGTACGATGAGATTTCTGATCGCGATGATAAACAGCGTGAGGTGTGTGTGTGTGTGTTTTGTCGTTTAAGTATTTTCAAGAAAAAACACCCCCCCTTGTCGTATTAGATCTGTTCTACATACACAGTTATGTGGTATTTATTCAGAAGATAATATCAAACTTGTAAGTATTAGAACAATAAATATGTCTGGTTAATAGCAAGCCATAACTTCTCTTGAAAAATGGACTTGAGAGGATTGTAAATAAAAGATTGTGTTTGGTCTTTAGTAGAAACATGCGTCGGTTCTAAACTTATATTTAAAAGATCATTAAAGATTTCTATCCACTCACTTCAAAAGTGTATTCTATTTTACCTCATATCAGAGTTTACAGGTCGTAAGCATTTCTGATCAAGTAGTCCTGCAATATGCAATACAGAAAGATAGTCATAGTGTTCAATTAAAAGCACAACAACACTTATAACACTTCTATGGATTTTTATTTACAAAAAAATAAATAATTTTCTTGATACTATTTCTAAAACTCTTATCTCTTATTGCATAATATTAGACTTAGAGAACTTTGTTGTAAACGTTGTTTACGTATTGTTTCGGAACATAGCAGAGGCATTACTTGTAAATTCATCGAAACCTATGTGTAGATCTCATTCAGGAACAGTGTAGTGCACGAGAATCTATTTTTTAAATCTTGCTTGTTATTTTGTTCATATATGCTTTTTGTTCGAAATAAACTTCAAAATATAAGCGATATTAGCTTGAAGCTTCATGGCAGATCTTCTTGGGTAGAAGTGTTGTGCATTAAGACCGTAACTGTTGTCAGTATTTATATTGAAGTAATTGGCTACTGGGCAAATGGAAACTTCATATAGATTTATTTGTGGAGAAGTGCCGTGCTCACGAGCAGTTACTCTTGCATTTTAGACCTTTTGATACTTTTTTAAACTTGATTTTGTTGGCATCATACCTCAGAAAATATAAGAGATATCAACTCAAACCTTCATGAAAGACGAATCGTATTAAGGATAGGTACAAGTCTTGACTTTTTCTTTGTAGTTATTGCCGTTTTTATTTACTCTCACATTATTTTCGTTTAGAGCATATTTACAAACATATTGTCAACGTAAATGATGTATTATGTAACATAGCGCAATTCGGGAACCATACACCGGTTTTACCGTCCTTGGTGACCACATAATCTTAAAATTACCAATAACACGTAGGCGAGTTCAAAGAGAAAAGATATTCAGCTCAAATCAAACACTTAGAGCTTGAATAGCTCGAATGTATGTTTTCGCTTATAATACATATAATTTAAACACTGACTAAGTGACAGGTAAACCCATAATGAATTAATCGTTAACTTAATTAAGAATTCATGTAATTATTTACGTCGTTAATGCGTGCTGTTCATTCGTATTTACATCCATTTACAGTTTCCGTTCAGCTATAGGGTTTCCATGTCTGTCACCAGAGAATCCAGATACGTCTACTGTAATCCAATATAGTCGGCAGTTGAAGTTACAAAACATCGCATTCATCAAGCGAATTACTTTGGTTCTTGAAAACCTAATCAATGCGCGTTTGAAAACACAATTACTGACGAGAAGGTACTTCATAATTGTGAGATGACGAATTGGTGATTTTGTCAAGTGCATTTCAGCAGTTCCTAATACTATCGATCAATTAAAGTTTTTAATAAAATAAAATTAGTTGAGAATATTGTGCAGAGCAAATTTTTCTTTTTACGTAATTTCATGTTCCTCCCGAGCCTTGTCTAAACACATAGACTACTTGTCTTACTATTTACACAACTCGCCATTATCCACTGATACCTTTTATTACTAAACGCACGTTCTTTGATAAAATGCAACTTTAATATAAAATTTTATTTTCATTCTACAATAAAGGCAGATGAAATGTTTATTTAGGAATACTTCAGTTGTGTAATCTTACGCATTTAGAACGATGTACTTCACATCGATATTAATTATTATTTTGACATTTGCATTTGTGTTTTTTTTTCTAGTAATGTTCAGCACAATCCATGTCAAGCATGTACCACGGCGCTCATTTCATCTAACAAGCGTTCACCAGCACCAGCCTTTGACTGATCGACTGCTTCCTCACCTGGATCTACTGTCGGGGACAACTAAACAATACTATTTGCAATGTTAAGTATCAATCACCACAAACACGGTTTACTGCACCCGATGAGGTTCGAATCCCTGAACCTCCTTCAGCAATCAGCACTTAACCGACTAAGCAGACTCTGCGACCGACGGTCATTTGATAAATAAAGCAAATACAAAAAGCAACACATACAATGTTAACTTTATTTAAATAATTACACATAAAAAGAGACAATAAGAAACAATAAACAAACTTCAAAGTGAAACGAAAGCTATGTACATCAATAAGCCACTATTAAGACACTTAATGAATGATGGAAGATAACCCGTATACTTTTAAACACTTCATTTAGGTTTACAAACGTTTTACCGTAACTTTTAACAAGTGATGTCTGTATGATGATGAAAATGATGGACATCATATAACATTATGACGTCATTGCATTCCGAATGTTGCAACAATGCAGTGGCCTTCGAAGCATGTCAGTGAAGTGCAATCCTTTTAAGCCCCCAAATGCTTTATTTCGTATGAGAACGAAGATTTTTGTAATGTAAACTTTAACAATAAGTATACATTGCACTTTCAATTCCTTAAATGCATCATATAATCACACTGACGACAATTCATCGTTCTTATATGTTAAAAAACGTTGTTTTTGTTTTTATTTGGAAAATTACAGCTTTTATACAATGAAAAGCTACTGTGCCTTATCGAATAATATCAGTTAATGTAAAAGCAATTAACACAGTAAGAAGATTAGTTGCAACTGTGGACGCTGTACCAGTAGACGACATTCTCTGCAAACTGGTTTCCTGGTCATCGGAAGCAGTTCCTGAAATCACAAAAGTTAGGGTGGGATAAAAAAGGCACTAACATAGTAGCCAACAACATACTTTATCCTTTTGCATTTCTGCAATATTTATTGTTGTAAATTGTTTTTATACAATATTTTTTTCATTTAACGGAAAATTACGTCCAAATGGCCAATAGTATTGTTGAAAAGTTAAGGTTAACGTGAATCCTTACCTCTTTTGCGGTTAAATGTTTCCGCTGAAAAGAAAACAGAAACAATTATCGTTTACTAAATCTATAGGCAACAACCGATTCCAAATATATGTGTCTGATTATCTAACAGTCTTTCACATAAGAGCTCTCCATGTAATGCCGTGAAGACGTTGTGAATCGAAGGGGCTTCAGTTACATTGTTAACAGGGAATGAAAGGTACAGCCTGTTCAGTATAAGTGTGCAGCACGTGTGTGTTCATCATTAATAAAGCAGCATATGTTCTTATCAGTTTATCGGCATACATTACAAAACGTTTACCGCGTTCCCATGTTTCAAAAAGCTTGGTGTAACGCATTTAAATTGTTTTAAAAGAGTGCCTATGCTTGTCGCAAATTGTTTTCTTCTAAAGACAGCCAATAACAAGTGAACCTAGGGGCCTCATGAGCAGACTGACCGTGATATTTAGATGGTTTGATAACACGGATGTACATGTAAACTCTTGCAGATCATCTTTAAAATAATGGATGTCAATGATAATAATGATATTAACCATAAGTTTCAGCAAAAATGCATATGTTTCTCATAGTGTTTATGAAAATATAAAAGCGATTTCTCATCTTATTATAGTAAATCTCCAATAAGTTGGTTTTGTGAATATAACAGATTTTCAATTAATTATAAAAATATTTTGTAAAACAATTAAACAAATAGTATTATGTACCTTTTTCCTTACCGTTTAAAACGTGCACTTTGGTGCTAGCCACTTGCATATTGGACGAACGACACACATAGACACCGCTGTCGGACATTCGAGCTCGTTCGATTTCAAGCCTGCTTGTGAACGTCTTTTCCGCTATTGATAACTGTTTCAACAACCTGATTCCGTAGTTTGCATCTGATGTTACCCGTTCTCCATTCCTAAACCAGTCAATATCATCTGGAGTGTAATACTGACCCGTAGCGTTGCATTCTAAGTTTATTGAATCACCGCGTTCAACGTATTGTTGATCTGATATCTGGATTTCTGTCGTGTCTGCTTTGGAATCTAAACAAAAAAGCACACGATTAAATATTAAAATATAAGTGGTACTTTTACCAATTTTAATACCAACCTCAAGTAGAGTTAAGCCATAAACTATGTATAATATTATACAACTTAACAGGTCAATTGCAATGTAAGAGGCTCATAACAATATACTTATACAAATATAAGTTAACCTTACTTTAAAAATAAAAACAAGCACGATTCTATCTTTAACCCAATGAGACCATATATAATATAATGTAAGTTTAATCGAGGTTATTAAAGAAATATATACCGATAACTGTAAGGGACACGAGTCTACGAATGTTCTTGTTTGTAGATGCCACTTGACATTCGTAAAAACCAGCATCCTCGGGTTGGACGTTTTTAATCAACAGATCCCATTGATTCTTAAAGTCCACGTGCCCTATTTGAATCCTGTCGTCTGCCACGACTGTCAGCGTCCCCGATGTGAGAGGAAACGAGCTTTCCTGTCTTCGCCAGACCACCTGGTCGTCAGTGGAAATGGAGATGTCAGTTACACGACATTGGATATTACAGCTATCATTCGGTCAAATGAACACGAACAACCGACATTACACAGGCATTGTAAGTGTTATACAACTTTAATGTGTTTTAAAACAAATACGTGCACGACAACATTGTATTCCCAGACATTCTTTTTACTGCATGAATTAGGAACGTGTAATAGTATCTATGTCAATAATTCACAGTAGTAATTCAATTTTATCTTATTCCATTTGAGTGACATCCCGTCTCCCTGGGGGCCAAATCGGTCCCCGACAATGTAATTAGTTATTGATGACAAGTGTGTTTATCAAACGTGGGTTTTCTTCTTAAAATAAATATAATTACAGTCAAAAACATCGACACATATCACAATTCCTTAATATAAGAAACGACCAATTTGCTGAGATCCTATTTCTACATTACATCTAGAATTGGTAAATATATAGCAAAATATAATATCAAAATAATATTAACAAATCATGACACTTTCGATGGCACCCATCGTATTCTTTATTGCTAATTATACTGTTTGATATTAAATAATAATTAAAACATTAAAAATTCACCTTACCGTCTTAGTTCCAAGGTTGAACACGCTGCATCCTAGAACGGCCAGTTCGCCAGCGTGGAAGGTCACATTGGACGGGCCTGGTAGGAAATCAGGCGCCGGAGTGTTCCGACTCGAACTGTAGCCAGGACCTGAAACAGTTCATATTTCATGAGTCTGTATATACATACATATAATTAATAACACGGTTTAATTGCTGCTAAAATGTATTAGACAAACAAAACAAAATAGCAGTCGACATTAACAGCAAAGGGAGCTAAGAATACGAGATGGAAATCATGACATTTTTTATTTTTTTATTTTATACCGGTAGTCGTCTTTAGCACAAAAAGTAGAGTTATATACTTTGACCGCATATATAGCTTTTACATATGACTTATTCTTTTAATTAATTATTTGGTACTATTTACATGTAACGAAAAAGGAATTTTAGTTCACCAAATGCATAGCAAAACTGCAAATCTTTCCAGACAAGTGTTGCTTCAGCAATAGTGTTAACTATGTTAATCACATTAGATGGTAACTTAATTTTACTAGTTTCAATTTTAAGCACAAAATAATACATGTACTTAAAAGAAACATAAACCGCTTTTGAAGTCCTGTTCTTTCTCATAAATGTACTCAAGTTGCACGTTTTTCGAACAAAATTATTATCATTTTGTTTACCAATATCAGCGCCCTGGTCTAGTTTATAGAGTATTCTAGACTTGTAAAATTATACAAATCATCAGCTCTTTTCGAAATATGCAATGCTGATTCTCAGTCTGCATTCCCGTATCTAGCTTAAACAGTATAGTGGACTCTAAAATGTGTGTGCCTCCTTTCAACACGTAAATTATCTGAATATTGCTTGAATTCTATGGAATACAAACAGTTGATACTGCTATTCCAACTGAAGTTACAGAATTGATAACTTTGTTCACCATTGTTTATGATTCATTAGCTTTTCCCTTCACTCAAGTTACTGGAATATAAAAGCTTTTAGAAGTTTTGTATTCCACAAACAAAATAAATTATACATTTATTTACTTTGCAGTTTAAGCCATGGCTATAGCAAAACTAAATCAAATACGTACATTCGTACTTCGATAGAAAGAGGCTAAAATGACATTTTTTATGTCTAAAACAGCCCAACTTGCGTTCCCAACGCTACGCCCGTTTGTTGTTAAAACCTCGTCTATTTAGCCTCGAACATAAAACGCAATGCATAACTTCACAAAAGTGTATTGACTCCATCATTTTGATATTTGTTTTAGACTTTAGTTTTAGAAATACCCATTTCAAACGAAACGCATTCGTACATTTTGATATTGACATAAGAGTTTAGATACAATACGTAATTTATCCTGCAATTGATATCTTAATTAATTCGATAACATTTTCATCGGTTGCCGCGAGGTGAGACAATGGTGGTATTATGACAGGCAGCCAGAGTGATTAGCAATGGCAATATTCGTGATAAGAGGCTTGTCACGTGCGTTATTTAACCACTTCAACTGTTAATTTAGTACATAATGATTAAAAGCTTTAACTTAGTGTTATTTGTGAACATGAACATATCATGCATTTGAAGACTTAATTGGGTGTAAATAACGCGTATGCTTATGTTCTTTCATCTTAGTGTCGTTGTCACACAGATTACGTGTTAGTTGTTAAAGCTCACCTCGTTTTCTGGTCATACAGCTATGATATCAAATATATTTAGATACATAATTTATAATGAAATTGACAATTTTAAAGAAATCATATTAATTACATTTTATCTGGTCAATAAATGTGGTATTGTTTTTAATAATAACTTGTTTTCAGCATTGTGATGGATCCTTCTGTATTCAATAAATCAGGAAAAGACATTTTAAGTAAAATAAACGGTATACCTTGTCCTCAGTAGAGTATTGTAAATATTTTCAAAACTGTATAAATAAATCAAGCGGGATTTTACGTTACCGTGTTGAAAACCGGTTAGTCTCTTTAAAAGGAACACAATACAAACCGGTTTGGCAACTTTTTTTACCACATATCACACAATCCAAACTTCACTACTCATAAGAAAGACATTCAAAGGCGTGATATTTGCTGGTAACGCCGGTTTATGATTCTAGAGTCCATAAGCAGGTCACGTTCGGTCAAACGGCAACGGAAAACTCGCATAACGAGAATCAACTTAATTTGCTCGAATTGTATCTCTCGTGTCTATGTCAATTACGACACTCTTTTCATTTACTTAAGGTTAAGATAAAATTCGAAAACGAGCTTCATGTGATACGAAGTATTTGGAGTCAGTTACTGTACTTTGTGAACAAAATAGAGGTCAGCGTGCTAATAGCCCGCCGACATTTTTATAAATGCTATAACGTATATACTGGCTGATATTATATAGTAATTCGTCGTAGAAGCGACGAACTATTAACAGCTTCTCATGCGCAAAACTAACTGTTATCAACTGAAGTAATATAGGTGATATATAAAATTAAAAAGATCCTATGTTTTCGCTGGCCATAAATTATGTTAACCATATAGAAAAGTAATTCACGAAACCTTTTGAGGTAAGAGTAAACACGATACGCAAACACTTGCACGTTTATTATTTTACCTTGTGAAATGCAATGTTTAACAGTTTCAATGAAGGACAGTTTAAAACCTTAGAGTCCACATATATTAAACAGTTTTATCATCAGCAGTATTCCCTCAGAATATAATAAAATTTTATATTTATCTATTAGGCCGGTTTGAGTATATTTTAGTACGTTCTGAAGAAATAAAGAACAAAAGGCTTACCTAAAATGTCAGCCCGAACACAAACTACCGCCAAAACAATCAGGATTGGCGATATTTTCCATCTTGATAAGATCCACTTTTTGTCAGCCGAAACATATTGACCAAACACACATCCTTTAGAACGCGTCATTTTGCCATTCCATTAAACTCAACAATTTAATCCCGTTAATACTATGGACTTTGAACAATGACCACTAACTGCAAGCCTCTGTGCACAAATCCTTGTGAATGAAACACTGTGTTTTATAAGGAATGTGCCTGCGCTGAAAGTATTAAGATGTTTATCTCAATACATTTGTCTAATATTTCTCCAAATATAAAAGGTAGAACTGCATCGCTTTTAATAAACCATCAACCACATTTACGTGGACAGACGATTCTGGCATTACAAAGAAAACCGATCTTTGTCATAAATCAGATAAATTATATTGAATTTCCGTTTTTATCCAATGTCCCATTAAATCATTTATTTTAATAGTTAAATCATTAAATGCAATACAAAATAGATTTTCCACTCATATCAGAAATCGCATTTCACTGCTTTCCGCAAGGCAGCCCCCTGTATACTCATTCCACGGAAATCAAGCATCAACTACTTTGTGCTCAATAGTTTAATTCCGTCTCAGCATTTTCTCGATCACTCCTCTTTAATCCAAAGTATTTTTCATAATAATTCATCATTCCCTTTCAATAAATCCGCTGTAATACTTTTACGATTTAGCTAATCCCGCCTGCGCAATTCGGCGTGAGTGAGGAGCATTGGGCTATGACTCTAATTTATAACTCTTCACTGTGGCTCCCAGTATTGGTGTTTACTATCAGCTCTGCCTCTTTTCTCTCACACATTGTATCAACGACATTAGAGGGCTGGTTTACAATAGGTTTTGCTCATAAACAGTGTTTTACTTTCTATCCTCATATTATATAAAACGATTGATTTAATTGAGGTCGCCTTAACCTTATACTAGTTTATGTTAAAGAACACTTCATGTGCAATATTGTTAGCGGAGTTCGCTTGCATTCAAAATAAACCGAACGAAGTAATTTCAATTAACTGGAGTGCACTTAACTCGTTCGAGTCTCTGATACATCCGCGATCTAATAAAGGCAAGGCAATACTCAGTTACGGAGGCATTGGCGTCTTCCTATCGACCATCATTTTTTCAATAAGCAAGAGTAGCCCAAACTGTTAAAATGACAGTATGGCAGATGAACATACAAAATATACATCCCAAATGAATGTCATGACAGTAACAGCCCCGTTTGATCCAAGAAGCGTGCAAAAACAAACACCGGACTGTTCACAATAAAGACACAACTGCAACCGTTCAATACAAACGGGTAACAAATACTGACATGACAAACTAATGTTTGTGATAAATCGAGATTCGGGCACATAGAATTGCACGATCTTTATTAAACTTTCAGCCGTCTTTGTGTTCTTGTCAAGCCCCAGTGTGCATGGCATTTCACAAATGCGGTTTAAATTGCCTCTGTGATGATTTATACTCCATGCTGCTTAATCGCAGACCCCTACCGTTCTCCGTTTAAAATAGGTCACTGTTGAAGTAATAAAAAATAGATTAACTTTTGTGGTGTTTTTATAAGCCCTGTAAAAACGGAAAATCGCTCGTTTACATAATTTGCTTAATCTTGAATGTTTGAAAACCACATGTCATCTTATGTAAATGTGTAAGAAAGACGGCTAAATGATTGAAACAAAATATCTTGATTTCAACAGAAAATAAAGAAATCACGTGGAATGGTTCTATTTCATCGAGACTCGCCATATTTTTGTCTTTTTTACCATAGTACAATACTGCGTCAAATGGACAGTTCCACTACTGTTAATCATGATCATTTATAACTGTACATGGTCAATTTTGATCCAATAGATTAGGATTATATTGTCAGCTGACAATCTGACCTAGAAAATACAAAAGAAAGCATACTTCCTGTTTGTGATAAACCTTATCACAAGATCAAAGAAAATATGCCGCTTGGCTTGGGGAGGAGCTTAAAAATTTGTGGAACTATCCATTGTTCCTATTTTCTTTATTTTCTCAGAAATTTGATTTTTGATTAAAATTCAGAAAGTTGCTGCTTCATATGTTATATTTTATAATGCATGTTTAACGTAAATCTGTTTGACTATCATATAGCACACTAGCGGATCCGCTAGGGGGGAGGGGCGCACCCGGCGCGCAACTATATGAAGTCTCAAAAGAAAATAGAATGAAGTTCGTAGTTGTCCATTTAGAACAGAGTGTCAATACTTCCTATTACTACTTCGTGAAACATTTCGACATTTTTACTAAAGAGACAATTCTACACACACCAAAGAATCAGTTCCCTAGTTCCCCAGACATCAAGGGCTCGAGGTGGGTCCGTCTTCCGTGTATCCCGTCATTAGTTGACACAAGTTACCGTGGACAATCTCAGTCCGACATTGGCCCGACACCGCTAGGACACCCTATGGGAATGGGTTCAATAATTAGTTAATTTGTACAATAACTAAAATGGATTTTGTTGCTGATCATCATCGCAGTCTTACAATACTGGTAAAATTTGCGTGATATAGTTTAATACTAACAAGTACTAAATAAAGATCCGGAAGGCGATAAACCGGCTAACAGCAGTTCACCACAACGTGCAGATAACCGAGCACAAGAGGCATGGGAATAATTGAACGCATACACGTGCACTAGGAATGGACGTCTTTTACATTGGACATCATAGTGAATATGATTGAATAGATAATGAGAAGAATGATTCACAAATCAAACTCATAGAAATATCAATGTCAACTTTAAAAGCGACAACGCGCCATCTGCCTGTTTTATTGTTGTATATCGATTCTTGCAGACGCGCGTCTGCTACAGAAGCTACAACAATTTCTGTTGTTCGATTATCGTGCATTACCATCAAAAACGGAAACAAGTTAATTCGATGATGCATTTCAACAAATGCTTCAGTACAAGCTATTCCCATCACTTTTGTTTTATCTACATATTATATTTTGTCAGAACCAGCGCGCTGTGAATCTAAACCCATTTCAATGGATAAGTTATGGTCTGTTGCAAAAGTTCCCGTTAATGCGTGCGCTCTTTTATCTCGCTACAGCAACCAGTTGAAAGAAATGTGGTTTCATATTTTGCCCCACTCACGGCTTTGTTGTTTAGTTAAAACGATTTTGGCGAAAATAATGCCCTTGTTATTACAACTAGCTTATGTAAGATAAATATTTATTCCTCTTCTGCCGCATTTTACACGATTTGTAAACCTCATAAGACAACTGTATTAACAGCAAAAATCTGGAAATGAATTCCCAGACTGTTCTCTGAACGCCCTGAATATCAAATTTAGGTCTAAGGTTTCAGACAAGAATCAGGCATACGTTCATGTTTATGATAAGTGTATAATATGTTCTTTGAATATCGTGGAATGCATTTTTACGAGATTGTGGATATGAAATTAAACAAGGCTCATTCATGTAGGCACTATGAAACTTTTTAATTTTACAGTGTGAAGCATAATTACTTTCATATAACAATAATGTACCTATAAATCGAGTTTATAAATAAGGCGTATTAATTAAATAATGCTTTAAAATACATGTAGTAATGATTTAATGTACTTGATAACTATAATAAATAATGACATGAGAATGGTAAACCACTGACATTGACATAAATTTATCTCTGCTGAAATGTCAGTTTAAAATAAACAGTAACCACATCAATGGTTGTACAGTTGCCAGTTTACACTATGAATCAAAAATTACATTCGGACAGTAACCAGAATGACATTGTCAACATAAATGTAAATACCTACAATAATTATATCTTTTTGACCAAAAGCAACCCGTTATGACTAAAATCAACTTGAGTGTGTCCTGAATGCGAGCGGCTAAATGTAAATAAAGTACGTACCAGTCTCAACACTGTAGTAACGAAATGTAAACAATAACTGTATTGAAAACAGCATTCTGTGTTTGCCATTACTATTTGCAGATGACATACATACGCGAATGGACGCTAAAAAGTGAACAACGGGAGTCTACAGGCACAGCCATCTATAGTCACAAAACAACTTAATTAACATATAATCCAAAACCAAACATGGATGGCTGCGACCCCTCTGAAAACGCAATCTAATTACTTTATAGCACAGGCCAATGAAACATTTATTATCGTGAAATCAAGAGTACTGAACAAATATGAACACTTGTAGACTTTGATAACAAGTATTTGGTTTTACAACACCATTATTGTACTTATTGGCAAATGCACTTATATACAGAAATATAATAATGAAGAAACCTATTAAAGAATAGGGAATTGAGAGGAATTAGGAGGAAAGGGAAAATAAATGCTTTTCCTAATTAATAATACAATAAAAGCGCAGTTTTTAATGTTCTTTCTTTAAAAAAGTCGTGACACAAAAAGCCAAAGTAAATACAAAATAAAGCATAAAAACTGAACATCAAATGTAGGTATGTAACCAACGACTGAAGATGTTGGTCTATTTATTCGTTATAGGAGTCTCATAATCAAACTCCTTTGACTTTCAATAAGCAATAAAACCAAATAAATATCTGAATGAAGTGTCATGATTTTAAGGCATTTTTATGATCTTGCTCTTACGGTACAACATGATCAGAGCTGCAATTTAAACATCCATGTACAATGTTCAATGCACAAAAAGGGTATATGTATTCTTGATGTGTAATGTATAAATAAGATATCGCTTTAACGAGTCGTAAGGTAGTTTAGCCCACATTTGCAATGTACGCACCATCATTAATTGTGTGGTTGTATTGTAAAGGGAATTTCTTTTATAAATGCAATATAATACGTAACTGCATGGTCTACTTACAATACTTGAAGTAAGTGGAGAAGAAATCTTCTGATAGCGAGAAAAACACAAATACAGGAAACATGTTTCGTGGATGTTTGGCAAGTGATAGAACCAGGATTTCGTAATCTTACATTTATCGATGTTTTTGTAAGATTGAAGTATTGTGTTCAGAGTGTTGCTTAATTAAAACCCAGTACTCCAAACAAACGTTGATGCAGAAACCAAGTATTATGTTCGTCCTTGACTTGTTTTACTTTTGAGGTTTTAAAATACAAAACAATTCTACCTTGGTGTCGAATCTATTCTAGTTCATTAATTACTATGACATTGTGTTAGCCGTAACAACCAGTATGTAACTGCAGCAATTCAATTCAATTCAATTCAATTCAATTCAATTTCTTTATTGCCTCCTTGTACAGAAGATATAAAATTGATATTATAATAATACAAAATGAACATATACAAATTCAAGTTACATACATGTATATATATACAAATAAAGTTACAAGATGAAAAAATATACAAATTAAAACGTATAAAATGTTATAGTAGCTTCAAATGCAAGAAATGAGCGTGTATATTTCAATACTTTACATGTATAAAGCGCATTTGTCTAATAACAAAATGACATTTTAACTGTAATTTAGAACGCTACCTCCCTTAAGCAACAACTTTGTACAAATAGAATCACAGCATTTACAAATCGTTTCATTTCACAAATAATTGATGCGTATGGTTGTACATTGAATACATAATTTAGTCGGTAGAATTCAAGTGTCCACACTGAAGTGACAGATCACCGTAGTCAAGGGTCAGGGGTTACATAATAACGACAGAGTCACCACTGGATCATTGTCTCCGCATTGTACTGACTTTCACTCATGCAAATTGTCTATGGGCAAACTAACAAAAGCAAACCGCATTTTGAAATTGTGAAATTGTTAGTGGTTGTAAATGTATTCAATTACGGGTTGACCTCATCTCTTTCTAATTATCATCAAGCTTTATGTTTAATTCCCTATTCTTATCAAGAGGAAATGCTGCTTTTTGCGTTTTTCTTTTGGAGTGAAATTAACAGTAACCTTTTAAACAAGAACTATTCAAGATCATGCAGCATCATGAAAAGAAAAAAGAAAACATTTTAACTCGTTCCTTTGATGAAACGCCGCACTATCTAGCGACAAATGTCCATGTTATACTTTATAAGATATGTCCCTGTAGTTATACACATAATGCCTAGAGTACTGAGATGAAAAATTCTGCTTAAAGGGGATATGTCCGATCTTTTAATTAGCTAGTTTTTAGCTATTTATTGAATCTTTTAATATAAAGTAGTAATTTATCGTCAAAAAGTATAAAAAAAAACATATTACAGAAATATATTGCAAAATACGCAAAAAATGTATTCACGATATGTATCGAATAAATTGTTGATTGCCCATAAATCTCGGTTATTGTTTACCTACAATGATGACTCCATTCGTGATTAAACTAGTCTCGGAAGTTTACGGACTTTTTCGGAGAGTGTTGTTTTCCGAAGAAATGACCGAGGGGTTCTGATTGGTCGGACTTTAAATTTAAATTGTTGCACTCAAGTTGACTCAACAGGCAAATTGTTATTCTGGATTACCTACCCCTTACTACTATTAAAACGCTGAGAATGATTTTAATATTTCAGTTAGAAATATCTCGCTTAATGTGCATTTGTTGGCATTAGTTTTTTTAATCGATACACTTATTTTTGTGTC
>Ga0224511_10001319_pt1 | contig 14675 bp, 11 predicted proteins | sample SF_May12_sed_USG_2_FD_169988 | JGI IMG/M metagenome (GOLD analysis project Ga0224511, IMG submission 169988) | Sediment microbial communities from San Francisco Bay, California, United States - SF_May12_sed_USGS_8_1 | ecosystem: Environmental > Aquatic > Marine > Sediment | place: USA...
ATAATTATGCTATTCTGCTACGGCCATTGTGTAACCACAATGCACTCAAACAATACTCATTGCTCAATGGCAAAGGCTCTAATCTTGAGGCCTATCCAAGGGGGTAACTACTATCGTCCAGACCACAGTCATATCACTACATGTGACAGTGCTGCTATATGATGACATATCTGCTCTCATTTTAAAACTTTATATTGCTAGGAAAAATGGAAATATAAAAATATCTGTTGCTGAGCAAATAGATGTACGAAGACCGGTGCTAATGCAATTTGACAAACATTCATACCCGACTATAAATTATCAGTGCATTCATGTCACTTGTAGCAACGACTAAACCATATTTCACCCCTTAATTTGGCGGTGTCAATAATTTTTGGAAAATCACAACAGAATTCTCACTACAAATTCTTAAAGATACAGCAGAAACCTCATCTATTGGAAACATTATGGAGAAGCTTGAACTGCTACATCATTGTCACTATTCAGGTTTAAATATAGACATTTAATACCATAACATAGGAATTATATCTCTATGGTTTAACCACACGGCTTTTTTTCTTCCATTATATTTCACTCCACTGCAATTGATTGATTACTTGATGTCTTTTCCGATCTACCAGAAGCATGACCTTCGTCTGTGAAGGACAGTCTGGACGGATGACTGGAAACAGTCGCATTCCTAGGAGTGTTTGTTCCAGATGGGGTTGTCCTCTCTTGGCTCTCTCCTGCTCTGGACTCGTTTAGTTTATTTCTGCTGTTTGTCACTGGGCGAAGAGCTTTGTAGCCTCTTTGGCTTACTAGGCTTGGCCGACCGTCTCTGCAAGCATATTGGTTTCCTCAAACCCAGGTCATGCTTGAAAATTTGTGGCCCAATTCGCAATATGAACATGGTTTTCCTCAGAGTCAAAGAGCGTTTGAATTGACTAGAATAAGTATCAAACTGACAGAATTCAGTGTCCTATAAAAATACATTTCCCTGGAAATGATGAGCCGTGTAATGTGGTGGGAAGAGTCTACACACAAGATATATAGGATAGCAGGGTAGAAGGGTAACTCATTGGCTAGAGGGCTTGGCTCAATCTTGAAAGATTCTGAATTCAATGGTTAGGCATGCTGAGTGTACGCTGTGAAAATGAGCTCCTTACATAATTTTTAGCTCCTATCGCTCCAACAAGCTCCAGCTCTGTTAACAATAGGACAGCGAAGGGCCTGATGAAACAAGAACATTAAATCAATCAGCGTTTTTCTGTACAGGTTATAAATCTTACTTGATCGGTGGCAGACCTCCAATCTTCCTATAGTGTTTCCATTCTTTGATAAACTGAGTTGATAGTTTATGCTTGGTTGTGTAGTATTTTAGGCATTTGATGAGGAAAGTATCATTTCGACATCTAAAACCGAAGGAGTAATCAACCATGCAGCCCGGCTTCGTTTTCATTTTGTAAGTTTGTTGTATTCTGTATTGGCCAAGGGACCAGTCCTTAGGGTTTGAGTTTTACCTCACCCCATCATTACGTGCCAGGAGACTGTGGTGACTTTGTTTCAGTCTGCTGCATGCCGTAGAGACACGCCTGGCCGCCATCTTTTGTATAGTAGTTACGGAGTTGTCTACTCACCGATTTAAAAGTTGTCTCTCTCCTCTGTGATTGAAGGAAAGGTAGGCCAACGCTATGGCTGAGCAACCTCTTACTTGAGAGTTATCTGATGACATGAGATCACACAGTCTATTCACACAACCTATCTCAATTAGTGCTGCGGGCACACCTAAATAAAAAACCATAGGATGAAATCAGTGTATTCAGATATCATCAGTAAGGCAAAGCCTTGACTCTTGAGGACTATATGGGCCATGGAGATAAGAGTGTTGCCCCGGTTAGATTAAAATATAGGCTCATTCTGCATGGAATATTCCAAGCAGTGATGCAAAGCACTAATTGTTGTACTGTAATGCCAATACTAACCCTTGGACTTTAGGCTGTTCGCGGTTCATAAATCATAACTGTTTTCGCGCAACTCTCATATGAGTACACTGATTAGAAAGGCTACTTTTTCACAGGTCTTTAAACAGAAATAAAAGATATGAAGTCTCATTTACCCATGATAGGCAGCCAATTGTTCAAAATGAGGTTCTACACGCAAACGCGCCTGTTGTTGACCTTTAATAGCTTGATATCAATCTGATAAGGATGACAGGGGCTGCCCCAGACACATCGAAATCACCTTCGAAAAAATGATGATGATCCTGTTTTGGGGACCTAACTATCTGTATTGAACCAAGTACTCGAATTACTGTTCTGTCCAAATTAATATAAGAACTCACCGGCACGTGTATGGGCCAATCTAGCGACACAATCGGCAGCAAGAGCATGGATGACTGGGCTCTGTGATTCATTCAGTATATCAGCTAACAACTTTATTCCAGCAGCGGAGGAGATAGCCTGCTCCTCATCAGGGATAATACGAGAGAGAACAACTACCTACAATGTCAATCACTGGGTTAGCCAGGTGATTCAGCAAACTGGTGTATGGCGGGGAAGGTCCATCGAATGTTCATAGTTATTATCACAAGGTTCACCCTGTAGCTCACCCTGTATTTTATTCTCTCAGTATCTAATACAGCTGTGGTTGCATTGCCTTACCTGGAACGCTGCATTGCATCTCAAATACTCGTCTTCTGATTGAAGGAAAGAAACAAAGCCTGAGAACCTAACTCCACCTTCTGCGGCTATCAGCTGCTGCTGTGACATGTTGTTATAAGCAAAGGTAGCTAGGGCCGCTCCAGCCAGAAGTTGAACAGTTTTATCAGTAGAGTACAGTAGTTTGAGTACCCTGATATAACTAAATTCAATGTGTTGAGCCGAGGCCCAAATTTCATCCATAACTGCTTGATTACCTGTGAAAAAGAATTCAAGAATAATCGTGAGGCGTCTATAAGACATTTTCCAGCCTCATTTTACAAGAATTGCTATTAATAGGATATGTGCGGGCAGGTAAATCCAGCCCCTGTAACTCACTTATGACTTCAAGGGAAAGTCTAATTTCAAGCGGGGTAGTACATCCTGCTGTGAAAAGCATCTAACGTCTAAACCATGAGATTTCAGAGCGCAACTGAGAGTCAAACAGGTAGTGAACAAATAAAAAGCGGAGCATTTGTGCCTATGAGGAGTTGTCTTCCTTCAATCAGACGTGACCAGTCACTAATAAAGAGAACCTACTGCGGCTGAGCACAGATGCTGAAGGCCCCGGATTCAACTAGGAGAGCTTGTGAGCAGCATTCAGAAAATCTCTCTGTTGACCCAGCGGGGAATGAGTATTCAACGCTTTTCGGAGCTGGCGAAAGTGAAGCTGGTGAGGTCATGGAATGCCACCCCATCTTAGTTACACTGTTGTCAGTACAGGTTGGCTCTCTAACAGCTACTTCCCCGCGCAGCTTTTTGGTCAGGGAAAGACTTCACCTTTTAGATGTATTGTTACAGGCATTTTCCATATAGCGGTATCCGGTCTTATGATGGGAAATATTTAGGTGATTTAACCAGGTTAGAGGCAACAACAATAGCAGCAGTAGCAGCGGTAGCAGTAGCGACCACCCATGTGATATTGTAATTGTGTAAACTATCAGAATTAATCAGCTTTCTTGGTGAATGAGTACGTCTAAAATTCAGCCTAAAATCCGAATTATGGATTCTGTTGGATTATTTATTACTTTTGCAGAAAGCCTGTTATTCTTATGAACCTTGTATTACAGAAAGTATTTAATAGCGAGCATTTTACACACAGCGAACGGTTATCGTTCTTATATTGAACTGAAGTATCCAAAAGGGGTCCCATATTTTTAAGTTTTGGACATTCAATACACATCAAGTAAAACAGTTTCATTTAATATTTGTACCCCAGACGATCCTGTGAATCTGTATTTTAAATGTGGGTCAAATTTATTCTTTCGTAGTTTTATGCCCCTAACTCCTAAAACATCAAACAAATAACTGCCATGAAATAATCAGTGTATTCAATTGAGCAGATTTGTGTATCACCCACAGTGTGCAAACTCACTGGAAGTGCCCAAGGCAACATGAGTCCAACTAAATTTGATTTTCAATAACTTACCGAGAGCTGTACTGGCCAGGGTGAGAGCAGCTTCGACCTGTATCAACTCACTACTGGAGAGAGTGAGGAGAGCCACTAGTAACTTGACACCACGTGCCTGTGACACAGTGTTTTGGTTGGCTGTATGAGGTAGATAGCCAACACTTAGGCAGAGGTGCCTGATGCTGCGAATGGCACTCAATACAAGGTACTCTTTATCGCATTTCAATAGTCGGACGAGTGGATGGACTCCATTGGCATCGGCGATTTGGTCCTGCTTGTTTTGCGCTCCCTGAGCTAGAACTCCGAGTCCTTCGGAACCGATAAAATGGAGGGATTCGGACAGCGAGCCAAGAAAATCTATGAGCATGTCAACTCCCATCGTAGCCGCCATGATTCGTCTCTCCTCTCCGTTATCACCAGCCAGGGCCCACAACGCCCCAGCCGTCTTCTCCTGAACCACCTGGTTTTTACTTTTGTGTAATAAGTTTATAAGGGGATACACTGCACCTTCCTGCGCCATCATGCTTTGAGTGTAAGGGTTATTCTCTACCAGCATGTGTATAGTATCCACCGCGGCCAGCTGGATCTCTTTGTTTCTTATGTCTGTCAACATGATGATACTGGAACTCACACTGCTGTCGATAAAACCATTTTGATTGGTGACGTGACGCCGACAGAGTTTGCTAATAGATTGGCACAGAGCGAGAAGTAGATCTGGCTCACTACAGTCCTCCATTATGGAAACGACACTGGAAATACTATCTTTAGTGGAGTTAAATAATGTCTGCCGATTTGTGCTATCATCACAAATCACGCCTACCGCGTTCATCACTTCCATCAAAACGGAAGGAACCTCATTGGCCCTAATCACATTCACCAAAGCCTGGATTACACCCTGTTGGGAAGCTTTGTCTGCATACATTTTGACCTGACACAGCATACTGAGAGCGATCGAAACAAGACGAGTGATTTCGTTGGTTGGAGAACGAAGGTGCTTGATCAGGGCTTCGATTCCACCCGCTGCTACCAATTGTTCTTTCACCTCTGGCTGTTCCAGAATGTTGATGAGGCATAATAAAGCTTGTGCCTTGGCTTTGTCTCCCACTGCACTTTTGATGACCTTGATTAAAGTTGTGACCCCTCCAGCGCTATAGACATATCTCCAGTTAGGGTTTATATGATCTGCAATTTAAGGAATGTCAAGATACAGCTTGACATGTATCACAATGTGATCCTCAATTTGCACAAAACCATTCAAATGTTGTTTGCTTAGGTAGAACCTGATGGGCAAAACAATCACAGGTTTTTTTTTGTTTTAATGGGTTTCAAACTCGTGACGTAAGGATCACAGCTCAAATCAGACATTTTAGATGACAGGTTTACATTTAGAAAGCTTATGTATAATATAAAAATTGCATGACTCTTTATTAACTATAAGGTATGCCTTCGCAGTCTTTTAGACGCATAAAACTGCCACAGTTATTATGCAAGCAGGACTTAGAAATGGTTTGTTACACCGATCTAGACTGGTGATTTAAGATTGCTAAAATTATGCCATGTGTCTGAAGATATGATTTGTGTACTATGTCTAAAGAGTGTCAAATTTAGTGGCAATATTGGGTTTTAGTAAAAGTTCCTAAATACATACGCATAACGAAAGTTGTCAACAACTACTGTTATTTACTGAACAAGCTAAAGGTTTACTTAAGTGTTTGGTCTGACTGTGATCTATTTTAAGCATCGATCGCTAATGGAAACTATTGAAACCAATGCATCCAAGTTGAGTCTGTTGATGGCGGCATTAAATTCTCGCCTATGTGAAAGGCAGAATAAATCAGTATAAAACCTTTAGTTTTGGATTATGCATAGACTCATGAGTCCAGTTCAGACGCTGAATGATGAGCTCTTTACAAAATCTCAAACTCTTGCGATCGAAATAGATTCAACCGAAGAAAAATCACTAAATAAAATTGCTATAAAAATACGGGAGAGCAGAGGTTTCCTTTCGTAAACACCACCAATGGCATGGGGAGTGCAGAGGTTGTCTTTTTCGCCCTACCCTTTATTGGTACCGAGGGTCACTTTCCTGACCTATCATCTATGGGTATAGTGAGTGCTGAGGCTGCCTTTCCAAACCTACCGCATTGGTCTAAGGATCACTTTTAGACCTACCATCTATTGGTATAGTGAGTGTGCTCAGCGCCCGCCCTGCACTCTCAGCTTCATCCTCAAGCTCCGAGGTGCAGAACTTTAGCATCTTTTTCCAAACTGGAAGTTCAGGTCGTTTTAGGCTGACCAGGTACTGGAGCACTTCTGTATGGTTCTCCAGACAGCAGATCTCTACCACACCATGGTTCAATGTGTTTACCGCCGACACATTTCCTACATCAGACACACATACTTATAACACTGATATGTTAGGGAAAAAGCTTGCATTCATTTCATCGATATGATACAGAGGTGGAACATACATAAACCCACATGCATATAACATACAGGTAACACATGGCGATCAATCACAAAATTTTCATGCATAATTTCACTATCTACCTCCAGAATTTACAACTGATTCACTGTCACATACCACTTTTTCATCATTTACCCTACAAACTATTTAACCCACTCCACAGGTGTAGACTCTGACTTTATCTGTCTGTTATTTTTCAAGTGTACATGTATAATTTATAAAACAATATACCAGTTCATTTAACAAAGTATCATTCTGCTACACCATATATACATGTAGGGCCCTGTGGCTGTGAGCGGTTAGACTGCTCGCCGCAGGAGATGAAGGTCCCGGGTTTAGGACAGTTTGAGGGATGTAAAAAAACCTTCTTGTACCACCAGCACTCAGTGAGTTTCGGGCTCTCTTCAGAGCTGTGGAAGGCGGAGGTGGTGAAGTAGAGTAGTGGTACTCCACCTTCACCATTGCCAGCACAAGTTGGCTCTGCCCACACGGCTATTGGCTAAGAGATCGTTCTTAACCTTTTTTTATACATATTTAGTGCTCACCTCCGAGTTCGATAATGATACTGATGGTATCGATATTAGCTTTGCCAGCTCTGACAGCAACCAGGAGAGGTGTTTCCTTCAGCTCATCCTGAGTCTCAAATTCTAACTGATCATCATGAGCTTTAATAAACTTCTCCACAGATTTGTGATAGCCTGTAAAGAGAACAGACGGATAACTTCATGTCTCCATGATGGAGTAGCTGGATGCCAGGTGTAGTGCAGAAATTAACTTATTGTACTCAGTGTTTCCCCGGGATGAGTCTTCAGGAGACTTTCTGCTTACACCCGCATGTCCGGTCCATAGACCAGGTAACGCTATGGGTAAGAACTTAATTAATTTATACGCATGAAGTGGCATTTTCTGACTGAAAGGTGATTCATTATGTCCATATAACTTGTGATAACCATCATGCCTACAGGAAAGGTGTACATTGTAATTTACACCATTAAGGGTTGAAGTGTTCCATGATAAAAACATTGAAAAAGTATTTAAACCTGTTCCAAATATTGAAACGTAAATTTAATGACAACATTTTATTTGAATTGAAAAATCACTGATTTTTGTTCATTATGCTTTATACCATGGCGCTTTGAATAGGTTAAGCTAGATAAGGAGTAGAGTCTCTGCCAAGCAGCATTATCCCACACTGTTCAATGATATCAGCAACGGTAGGGTTGGTAAAACATGTTCTGTACTCGCGCCGCGCCGGAGATAGCAATCAACATTGTTACATTGAGAGGCATGCCATTCAGATTCATGGTAATTAGGGTCTTATCTGGAGGTCAACTTGAGAGGTCATTCAGTGAACATTTGGTTATCAGATGAACTGCATGAAATGAGTGTGAAATTAATGTAAATACTACATACCAATCTAATCTGAAGAATTCACAACTGCTTTACAATGTATGCGTAAATGCCTACATCTCTGAATTCTGCGCATGACTCAATTAGCCGTTTTATCCTTGAGCTAAAAAAACGGATGACTACAAATTGCTCTTGAAAGCTTTGAATTTTCTTTTAGATTAATATCATGCAGCTTTATAAAAAACATATATGAAACATCACCAACCAACAGATTTAGCTTATTTGTAACAAGATCTCCGCATACACATGTACATAATTTGGTAAATTTGGTTATCACCGTATGGATCAGTGAATGCAGTAAATTCTCCTTTATGTACTACTCACTACCCGTAATCTTCATAAAACAGCCCTTTCTAGATATCTTCACTGCTACAGTAGAGGCTGTCGGGTTATAGGTAATTGTCTTGCACCCGTTACGGCTTAGCATGAATCACGAATGGGTCAGTATCAATGCTTCTGAGGTTTGCTTCTTCACCCAGGGTTAATAGGAGGAACTCACACTCACAGCGGGGTAAAAAAATGAGCCCAATTCACATGGTTGCGAGCTCAGAGCTATTCGCCATCCTTTTCCGACAGGGCCACTTCGCTGGTGTGACGGATGAACTAACACGTGTTTGTAAATCAACCCTAAGATCAAATGATTATTTCGGTGTCAAGATGACACTCATGGATGTATAACTGTGAGTGAGGCAAACATGTCATTCAGATAAACTAAGCAGGGTTTTAGTCAAGGACTTAAGTACATGATGAAGACAGTTCGTCCTAATGAGTGTCTTGTAACAGAATATCTTTCGTAATGACATGACCTTATATACGGGCTAGTGATCTTGGAATCAGCACATGTGCACGGAATCCATTGAGATGTGATACATGTACTTCAAAACACCATTGCTATTTCTTGGCACCCGGCACGGCACCCATGACTAGTCAGCCAACTTGGGAAATTTGCGATCCGAGTCGTAGAGTGGATGCGACCTGCGATATCGCTTACAGTAAGAAAAATTAGATTCGCCACCACATTTGAAATCACAGTATATTGGGGTGATCTCATAATAGCAGATTTTCACAGCCGATTTGGTTTGCTAGATTCAGGGTTCCATTTATGATATTGAAATGATTTCAACTCCAGAGTCATTTGGATTCTGTGGTGGGTCATTCTGTTACCACGACCTGGTATGTACTTGTATATGGTACCACTTACCTTTCTTTGCGGCTTGATGGATGTGTGCCCATCCATGTTCATCCACTTCATTCATTCTCTTATTGGCGATAGCTTCAGTTTGGAGATTTTCAGTCACCCTTACTGTTCTCACAGCTTGATTCACACTACGAAATGTTTATATAGTGTACCATTATACAATAGAACAACTATACCGAACTGCATTGTATGTTTGCCATACATAACTATGTGTGATAAGAGATTTGCTTGCAAAATATTTATTGTTCACAATCATCGTATATTTGTGTACTGTCCAGAAGTGTCTAAACCTGAACCCATAATTTATATGAGATATACTATAATAATTGCATTTGTCTGTCCCAGGAGACGACGGCACAGCGTTTAGTAAGGCTCCTGAGTCTGAGCAGGGTTGGTGGAGGTTCACTATACCCAGGACTAATTCCTCCTTTTGTCACATACACCCTTTTCACAGTGATATGGAAGTTGCAGAGCAAATACCCGTTAGTTCATTAGTCAGGGGTTAGTTCCCAATAGAGAGACCATATCAGTATGATCAATATGAGGAGCTCACACTCACAGCAGAGATTTGTTTTGACCGGCTGGGAACCCAAGCTCATACAATTAATTATGAACCCTGCACTCTACTGCTGAGCTATCCCAGTATTCCAGTGTGAAGTATTGCACTACAAGACTGAGCCAATAGTTCTGAGAGGTTAGAAAACAGTCAACCGGAGTCATACCTAGTTTACACATTGCCATGTCACGTATGTCAATTATACTATGGGAAACTTTATGTTTTAGATATTTACAAAAGGAAGCGTCATGACAAAACCAACATCATGAAATCAATGTTGCTCCGTGTTTTAACCCGTTATAATATTCCGTGCTAGCTTTCTGCATATGTTGAGACGAAATGATAGCTGTTTAGGTGTTGTCTAACTGGTACTCAGTCGGAGCCATTCAAATGGAGAAAGGAGATGTCATGCACTTTAACATAGCCTTTTAAACTGACAACAAAGTTATATACAGTCATGGGACTAGGTATCACGGAGGTTTGTGGTCTATTCAATTCTGGAACGCAATCAGATTACTAGCAGTATTCTAGTCACTATTCATTTGTTAGTATAATCTGTAGGACTGACTGCTTGGTTGGGAGAGCAGAGTAACTGAGTAGGGCCATTTATACCGCCTTCAGTAACTATAATTTGCTAGCGTAACCAATGTCGAGAATGACAAAAAGTATGCTCGTGCCAGGGGTCTGGAGCCAAACCTTTTAACGAGTCTGTAGAAATGGCTGTAAAATTAAAACCTATGTTTGCCATCCACACTACGTAGAAGTATTACCTCACTGTCTGAACAGATTGTTGGTCAATTTCACACGCAATTTCATCAAACAATTAAATTGCTGTTCGAGCTAGCTTTCATTTCGAAACACAACATGGGTTGAAAAAGGATCAACCCTCGCAGTCTAGTCGATCATGCTATCTAGTGCACTGGTTCTATAGCAAACATGTGATGTTCAGATGGTGGTTTATGCACTACTTACACGGTCTTGAAGGTCGGCATGTTGGTTCAATTTACCCAATTACAACAAAAACGTGAATGAAAAACGACTGGAGCAAGGTAGCTAACCACACATGTCTGTATTCCATAACCCCAGTCCCATAACAACCAAGTACTGTCACAACCAATATCAAACTTGTTAATAGTAAAACTCTAAGAAATCCTGTTTATAAACTAATCATTTTCCGATTTTTCTTTTCACAGCTTTAAATTAAACCCATTATATTAGATAATTAGAATATTCGATCAGCAGTCTATGACACATGGTCAGAACACATTCGATTTTCTCACCTGCAGAAGTGTTAGATGCCTTGCAGAGAAGCCTTCAGCTAGCTCCTAGCTTCTTCCCTATACTAAATGATGTCGCGTTTATATTAATCGCTACTTAGTAACCATTGCATTGCCGTACTTGATCCTATAAGTAGGGGAGTTAAAAGATCATGGCTTTTATTTTGTATAGTCGCGTTGCGTTCAAGCATTGATGCATTTTGTTGACTATAGAAACTTGTACCAAAACAGTAGTAGGCGATCTTATTAAGCTTGAATTCAATGTTTGATAACACCATTGGTTTTAGCCAAATGCTATTTAAAACTCTAAATTGCCTTTTAAGGTGATGAAACAAACTTTTACTGGTTAGAAACAAAATATTGGTCTTGACATGCAGGTCACAAATGGATGATATTGATTTTGACAAAATAAGATTAGATCAAAACAAGCTTGCTAATACATGGACGCTCAACCCCCTGCAAATTAACGCCGGCTTGCTGTCCTATATATCTGATGATATGTACAGTTGGTGGTTGAACCTTATCTTAAACTGGTATGCTATCAGGGTAGATACAGCAGTTGAATTATTAGAACTTAATAGAGCTTATTTACTTCTAAACAATGGTGACACCTACCTTAGTAATGGATGACACAAAGGCTGACTTGGGTCTACATCTCTCATGAGTGTCGATTGACACATAGGAGACTGTTAACATATTAAGTTCTAGTGTTAAATATTGATGTTTCTAGGATAGAACAAAGGCAGAGGAAGTGACTTTTATAGCCGACTCGCGAGGATTGTTTGCAATGCACCCGATCTCAAATCGATATCCATTAAGTTTTTTTTATCATGAACCATATGCTAGTGGTTTATAACCGTAATGTGACCCCCAGTATAATGCTAAAGTTGCATTTTTATTCAAAGACACATAATTCATTATTAAATACGTCTATGGCCTTGGCAGATATATACTTTCAGCATCGCGAGGTCTTGGGGGAACAACCACAATATCAATATGCAGAACGATTGTGGCCAGGTGACTTAGTTCTTTGGCATGCGGTGGGAATGGGAAGAGAAAAGCAGTACTGGATGCTCGACTAGAACACTCACCATAGGTCTTGGGTGTCCAGCATGAGGAAGGGAAATATGGAGTAAGTCAGAATGGGAATAGATGGTATTTATTGTTTGTAGACGCGGTTAGCTCTTAGTCAGATGTTCATCCAACAATACATGTATAGTCTCATTGGCTCTCCGAGTCAGATATTTTACATTTAGAAGAATTAATCAGATAGTGTGGATATGCATGAATAAAACTGCAATAGGCAACTAGCCAGATTGCGTAGTACAATACCTTACTGCATACAGGAAACAGCTATGCTAGTGTGCTTGTACCATTATTTTGAGACATGTATTCGTATCCGTATCACGGGTTCCTGTTGTCATAGACTAGCTGGGCAAAGGTTTATGCATTGCAGTGGGTCTATAATTCCAATAAAGAAACCACTCGTATATGCATTCCATTACTGTATTTGTGATATTGCATTTTTTGGTCTTTGTGATACTCGCAGATAATTACAGCTAAAATTGTTACCATATTTACAATAGTTTTATCTTTCTCAAAAGGAAACCAAAAGCAGTAGTGGGTACTGACAAAGAAACTTGAATATCATTTCATCTCCTTAAATGGTTTGTTATAAATCATGTGAACCAAGAATTGACCATTTCCGTGGCATTCATTCAGTAAAGAAAAGGTACAGGAGTAGTGCCGCCCACCCGTATTACAGATAGTTATTTACTCACAGTAATTAGTAAAAAATCTAGTTTCACTAGGGGCAGGCTGCACCAATTCAATCTTAAAATCATAAAGATTTGACTGTCTTTTTGGTGAAAGAATGACCTTTGGAGGTGGGTGCAGGTTGTTCCAATATTTTATAATGGCGTACAGTAGACCAAATATTACAGTGCAAATCACAACGCAGAAAAGATTAAGGTACATCATCGATATTGGTTCCAGGTGATCAAAAAAATAACCCATAAGTAATGGTAGTGCTATCTGGCCACACGCGGAGCAAACGAGAAATACCCCAGTGATTGTCCCGGTCACTAAAAATTGTTCCTCTATCCAAAGAATACCTGTTGGGAAAATTGGTGCCATACTGAAACCAAGACCAGCGGTAAGAGGCCATATACATATCGCCTGCATGTGAAACAATGTGGTCAGTAACAAACAAGTACTGGCACCTATAGCCATACTCATAAAACCAACTAGAGTGACTGTGGCTGATTTGAAGATTGAAAGTGGAATTGCTACAGCTCTTCCGACAGTGAATGCTCCCCAGAATGTAGCCGTTAGCAATGCAGCTTTGCTCTCACTGAAATTGTATTCCCGTATGCTGAAGGTAGCGATATACTGTGCATAAGCTACTTCAGTTCCGACGTAGAGGAAGAAATAGATGGAGATACCGATGATTAGTATAGTTTTCAATGCAATGTCTGCTGAATCTTTCTTTACCTTTTTATCAGTTAGAGCTGTGAATGCGGTGATGGAGTATTTAGTTACATAAAGCTGCAGAAACACTAAAGATGTAAAAAATACAATGGCAGCTGGAACGATGTACGAGTACCCGTCGTGCGAGAACCAAACACCAGTCAGGTTTCTCAAGTTCGCGCTCTCCCTGTCCATTGAAGAGTTGCAAAGCTGTGCTATCAAATTTGGTGTCTCCATAGAAAGATGCTGAATCACGGTGCCATGAAGATTCTGTGACAATGAAGAATCACCCGAGAGAAACGACTTGCTCTGGGAGCTTGCATCGTTTGACAGGAAAGCTGATGCAATTAGTGGGGATACTAATGACCCCACACCAAAGGTAAAATGGAGACCATGCATGAAGGGTGGTGAGACTATTCCCCAAATTCTCAGTAGTAGTATATTGGCACCTACAACAAGAATGTTTCTCTATGTAGTTTGTCTATGAGAAAGCGGTACATCCATGTACTGCAAAAGCAAACAAGGTGACCTGATGGCTTTTGTTTGGACATGTGCTGGGAAGAGGTCCTCACCCATGTCACCTGGCTATGAATAATAAATTTGGAATTGTCCTATCGTGAAATCCTTGTTGCATTTGGATGGCTGGCAGGAGTAGTAGAATGATGCATTAGCCCAATATGTGTCAATAGCGGGCCTTTAGGCCCGCTTGTTTTAGACAGAGAAAGAGACATTTGCACAGACACAAGTATGGACAGACACGTAGACACAGCAATATCTCGCATGGGAGATGTCACCGTTTATATGAGATCATTACCTACCAGTACTAGCTGATGCTGTAGCTATGGTAGCCACCCCTTGAGTAACATAGAGTGCATTTATGTTGTGAAGCCATGGCACTATCAGCTGACCTACAGATTCAAGAAATCAACATGCGAGATGAACTCAAACAGGAAGACTAGACTAAATGGCTACCAATGGCCTTTTCTGTTTGATTGCTTTGGTCTTCAAATTGTGAGTTTCCTTTAATCAAAAATGCGTTTAAACTTTTATGAACATCGAGTCGCCATTTGGAAGTACGTCGCAAGATTAAAAACCTTTTAGAGCACTGAAATGTAACATCCAACTGACAATTACATGTACGCAGGGAGTTCCTTTGGAACACTTTATATGTTATAATTCAGGCCACTCCCCCAGAATTTTCTATTCTGGGTG
>Ga0224511_10001320_pt1 | contig 14672 bp, 15 predicted proteins | sample SF_May12_sed_USG_2_FD_169988 | JGI IMG/M metagenome (GOLD analysis project Ga0224511, IMG submission 169988) | Sediment microbial communities from San Francisco Bay, California, United States - SF_May12_sed_USGS_8_1 | ecosystem: Environmental > Aquatic > Marine > Sediment | place: USA...
TCGGTTACCAGCAGTACAAGAAATATCAGTACGATGGCGCCGACTACGCCGCTGCCGGCAGGTATTTCCTCGATTTTGCGATTAAGTGCGCTGACTTCTTCATCGGAAAGTGCAGCGACTCTTTTTTTGGCCATCGCCACATCGACTCCATATTGCTCAAGTGCAGCTTGAACTTCCTGCCGTTCCAGCGAAGACAGTAACTGTTGTCTGTTTAGTTGAGACTGATGATCCGCAGCCAATTGGTTGGTGCTCACCATTACCGCCTGTGCAGTTGGTTGAAACAGTACAAACACAAACAGAAACGTGGTTAGTCTTATTATGTAACGGCTGGTTCGAAGGTATTCAAACATGGTAGAGCCTCCGGGAGGGGGTAGGTGCAGCTATTCTAGATCGCACACAAAACGCAAGCAAGTGGATTCATGCATGCATAAAATACTATATGCGGCGAAAACGATAAAGAGCGATTTGTCCTAGCAGATTGGGAAACAATCTCAGACCAAGACTGCTTTTGTGAACGTGATCCACTGCTCGTCGTTCTAGAATTCGATAGCCCAATTTGTAACACAGCTCCTCAAAATCCCTAATGGTACAAAGATGGATATTGGGAGTATCGTACCATTCGTTCGGCAAGGTCCGGCTTACCGGCATTCTTCCCAATACGCCAAGATAGAATCGGGAACGCCAATGTCCGAAATTAGGAAAGGTGACAATTCCTTCGGTGCCAACGCGCATCATTTCCTGCAATAACAAATCCGGCCTGTGCATAGCTTGTAATGTTAAAGACAGTACCACGTAGTCAAAAGAGTCCTCGTCAAATTCGGACAGACCACGGTCCAGGTCGGACTGGATAACATTAATATTTGAGCGAATACATTGGGTAATATTATGGTCATCCAGTTCGATACCGTAACCGGAAACCTTTTTGTTTTTGGCGAGATGGCTTAATAGCGTGCCATCACCACAACCTAAATCCAAAACACGGCTCTTTGGCTGTATCCAGTCAGCAATGATCGCGTAGTCAGGGCGCATGAGCTGTTCCTGTGTCACCTGATATCTCCTGCAATGCGATCCATATAGGCATTAAACACTTCAACATATTGCGGAATCTTCATCAGAAAAGCATCGTGTCCCTGGTTTACTGAAATCTCCGCGTAACTGACATGAAGATCGTTATCATGCAAGGCCTTGACAATTTCCCGCGATCGAGCGGGCGCGAAACGCCAATCGCTGGTAAATGACACCACAAAGAAACTGGCCTTTGCGCGTTGCAGTGCCTTGGATAAATCTCCTCCAAAAGGTTTGGCAGGATCAAAATAATCCAGCGCTTTTGTCATTAGCAGATAAGTGTTAGCGTCAAAACGTCCCACGAAGCTGTCGGCCTGATAGCGCAAATAACTTTCTACCTGAAATTCCACGTTGAAATCAAAACTGATCTCTCCTTCCCGGAGGTCGCGTCCAAATTTCTCATGCATTAGATCATCAGACAGATATGTTATATGCCCCAGCATGCGGGCGATGCGCAGGCCTCGTGCCGGCTCAGTATTGTGCTCGTAATAGTGCCCTTCGTGGAAATCAGGATCGGTCCGGATCGCCTGGCGCGCGACTTCATTGAAGGCAATATTTTGCGCAGTCAGCTTGGGCGCAGCAGCAATGATGACGGCGTGTTTTAGGCGTTCCGGGTAGTCAATAGACCATTGCAATACCTGCATACCGCCGAGACTGCCACCAATAACAGCAGCCCATTGATCAATACCCAGTGCGTCACTTAAGTGGATGTGGCTTTCGACCCAGTCTCTGACCGTGACAATAGGGAAGTCAGGGCCATAAGGTTTGCCTGTCTCGGGATTAAGGGTGGAGGGTCCGGTGGAGCCGGAACAGCCACCCAAATTGTTACAGCAGACAACGTAGAATCGATTGGTATCGATGGGCTTCCCAGGGCCGACAAAGTTTTCCCACCAACCTGGCTTCTTGTCCTCCAGGCTATGGTAGCCGGCAGCATGATGATTACTGCTTAAGGCATGGCAGACCAGAATGGCATTGCTTTTCCGGGCATTGAGCTGGCCATAGGTCTCGTAGATTAGCTCATATTTGCCGAGCACGCCGCCGCTGCTCAGCTTCAGGAGCTGATCTACCTGAAGTATCTTTGGTTTGACTAGTCCGACCGAGTCGGCCGGTAACGTTTTTGCCATGCTAAGTGACTGTCCCCGGGGGTGATATCTTCAATCAATAACCCATTCATGCGTGCGAGTCTTACCACGGTAACCGGGGCCTGTAAACTGGCGGCCCCATTAGGCCGGGACATTTCTGCGGAGGCACACACTCTGGTATGAGGAGAGCCGGAAAGCCGGGCTGGAAAAGAGGGTGTATGACTTTGGCTAGCCTGTCTTGTTGCTATCGAGAAATACGTGCTGATTAATCTTTGCCCTAATGTAGCGGGTGGTTTTTTGTTGGTTCAACAGGTCGGTTTTCAGGTCTTCCAGATCTGCTATGCGTTCTCCCAGCGAACCCTGCTGTTCGGAGATCCGCTTCAGGTTATCCGCTCTTTTATCGATCATTTCCTTGTGTTCCTTAATTTGAACAATAATGGGTGACATGATGGCTTTGTTCCAGGCGCGCACATCTTCATTGCACTGGCTGAAGGTGTTGCGGGCATGGCTGACCATGCTGATAAAAAAACGTTTAATCACGAAATGCTGCTCTGTTAGCACCATGACCGGACTGTTTCTAAAGGCTTCCGCCTCCCGGTAAAGTCGTGATAGTTCATTAAGATAGGGTCTTAGGGAAAAACTCCTGGACTTTAGCTGGGCCAATCCATGCTCCACCTGAAATTGATGGTAAATGCCTTCCACCATTTCCTTGATAGCGTGAGCCTGTTTATTAACTTCCTGCATCGTCTCGACAGCACCATCGAAGAAGGTTTTCATTCCAATTTTAAGGCCATGCGTGGTCCATGACTCGTGCATGTCCCGGCGCGTGGTGGCGATAAGCTTATCAAATGCCTTCAGGCTTAAATGGGTTGCTAGGATACGCATCTGTTCTTTCAGCTTTACTTGCGAGTTGTCAAAACTTTTGACTTTTTTGTCGTAGGAAATTTGCTCTGCGCGCACCTCTTCTATGATATCCTGGATAACATCCTGGTTCTGTCCCTGTAATCCATTGAGCTCATCTAGCTGTTTGTCGATTAGTCCGAGCTTGTTGGTGATCATGTTGTCTGTGTTTTCCACCAGGCCACCCACCTGGTGCACAATCTTGTCGTGAATCAGCGCCTGTTTATAGGGGATGATTTCTTTAGAGAGCTTTAACTCAAGATTAGGCAGCCCACTTTTTGCAAGCAGAGTTTTGTCTGTCTTGATTTTTCCCAGTAATCCCTGGAGCGCGGAAACAGGAAATACCTGGGTTTTAGTAATACGCAAGGCCTGCGCCGTCTCCTGTAACTGCCGGGAGATAGTGGCCTCGACGACTTTTTCTCCCCTCAGTTCATCCCATAAGGTATCAACTTTATTAAGCACAACAATACGGCGGCTCTCGTTTCCGTCAGTTGCCGGTTTGACGTAGCTGGTCCAGATTTCCAGATCTGATTTGGTAACACCCTGATCGGCCGATAATACAAACAACACCGCATGTGCGTTGGGTAACATGCTGAGCGTTAACTCGGGTTCAGAGCCCAGCGAATTCAGGCCTGGGGTGTCGAGTACCACCAGTCCTTTTTCAAGCAAGGGGTGGGGATAGTTGATAATTGCGTGCCGCCATACTGGAACGTCAACCATGCCATTGTGTGCAGCTGGTGAGCCGCCGGCTTCCTCATGAGGGCTGTATAACCCAAGTTTTTGTGCTTCCTGTACAGTGACTTGTTTGTTTTTAACAATCTCTTGAAAGGTCTCAGCCATGCTGCTGGAGTCGCTGATGTTCAGCGGCAGTCTTGTCCACTGTGTTGGTGTTCGCTTGTATTCCGCGATGGTGTGGCTGCCTTCCCGGGTTTCTATGGGTAGCAGCATAATGCATGGCGGAAGTTTTTCGTTATACATGATTTCCGTCGGACACATAGTGGTGCGTCCGGCATCAGTAGGCAGTAAACGTTCCTTGTGATCAGCGAAAAATATTGAATTGATTAACTCAGTTTTACCACGGGAGAATTCGCCGACAATGGCAATCGTAAAGGTGTCTGAGCGCAGACTACTAATCAGTTCGTAAGTCGGCAGGTCTTCGATGCCGCGTGACCGATCGTGGCGCTCAAGAAAATCCTGGTAGTCGGTAAGAGCAACCAACAAACCCCGGCGCCAGATGTTGTAATCATCCAGTTGCGCGCTAAGCGTATTCAAGATGGCGTCATCAGTCGGAGCAGGTTTTTCCATAATGCTTTATTTAAGTTGTAAGTTTGTTAACGTGTTATTCATTCGGGCCAGACCGCTGCCGACCGCAATCAATATATTTCAAAGTGTAGGGGCTGGCGGCGGTCTGGCAAGCTAAAGCCACAGATGTTCTATTGATTTTTCTCGCTGGAAGACCGTTCAGGTTGCGTGTGCAAAATACCCAGCGTTTGCAATCTTTCGGTTGAGGCACGTTTTTTAGCGGATTTAATGCGTAACAGTTTGATTTTACTTCGGTCTCCGCTAACCAGTATCAGGTGGGTCTTCGGCATCCGGATTAATTTGGACAGAAAGCTGACAAGATGACGATTGGCTTTACCCTCCACGGGTTGGGAGGTTACCGAAATTTTCAGACAGTTATCCTGGACCCCGGCCACCTCGTCGCGGCCGGCATTGGGTTGCAGGCGAATCTTTATTAGCAGATCATCGTTGTCCCAGCGGTACCATCCGCTATCAGCCATGAAACTAAAGCAATGACAGAGCCAGGTGTTGCAGGGGCTGTACGATAAGTATCTGTGCCAGATATAGGCCTAACAGAACTACCATTGGGGAAAAATCGATGCCGGAGACCGGCGGCATAAGCCTCCTTGCGGGGCGCATCAGTGGCGAGGTTAGGGCGAATAACAGCGAGGCCACCGGGTTGTTGTAGGCAGCTGACGGATTTATCCAGCTAATAATAATCTGGATAAGCAGCGCTATGATGAATACCCAGATCGCGAGATTAAGCAGAGCCGCCAGCGCTGCTACGGGCAATCCCGCCAGGTTTAATAATTGTCCGTGAATCAGGCCAGGTACACGACTGGCCGGATCACCTGCTAAAAACAGCTCCAGTGACTGCAGAAGCAGCATAAGCACAATGGCTGCCAGATCGATACCCCAGAGTCCTGGTATGACGCGGCGTAACATTATAAGTGGCGGGTTGGTCAGTTTTACCAAGGCCTGGGAGATAGGGTTGTAAAAATCCGCTCGCACCCACTGAAATAAAAATCGCAGCATTATCATTAGGATGTATATCCCGAAGGCAAAGTTGATAATCACTGCCGCGGCCTGAATTAGATAACTCATGGTCTATCTCCCAAACATATCAGCGAGCTCCTTGGAGCGCTTTACTGCCGCTGCAATGGCCTCGCTAAAAGATTCATGTATACCCCTGATCGTCAGGATATTGATTGCCTGCTCAGTGGTGCCTCCCGGGGATGTGACCCGTTGACGTAGTTGAGCCGGGTTTTCGCCGCCTTCGAGCGCCATTTTTGCCGCGCCGTACGCGGTTTCCAACGTCAGCAGGCGAGCGCTATCAGAATCCAATCCTTGGTCAATTGCGGCGCGTTCCAGTGCTTCCATAACTAGGAAAAAATAGGCGGGTCCACTGCCTGAGAGTGCGGTTACGACGTCCAGCAAGTCCTCGGACTTTACCCATACTGTTATGCCGCAGGCTCGCAGAATAGATTCGGCGGCGTCTCGTTGTGCCGGTTTGGTGTTTTGGTTGGCAAACAAACCACTGGCGCCCGAGCCTATCAGGGCGGGTGTGTTGGGCATGGAACGGACAATGGCAATGTCCTCTCCTAAAATATGCTCCAGATCAGCAATGCGGACGCCGGCCGCAATGGAAATAACAAGCGGTTTATGCTTTTGAATTGCCGGCGCGATTTGGTTAACAACACCTTTGAGAACTTGTGGTTTTACTGCCAAAACCACTGTTTTTACTTGCTCAATCAGAGCAGTGTTATCGTCATAAACTTTTAGACCCAAGGTTGTTTCAATGGCGTCGCGCTGCCGGGAATCAGGGTCCGACAGGACAACATTATCTTTTTCCCAGCCATTGGCCAGCAGACCGCTGGCAAGGCTTCTCGCCATGTTTCCCGCGCCAATAAAACCGATTTTCTGGTGCTTCATGTGAAATATACTCCTCCGCAGTGATCCAGAGTGTAGAACGATCCGTGACAATGCCCAAATTTATGTTAACGCCATGAAAAGCTTGTTTTTCCCGGGGCGGGGCCACCTTGTGCGCTTGCCCACGCCAGTTATACTAAATACAGAGTTGCGCGCAAACTGTTACGGCGCACTTTTTTTGAGTTAATGATATGGAGCGAGTATGGATGTAGCAGAACTATTAGCGTTTGCTTTTAAACAGGGTGCCTCGGATATTCATCTATCCGCCGGATTGCCCCCGTTGATTCGTGTCGATGGTTCCATAAAACGCATCAATGTGGATCCGCTGGATGACCGTACGGTTCATAATATGGTTTACGATATTATGAACGATAAGCAGCAAAAGGATTTCGAGGAGTTCCTGGAAGCTGATTTCTCTTTTGAACTACCAAATATCGCGCGTTTCCGCGTAAATGCGTTCAACCAGAATCGTGGCCCCGGCGCGGTTTTCCGTATCATTCCGTCAAAGATTTTGACACTGGAGCAACTTAATTGTCCGGCAATCTTTAAACAAATTTCAGAGCAGCCCAGAGGTATTGTTTTGGTAACCGGTCCGACAGGTTCCGGTAAATCCACGACGCTGGCGGCTATGATGAACCACGTTAATGAGACCAAGCATGAGCATATCCTGACTGTCGAGGATCCTATCGAGTTCGTGCATACAAGCAAGAATTGCCTGGTCAATCAGCGTGAAGTACATCGCGATACGCTGGGATTTAATGAAGCGCTTCGTTCCGCGCTTCGCGAAGACCCTGATATTATTCTCGTGGGTGAAATGCGTGACCTGGAAACCATTCGTCTGGCGCTTACAGCGGCGGAAACCGGGCATTTGGTGTTCGGTACCTTGCACACGAGTTCTGCAGCTAAAACCATTGATCGTATCGTAGACGTGTTTCCGGCAGCGGAAAAGGATATGGTTAGGGCGATGTTGTCGGAGTCACTGCGCGCGGTTATTTCGCAAACGCTGTGTAAGAAAATCGGCGGAGGTCGGGTAGCAGCACATGAGATTATGATCGGAACCCCGGCAATTCGAAACCTGATTCGTGAGGGTAAAATAGCCCAAATGTATTCAGCTATTCAGACAGGTGCAGGTGAAGGCATGATCACGCTGGATCAGAATTTGATGAATCTGGTGAACGCGAGACAGGTAACCATGGAAGAGGCTCGTACCAAGGCGTCCAATAAGGATACGTTTGCTACCAAGTAATTTACAGCGGCTTTAATTTATTCAAAATTCAGAATCGGGTACAGATAGATGGTTTTTAGTGATTTACTCAAATTAATGAAGCATAAAAAGGCGTCGGATCTGTTCATTACAGCCGGCGTACCACCGTCAATCAAGGTCGACGGCAAAATCATGCCGGTAACAAAGCAACCGCTGACACCGGAGCAGTCCCGGGCCATGGCTTACGGCATTATGAATGAAGAGCAGCGTCGGAATTTTGAGGAGAAAAACGAATGTAACTTTGCTATTTCTCCTCAGGAGATCGGCCGTTATCGTGTCAATGTATTCCTGCAGCAGCAGCGGGTTGGTATGGTGCTGCGTACCATTGAAACAGAAATACCCCGATTTGATGACCTGAATCTGCCAAAGATTCTGGCAGATGTTGCTTTGACCAAACGAGGTCTGGTGATATTTGTGGGCGGTACCGGTTCCGGTAAATCGACTTCTCTGGCGGCGATGATAGGTTACCGAAATGAGTATAGTTATGGTCACATTATTACCATAGAGGACCCGATCGAATACGTGCACGACCACAAAAATTGCATTATTACCCAGCGTGAGGTGGGTGTGGACACAGAATCGTTTGGCGCAGCGTTAAAAAATACCCTGCGTCAGGCGCCGGACGTGATTCTTATTGGTGAAATCCGGTCACGGGAAACCATGGAGTATGCGGTTCAGTTTGCCGAGACCGGTCACTTATGTCTGGCAACCCTGCATGCCAATAGTGCAAACCAGGCGCTTGATCGTGTCATCAACTTCTTTCCAGAAGAACGAAAAGCACAGCTGCTGATGGATCTTTCGCTTAATTTGAAAGCAGTTATTTCTCAGCGGCTGATACCCTTGAAGGTAGGTAAAGGTCGTGTGCCAGCGGTAGAGGTCATGCTTAATACCCCATTGATTGCTGATTTGATTCTTGAAGGCAACATTCATGAACTCAAGGAGTTGATGTCAAAATCTGGTGAAGCCGGTATGCAGACATTTGATCAGTCTTTGTTTAATTTGTACGAAGCAGACCTTATTTCTTATGACGAAGCATTGCGTAATGCCGATTCTGTTAACGATATTCGTTTGCGAATCAAGCTGGAAAGCAAAAACGCCAAGTCTCGCGAACTGGGAGACTCTATGGCAAATATAACGGTCAAGTGACATCATATTCAGTCATTAGAAGTAAACTCCCGGCCGCACAGATTTGTTATGCAGGCTGGGCAAACATGTTAAAAAATAGATGATGGAATGTAAAACAATTAAAGAACTGCAGGAAGAGGGATTGCCTTCCACCATGCCATCTTCGACAGAGATCGGTGTCTGGAAGCGCAGCACGGGTTACGAAGTAATCCTGCCCTATCGGCTGGGTTCTCTTAACTGGTTGTTGCTTGGGTTAGGGCTTATCTTTCTGGTGGGTAGTGCATTTATGGTTATGCGTTCATTTACCGTCTCCAGTCCGACCGGCCAAGCAGTGTTTTACACTATTCTGGTTGTACCTGTTCTGGCCTATATGTTGTTTTTATCTTTCAAATTGTCGCAAACGCGTACGACAAAAATCCGCATCGACATGACTCCTCTTAGCATGGTGTTTACCTTGGTGGAGCCGTCCGGTGTTACAAAGCGATTCAGCGAGATACCGATCAGTCAGATTGAGAACGTGTGTCTGGATGCTCAACGGGGTATACGAATCAATGGTCATATTGCCGGCACCCATTTTGGTATATGGACCGGCAGAGGATTAAACAGCGAAGACCTGTATTATCTCACCTGTGTGATAGGACAGGTCACTCTGTTAACTGTCCAGAACAGTGGTGCTGTTGTGCCTGCCATCAAGGGGATGGATGACGTGGGACATATCGAGCTGGGTTAATTTTTCCTAATATTCTGCCTTAACCAAGGTTTCCTTAACGCTCAAATACCAGTTTCCCTCCTACCAGCGTGTGCGTAGCGCACCCCTGGAAACTCCAGCCAATAAACGGGCTGTTGTGCCCGCGGCTGACAAATTGATCTTCTGTCAGAGTCCAATCGATATCAGGATTGAAAATGCAAATATCAGCGGTTGAGCCTACGCCGAGATGTCCCGCATCAATGGACAGAATATTGGCCGGGTTGCTGGTTAACAGAGCGATGGCGTCAGTCATGGTAACCCGTTTTTCATGAACCAGTTTAAGCGTAAGCGGCAGTAGTGTTTCCAGACCTGAGATACCCGGTTCGGAGGCGTAAAAAGGCGCCAATTTGGCATCAGGTTCGTGAGGTTGATGATCAGAGCAAATCGCTGATATCACGCCGGATTGCAGGGCGTCCCGTAAACTGTCTTTATCGCGCTGGCTTCTCAGGGGTGGTAATACGTGACACTGGGTATTAAAGTAACCGATGTCGTGTTCCGTTAAATGCAGGTGGTGAGCCGTAACATCGGCAGTGACCGGCAGCCCTCGGCGTTGGGCCTCTGCCACCATATCCACAGCTCTGGCGCTGGAAAGCTGGCAGAAATGAGCGCGAACCCCGGTTTGTTCAATGAGTGCCAGGTCGCGGCTTATGCCTACAGTTTCAGCCGCCTCAGGTATTCCTGGTAATCCTAGACGCGTGCTGATTTCTCCTTCGTGGGCGCAACCCTCGCCGGTCAGCCAAGGATCCTGGGAATGGAGGAACACTGTCAAATCGAAACTGGCGGCATATTCCATTGCCCTGCGCATCACCAGAGTGTCCCGGATCGGATTCATGCCATTGGTTAATCCTACGCAGCCCGCCTCGTCCAGGGCCTCCATGTCTGACAGCTGTTCACCTTTCAGCCCGCGCGTGATCGCACCCAGCGGATGAATGAATGCCAGACCAAATCGCCAGGCCCGGTGTTGAATCATTTGGGCCATGGCGGGCGTATCGATAACAGGATCTGTATCCGGTGGACAGCAAAACGTTGTAATACCCGATGCCACCGCAGCCCGTGTTTCGCTTTCAATAGTGGCCTTGTACTCCAGACCGGGCTCCCGGGGCCGCGCACGCAGATCAATTATTCCCGGGCACACTATTTTATCCGTCGCATCAATGATGCTATTTGCCGTAAACCCAGCGGGTGCGCTGCCAATTCCGACAATGAAGCCTTCATCATCAATAAACAGATCCTGTTTTTGATCAACCTTGTTGGCTGGGTCAATCAGGTGCCCACCTTTGATATGCAAGGTCATTGGCCCGGCCTCCGGTCTTTAGGTGCGGAGCCTCCCATGACAATGGCCATGACCGCCATTCTTACGGCGATGCCGTTGGTAACCTGGGGCAGGATCACGGCGCGTTCACCGTCGGCTACTGCCGAGTCTATTTCAAGGCCTCGATTCATTGGGCCGGGATGCATGATGATGGCATCGTCCTTGGCATGTTTGAGTTTTTCCAAAGTCAGGCCGTAGAGGTTAAAGTACTCTTGCTCACTGGGAATCAGCGCCCCTTGCATGCGTTCCCGTTGCAGTCTGAGCATGACGACAACGTCCGCATCTTCCAGGCCGGTGCGCATATCGTAAAAGCAGCGGACACCGAGTTTTTCCACATCAACAGGCAACAGTGTTTTGGGTGCAATCACTCTAACTTCAGGTACGCCCAGGATGTTTAAGACATGGATCAGTGAGCGGGCTACCCGAGAATGCAAAATATCGCCGACAATGGCTACGCGCAGTTGGCTGAAATCTTTTTTGTATTGACGGATAGTGAAGCTGTCCAGTAGCGCCTGAGTCGGGTGGGCATGCCGGCCGTCACCGGCATTGATCAGGCGCACGTGAGGTGGCAGGTGTTTTGCCACCAGATAGGCAGCGCCGCTGTCTTTATGTCTCACAACAAACAGGTCAGTGTGCATGGCCTCCAGGTTGTCAATGGTGTCCAGCAGGGTTTCGCCCTTGTTTGTTGAAGATACGCTTGGGTTGATGTTGATAACGTCTGCGGATAGACGTTTGGCGGCAATCTCAAATGTGGTACGGGTCCGGGTGCTGGACTCGAAGAACAGGTTTACTACCGTCTTGCCTCTCAGGAGAGGCACTTTTTTGATTTCCCTTTCGCCGACGGCAATAAAAGATTCGGCTGTGTTAAGTATATCTAGAATGGTTTGACGATTAAGTCCTTCAATGGTGAGCAGGTTGCGCAGTTGCCCCTGGCTATCAAATTGAAGATCGTTCGTCATTCACCAGCCTTTTGTATGACAAGCTCTAAAGAACCAGGGGTTAAATCCTCCTGGTTCTTTATTAATTTTATATGTTCTTTTGTATTGAGTCGCACAGATTGCCCAACCACATCGGCCCGAATCGGCAGCTCTCTGCCGTCGCGTTCGATGAGTGTAGCAAGGGTGACGCAGGCGGGTCGACCGTAATCAAAGATCTCGTTCATGGCCGCTCGGATGGTTCTTCCTGTATGCAGGACATCATCCACCAGAATAATGTGCCGGTTGTCGACATCCACCGGTAGATCCGAGGTTTTGACCTGCGGGTTAACGCCTATGCGGGTAAAGTCATCGCGGTAGAAGGAAATATCCAATGTGCCCAGGGGTTCTTCCAGTTTAAGCATCTGGTGAAGGAGTTGGGCAACCCAGGCGCCTCCGGTCTGGATTCCGATCATGAGTGGCCGGGATGCCTTGAGCGGTTCAAGGGCCTTAACCATTCTCGTGAGTGTTTCCTGGATGTCGATTTGCTCAGCCAAGTTCGGTTCCTGCGTGATCATCAAGAAAGCTTTGCAGAATGGTTTGCGCCGCCAGCATATCGATCTTGGATTTGTTGCTGCGCTTCAAAGAAACGCCTGTCTCAGTGAGCCTGTTTTTAGCTGTCTGGGAGGAAAGTCGTTCATCGACCATATGCACGGGCCGATTGTAGCGGTCCTTGAGCTTATCGCCAAACTTTCTTACTTGTGGGGTAATTCCGGTATCCGTGCCATCCATGTTAAGCGGCAAGCCAAGCACCAGCGCGTCCGGCCGCCACTCCTGAAACAGTTGATCTATTTTGTCCCAATCAGGTGAATGATTTTTTCCCTGCAAGGTGGTTAGCCCCTGAGCGGTACCCGAGGTTGTATTACCCACAGCCACGCCAATAAATTTTTTACCGTAATCAAAGGCCAAAAGTCGTATTGTACTCAAGCGTGCCCTATCTGGTCCGAGAGTTTTGACAAATCCACACCAAGCTTCTCTGCTGCCGCTCGCCAGCGCTGTTCAACCGCAGTCTCAAAAATGATCTGGTTGTCAGCCGGACCACTAAGCCAGGCATTTTCCGACATTTCCCGCTCCAGTTGTCCTGGGCCCCAGCCAGCATAACCTAATGTGATCAGGTAGTGTTCGGGCCCATTACCTTCGGCAATGGCGGCCAGAATATCGCGGGACGTGGACAGACCCAGGGTATCGGTAATAGGCAGTGTCGACTCCCACTGACCAAGCGGTTCATGTAACACGAACCCGCGGTTATATTGAACCGGGCCACCAAGATAGACACTATCAGCCAGATGAGAAGGGTCGGCCGCCTCAATATCCAGTTGCGCCAATATATCTTTCAGGGACAGGTCGGTCTGACGGTTTATTGTCAGACCCATGGCACCTTCGCGGCTGTGTTCGCAAATCAGCGTCACCGTTTTAGAGAAATTTGGGTCCGCCAGATTAGGCATGGCGATGAGGAAGTGATTACTGAGCGATTCAACTTCGGTCATGATGTCCCAGTATCCGGCAGGGATAACCTGGATTCAAGTGGTGTCTGGCCGTTAAGGTTCACGATCCCAGCCTTCCTGGTTGAATTTCCAGGTGCGGGTGATGTGCAATACATCGGCTTCCGCCTGAATACTCTTGGGAAAAGGGGAGAAAGGGGCCGCCAGGGTGACAATTCGGACCGCGGCGTCATCCAGCAGTTTGTGCCCCGAGGAGCGTCTGATATCGATTGAGTCCAGGGATCCGTCAGGCTTCAAGGCAACGTCCAGCACCAGATCACCCGACAGCCCCTTGCGGCGCGCCTCTTCCGGGTAGTTGAGGTTGCCGACACGTTCGACTTTTGCCCGCCAGGCGTCCATGTATGCTGCATATTTGTATTCGCGGGTGCGGGCGTTTATATATTTTTTCTTTGGTCGCTGTTGGTATTCTTCCCAGAACCGGCTTATTTCGGCATTGAGTCGCGACCTTTCTTCAAAAAATTCCTCTGATTTAACCAGTCCGGGATTAGGTGGCGTCATGCGTGCTTCACGGTTTTCCGGGTTGGATGTCTGGGTTTTAATTTTTTCCTCGGCCTGATTTTCTGTAAGCAGCTGTTTCTTTTCCTGCTCGCTTTTAATTTTTCGTTGGGGGGTTGCGCGATGAGCTGGCATTGATAGATTGTGATCGCCTATCTCCTGAATCGGTAACGGGTTACGCGCGATTTTGGCAGAATCGCTATTTCCGCCTCCATCCTGATTGGCCTGGGCCAGGAAGTTTGCATCATCCGGTGCCTTATCACTTTTGGTTTGAACCAGTGTGATTTCCATGGACGGCATGCCACTAAGGTCAGCTAATTTAGGCAATGCAAAAGTAACACCCAGGATAATGACCATGTGCACCAGAAAGGCGCTGAAAAAGCTGAGCCCGATTCGGTCATTATTGGTAAATTCGTAGACAGCTTCCGACATAAAAATCAGTTCTGTTTAATTGCTGACTGGTTTCTCCGGAAATTATAACTGGGATACATGAACAGGGGTAGGACACCTCATAAAATATATTGTTTAAAGTTTTAGTTCAGTTTGGCCTCAATGGCGTCCAGAAGCTGGGCGCTGATATTAAGCTTGTAAATCTTGTCCAGTTCCCTGATACAGGTGGGACTCGTAACATTGATTTCCGTTAAGTAGTCACCGATTACGTCCAGGCCAACAAACATCATCCCACGTTTTTTTAATATCGGACCAACCTGCTGACAAATCCAGCGATCCCTCTCGCTAAGTTCAATGCCCACTCCTGTGCCGCCAGCAGCCAGATTGCCCCGGGTTTCGCCGGATGCAGGAACCCTGGCCAGGGCGTAGGGAATCGGTTCGCCGTCCACCATCAATATGCGTTTATCACCGGTTCTGATTTCGGGAATAAATTTTTGCGCCATGGTAAATCGCCCGCCATGTTCGGTAAGGGTCTCGATAATAACGCTGATGTTGGGATCTTTCAGGGTGATACGGAAAATAGAGGCGCCTCCCATGCCATCCAG
>Ga0224511_10001321_pt1 | contig 14672 bp, 10 predicted proteins | sample SF_May12_sed_USG_2_FD_169988 | JGI IMG/M metagenome (GOLD analysis project Ga0224511, IMG submission 169988) | Sediment microbial communities from San Francisco Bay, California, United States - SF_May12_sed_USGS_8_1 | ecosystem: Environmental > Aquatic > Marine > Sediment | place: USA...
CTCTCTCTCTCTCTCTCTCTCTCTCTCTCTCTCTCTCTCTCTCTCGGAAATTGCATATGGATAAAATGAATGACTACTGGGTCCAGCCTGTGTCGAGATACGTGCTTATTTGAGTGGACGGTTTACACAAGGGACGGACAGAAATCAATACAAAATATGAAAAAAGGATGTTGACTTCAATTGGGATGGTGGATGGAATCATGTGGGCGGTGATATGAGTATGATAAAAGATCAAAATCTACGGTGATGATGGGTATAGTGCCTCAAACTCTGTAGTTGTTTTGCCTCGCATTGGTTTTCTCTGTGAATGATTGGCAGCTTGGTGATGTCTGCAGTATCTTACCATTCCTATAAAAAACAGTTCGATATTAAAACACTTATTTATGACATGTGAGGTGTGAGACCTTAGCCTATCTAATACCACCAGTGAAATCACGCAGTATCAAAAACAGGGTACAATCCTATAAAAGTAATAAGTGCTAGTGCAAGTTCAGCTATCTGCTGTTTATCTTCAATTTGTAGGAACCAAGAAGCATCGCAGAATGAGGTTTTGAAATTACGCTCCTGCGGCTAGCTTACACCGGTTCAGTCTTCGGCCTAACAACTCTTGACGTATAGAATTATAGACAGCAGGAACAGCACAGGACCTCCCAAAACAAAGAGTGAGCTACATGTGACTGATTAAAATTTGAAGAAAATAAAAAATGTGATAACATCGCATGAAGTCAGGAAGAACCTGATTTCCAAATTTAAACTGATGCATCGATACGTAACTAAACAGTGGAATAGCGGATAGCACGATGGCTAGAGCACTTGGCTCGAGATCGAAACATGCTGAGTTCAAGTCCCAGTCTCACTGAGCGCCCACTGTGAGAATGAGCTCCTCACTTAAATCCTAGCTCCTACCTCCCCAACAAGCTCAGGGTCTGTTAAATAGAATGGCTGAGTGCCCGAGTGGAAAAGATGTAGAGTCACTCACATGATCGCTTGGCATAGGGATAGTAGGAACCTCATCATCATCATCAGGTTCCTCTATGATTGGAGCATTAATGGGTGCGCCATCGTTTACTGTGGTGGACACATCCACTTCATCAAATCCATCTAGAGATAAACCAACTTAGTTATTACACAGTGGTAGTGCTCTCCAAATTAGCTGACGTACACGCATTCTCACCCTTGGTAAACACACTAGCGGTCAAAATCCTGTAAACCTAAAACTTGATCTTCACTCCAATATTAGAGAGTTTGCGGGGTTGCATTTCCGTACAGGTAAACAAAAAATGGCCCCAAATTGATGCCATTGGCACGCGAATGCAAACGAATTACCCTACATTTGTGCAAAAAATTTTCAAAATTTCGTATGATGATACTTAATATGTATATCTCTTTATAGTTCAATCAAATAAGTCTGCCGCAGTTTGTAGGCAATCACTGATGTTATAAACTACTATACCAGACTTATTCATATATTCGCACACACATTATACACTAAATCGCTAGTAATGCCAACCCAAAGTGAGCAATGTTTTCCCTGAGTTAGCGAATGGCTCACTGAGCAAGTCATGACACGTTAGTAGGTGGAATCGCTAGAATTCCGGTTAGAAAGCGGGTAGGTAACACTCGAATAAGTGATTATGACACAACCCCAATGTGTGTACAGTGGAAGAGCCTCATGAAGTTATGATCAGATCTAAAAAGCTGTTCTTAGAGAAGGAGATTTTTAACAGTAGTATGAAGATCAAACATAGGTAAAGTGAGGAGGTTGCTTGTAGGGATGGAGGGATAGCTCAATAGCTAATTAGCTAGAGCGTTTGGCCCAAGATCGAGACATCCTTGGTTCGGGTCCTAGTCATGTTGAACACTTATTATGAGCACGAGCTCCTCGCATAATCCCAAGCTCTGACCACTTCAACAGACCTCAGGCTTAAGAAGGATGACCGAGTGCCCAAGTAGAATAATAAAAAGAAAACCGCTGAAACGGAAGGGAATTCATAATTATTGTGAGCGGGTTCTGGCTAAAAGGTTGAGATTAATAAATAAAATATTATCAAAGTGTATTAGGATTTCAATGTTGTGTTGCATGGTAATTCTCAAGTAGTCGTTCTACTATACTATTAGACTGATGAGAATCTTAATTTTTGTACGGGACATTTGTAGGGTTTGATGGCCTCAATTAAAGATCATATGATCAAAGACACCGCAAACTAAAGTATCCGATCAGTTGGTGACGATGAACTTTACCACCAACAAATGAGATGTCTAATAAAGTTCAGCGCGTAATATAATTCCAACTGGTGATAATCCAACCCATGCATTGATGGGTGCCTTTAAGGGAGTTCAAGCACTATGTATTGCAACATTCAGAGGTCCCAAGACTGATGTAGTAACTGTGTGATGATGTATTAGGCATTTTTAAATAAGCCAACCTGGGTGAAAAAGTATCACATAGTTTGTTCCAAATTATCTCTTCCCCAGCAGAAAACTCCAAGGTGGATATTCGAGCAGTACGGCGCATTGGTGATGTATCAGATAAGTGAACGTTAGCCTGTCCGTGTCTACCATCTGGCCGTTTAGCTTGTATTTTTGTACTGTATCTTTTCTTACCAGTTGTGGCATGAGGGTGATTGAGTGATTGCCTTGTATCAGCGCGTGTGATTGGTTTTTTGCTTTCCAGCTGAGCGAGCTCACGCTCGATAAGGTCCTCATCATTTTCCTCCTTTATACCTGGAGTATAAAATAATGATGATCAGGAGCTTATTCCTCATTAAAAAAAAGAATAGGTTTTATTTGCGAGTAAACAAGTAAAAATGGAGTCAGGGACAGCACCGGTAGCCATTGATTGTAGTTTGGTGGCTCCCATTGTTTTGTTTTGCATGGAGATCCGATGACCTGTTTTCAAGGTGGTCTATGATTTGCCCCCATCGAATTTAGATTTGGTACTATATTGGTGGACCTCCTATATTGGTGGACCTCCTATATTGGTGGACCTCCTATATTCGGAATCTGAAAACGGACTGAGTAAAGTACAAAGCTGGAATCTTACCCAGACCACCTGGTCCACAGCTGAATTTGGTACCTACTAACCCGCAGATAAGCTTTATGACCTTGTAGGTGTTTTTAGATTAAGCTTTATATTTAACTGCAAGCGTTCGCAATAGAAGATCGTTCTTAGGGAAATGTCTGCATTATGTTTAACACACAATCATGAATCTTATCTGAACATCTTAACACGCACCTTATCTTGCTTTCTATTTCACTGAATTTCAACGTTATAATCGAAAGTTACTTATGTATTAAGCTGAAGGGACTTATTTACAACATTTTCAGGACACCCATTTCATTGTGCAGGGCTCTAAATTTAATCACATTAAAAGACTTGTCGTTTCTGAGGGCGAATAAATAAACCGAAGAAATGCTAAATGAGGGACCAACATCAAAGAGCTTAGATGGAATAACTATCGAAAGAATGCAGCTAATTTGGCACAACCACCAAAACATTCCCAGTAGGCAGTCTACATGCCATCACAATGCAATGGATCGGCTGCTACACTGGTGAAATTGTATGCAATTCGAATATTATCGTATTCAAGAAGTTGTATAGATGGAATAAGGCTATCTTGTGACAGCCAATTTCATACCACCTGGCCAGACAGCTGACTAACTGAAGTGACCGCCAGGGCTCTCACAGTGCGAATTATGACTGCTATCTTCAATTCTATACATTGTAAATTTCAATGGCCTGGCATACGCTTGTAATGTTTTGCCCACCTTTATTTACCATGGAGTTATTCCTCCTTTAACTCTCTAGTATTGACTTACTCATTTGATCGGCGCTGTCATGCCAGGGCAGAGCCAGCTGTCCAGGTTGGGGCTCCTCACTCTCCGGTGCAGGAAGGGCCAGTTGCTGCTCTCTCAGCTCCAGAGCATTCACAGGATTCACCTGGTTTTGCATGCCTAGAAGGTTTGCTTGATTATACATAACTTTCTCCCAGCCCGTCATGTTAGGAGGTGGATGCCTGGTGTAATGTGGATTCATCTTTGTGATCGCATCTTCGACAATTGCGAGTTTTCTTGGACCAATCTCTACAATAAACAAATTTGCAACCATTATTGGCTGGCATATACAATTAACAATAATTGGTCCCGTTTAAGTTTATAAGCTCCTTATCAACTAACATTTTAAATTGCCGGTGTTGTCTGTTTAATGGGGTATAGGCTGAAACAGGGTTCAATCAATGATGACCTCAGGCTTTTCTAAATTTCTGCCACCACAGGGAACCGATTATGGTTTACGGTATGGCCAGAGAGATCTCACAGCCGTATAGGTGCTATTGTAAGGTATATAAACTTTAAAAGACATGAATGTGGGGGTGTCTATGAAAACGTGTCAGTGATTTACCATTAGCCCAAGCAGTTCGGTCCTGTGGAACACCAGGCGGATGATGATGACCACCTCGTACTTTTCTTCGGATGCGCTGTCTCTTGCCCCGGAGAACCAGAACGACAACAACAGCGGCCACGGCTAACATCAGTAGTGCCATGATTATTATCAGCGCTATACCTGCAGTAGAATTAACCCACTAGTAAAAGAGCTGTGTCATGACTTCCGATCATCATAAATAATTATAGGTACTGCAGCAAGAACGATGTGAGTTGTCCTCTCATTGTCAGACATTGGATGATAGGATGGATGACTCTGGAAAGGCATAGGGAATATGAAGAATAAATACCAGAAAAATATTTTATTAAGTAACCACACAAAATAACTCAGTGAAGCTAGTTGAAGAGATAGATAATATAATAGTTCAGATCAGTGGGATAGTCACAAATAGACAGCAGTCACATGATCCCATAGGATTATCCTCTGAGGGGAGGACAACTCTTTGCTTGATACTGACTGGGCTTTTGCAAACATGACAGAACTTTTTTTACACTACTTGATGAGGCCCTTCTTAATAACCTTGGTCTGGTTGTTCTTAGAAGAAATGAGTGCAGACAAAAATATTCGGAAAAAATTGCACTTACCACCACTGGTAGATGCGAATCCGACTTGTGGAGCTTTAGTGGGCTCAATCACTTGTTTGTTTGCATAGCTACCAACTTCTAATACTGGCCAGTCGTTGTTCACTACAGAAGAAAGTATATATGAGAAGTGTAACCATTAAAACGACCAAACCAGTCAAAGAACCTAAAGTTATCAAAGGTATTGACTACTAAAATGAATTTTACAATTGACCCAGATAGAGTAGGTTTCGGTATAGCAAAGTACTCTTATTTACCTGTGCTGTCTTGCGCCACAAAAGAAAGATCATCTTTGGGGATGAAGTCCTTTGGTGTGCTCAATTCTGTTACAGAGTTGGTCTTGTTAGAAGATACTCCATAAAGCCAAATTGTAGTGCTACAAATTTAAATAATCATCAATTAAATCAAACCATAAGACTGATAAGTAAAACGAAGAGGCAGGTTATCATTCTAAGCAATTCCCAAAAGGGCGATTAAAGGATGATTAAAGGCCAAGCTGATAAGTTTGATGGTCAATTTGTGCTCAATTCATACATTCACTGAATTCGCATTCTATCAGGTTTGGAGTTGTACTACCCTGTTGTAGTAATAGCAGGTGAATCAAGAGAAGACAACCCTCGTGATACTATGACAGAAGCACATGCCTGCTCCGAATGAAACTCAAGAAACCTATTATGTTCAAATTGTAATGCCTCAGAATTGTGAAAAATCATGATATGATCACCATAAAATCTATTTGAGAAAAGCCTTTTTTTCCCGACAAGTCTTACAGAAAGAACTTTAGACACCAAATCAGATACCTTGTAGCGCGTTTCTTTCTTCTCTTGTTTTCACCAGAGGTGTCTTGGGTTTTATACACATAGAGCTGTATGGTCGGATAAGTACTCCTAAGGTCACGTGTTAGCTGGCTCAGAAATGAGCTTATCTGAGCATCAACTGCTGATTTAGGCAACTCCACCTCATAGAATATCAGATATGACGCTGGGTCGAAGACATCCACCTGAGGGAACACAGCTGATGGTGAGAGGCCTGCAGCCATTCAATGGTCATTAAAGGGGATCTTGCTCCTAAATGGGTATTGTCAGTTGGATTGGTGCATATGGTCACCGGTCTGCGGCTCCCCAGCCACCTGGGAGTTTATTAGCTAAATATAGTCATGTGGCTACAAATTGATTGGCAAAAAGGGCCGGGGAAAGTGTTCCAAAGTATGAAGATTGGCATTCAAAATCTCACCGTGGAGACGTTATGGCGGGGAACACTTGCTGATCACCCAGCGCGCTCCCATCTAAATATATACTTGATAACTCTGTACCCCTACGTCTCCCAATTTTAACCATCGACCAACCAAAGAGTTATAACACTGCTGTAGCCACATTGTTCCCTGATTAGGTGCCTCCTACTATACACTATATATTTAGCTCGCTAGAACTGTGATTGGTGGTGTTGATGACCTTTTAGGTACCAGACTATCTGGTTGTCACACTTTCTCAGTCACTCACCCTGATTGTAGCTTGCACACTGCTCTGCCTAGCAGGTCTTCCACCATCCGTAGCCTTCGCAGTGAACACATATTTCTCACCAGGTAAAATCTTTGTACCATTGATGATGCTGATGACTCCTTTAAACACAAAAGACCATGTGAGGCCACAGAGAATGTCGTCAGAAGATATGAAAATATATAGAAAAAGAAAAAAATTGGCCTGAAAGGGCAGAAGAAAGGATGATTGGTTGGAGGTGGAGGAGGAGGCCTTTGTCCAGCAGTTGACTCAACATAACACACAGCTTGTAATGGAAAATATATTTACATAAAATTATGGAATGGCTACCCACCTGTAGCTCCATTGAGTTTAAAGTGATCTGTCACATTAGTCCAGCTATATGAGATCTGTTTGTTTACTCCTATATCGGCATCTGCTGCCCTCAGTGTAGCTATGCTGAATCCTGCAGGAAAAGAGAGTATATAAACTGGAAGGCATTGCTATGCAATAATTGTAGACTCTGAATTGGAGTTTTTTATATTCCTTGTTTGTGAGCCTTTTTACCATATTCTCCAATTGGTGACTAAGTGGGTTAGGTCTGGTTCGGTTCCCAGATCAGGTGCAGTCTTTCATCCTCACCAAATTCTAATCGGAATATTGAATAGTCCAGCCCCAAACATGGAGTAACCTTCTCTATGAGGCACACCATGTGCCATCCTGGAAACAAGGCATTGGTTTGGTATAATAAAAGTAATTTTGTGTCTCGGTGAAAGAACAGCTGTCAAGAGTGATGTAGAAATTAGCCTACCGGGTCTATTCGATTCGGCGTTTCTCAGGGTAAGTCATTAGGAGACTTTCCGCTTGCATCCGAGTGCCCCATAGAGAAGGTAACTCTACTTTATTTAACATCACGGTCCAAAACCGGCGAGGGGTTTAATCATGCAATCCAAGTAAAATAAACCAGCCTTTAACAACCGCTGATAAATACCTGTTTCATCGTTGTATGGTACCTCACAGCTGTAGAAATTTGGGTTGAATACTGGATTGTTATCATTGACATCTGCTACTGTGAGTAGGACTGAAGCGGAGGCGGATCTCTGTGGTACTCCGCCATCTAATGCCTTAACCGTGAACTCCAACTGAGTGACCTGCTCCCGATCTATGCCATCTGCAACAGTCTTGGATTAATATGCATTTTTGATGTACTTCTCTATATATAGAGAACAGCCGGTCAACCGAAATTCTCATATGATATGATGCAAGCCATAGTTAAATAGGGATCCATTTCTATTGGTCAAAATTTTGATCTTATGATGCTGGTTTGGTTAATGCACACACACGCACGCACGCACGCAACTTTTTGTGCAAGCTATTGCAATACATATCTGGTTTGCTTAAACCTGCCATACTGGTGATACACAGCGATTTGGTGGTGTCTACCATAATGATAGAGCTAGCTGTATTCTACACCGATATCCAGAATGACAAAGCGCTATGGCTCCTATTTAACCCAGACATGTGATTAGCGATAACAACTTCTCAATTTCCTAAATTCACAATTCACCTGTTTGACTATAGCATGACTATAGTATTTCTATGGACCATACTGTAAGAAAGATCTACAAGGTTATTTGACTTATCTATGTAAAATTATCCAATCTAATAACATTACATGTATGAGATGATTATGTTTGAGAAATCAGTACCTACTTTTTACAGTGACTTTTCCCGTTGTGGAGGATACCTTGACATATTGTGTAGCTGGGGAGTTTGGTGGAATGATTGTATATAGGATATTTCCATTATTACCCGTGTCATCATCTAGAGCGCTGACCAGAATGATCTCAGAGTCAGCGGCAGCGTTCTCTACCAGATTAGCTGTGTATTTGAGTTGAGTAAACTGTGGATCGTTATCATTCATATCTGTGATTCTCACTGTTACATTGGTAATGGAGACCTGAGGCACTGGGCCATTATCAAAGGCTCTGACTGTGAAGCTGTATATATCCACAGACTCCCTGTCTGGTGGTAGGAGTAATATTACAGACCCACTGCCGTTTACAGTAAAGTGACTGTCACCCTGTATAATGGTGCCCATGAGATAGGACACTTCTCCATTATCTCCGATGTCAGCGTCAATCGCTTGTACCAATCCGACAGCCATCCCCGCCGCAGCTCCCTCCTCCACCTACAGACAGAATGATTTACTGAGCTGCGTGTAAAATCAAGGACAGATACGTTTACCTAAAATAATGGTGAACGGGAGGAAGTTCTTAGTATTGTTCTACAAGGGCACTTGGCCATCCCATGTACTGGACCTCCTGAGTCAGAGGCTTTGTTCTGGAGTTTACGCTCGATCACAGTGGGAGCTCGGCATGGCTAACGCTTGAACCCAGGGTCTTTTTACCTTGAGCCAAATAATCAAGCCACTAAATTCATTCTAAAGGGGACAACAAATCAACACTAGACGCTTGACAGGTACAGAGAGATAACTTTCGGCATTTCTAGATGTCACCATCATTCAGTGAGACAGAATCAAATAAGATTATTCACATTCCTACCTCAAATTCATAATTACTGTTTTCGAAGACCGGAGCGTTGTCATTATTGTCCACCACTTTGACTGTAGCTTCCGTGGTTGCAAATTTGGCTGGGCTGCCATTATCAGTCACACGGATCACCAATGAATAAGTGGCTTTAGCTTCCCTGTCCACCTGAGATTTAAGAGTCACCTCCCCTCTAACTGAATCTATCTGAAACATTCCATCTTCATTCCCACTGGTGATACTATAAGTCAGTCGTCCATTCTCTCCTGTATCCTCGTCGGAGGCCCGGATGTACATGACTCTCGTACCTACTTCGGCAACTTCCTGTACAGCACCAATGTAAGATTCATGGTTAATAATTGGGTCATGGTCGTTAACATCATCCACCACTACTCGTATGAGGGTGGTGCCAGTCTTTGGGGAGGAGGCCTGATCTATGGCATAGATGGTGAAGAAATACTCCTCAACCACCTCTCTGTCCAAAACCACTTGAGTCGTCATAAGACCGGTGTTCTGATCAAGGTAGAAGTCATCCGCATTATCACCATCAAATATGCTGTAGATAACCACACCTACAACACACAAATATACATATGCAAACGCACAGCATTTACGGTAAGCTACAGCACTGGAAGCCATGCTGTAGATGCACCGATGATCTCAGCACACTGGAATTGTTTGCAGTTGAAATTGTCAAAGACATACTTCATTTAGTTACATTTGGCAGGTCCAAGTGCGTTAGAAGGCCCAAGCACATATCATGTGTGAGAACAGAATGGTTGATTCTGCCATACATAAAATGATATACATGTTATGGGTGAAACTCATGGAGTCTTCCATGCTATAAGTAAACTGTGTAAATACCTCTCTGTTATACAGTAGGTATGATCGGCATAATTCCATAACACATGCATAAAGCTCAGACCTTACCATTGCTGCCGACATCTGTATCTGTCGCCTGAAGGGTTGTGACATAGACACCTGGTGACAGTTGCTCCTGTATATTTATCTCATACAATGTCTCATTGAATGACGGAGCATTGTTAAGGTCGGGGCAGACATTCTCATTGCATGTTTGTGTCTGTAGTGAGTCTCCGACACAGGATACGCCTCCATTAGAGGGCTCAGGATTGTTACAGTTACGCAGACGGAGTTGTGTTCCTCCTCCACAGGTCGCCGTGCAAGTGCTGAAAGCTGACCAAGCGGACCATCCTCCATCCACTGCAACAGTGCAACAATGTGATGTGTAAAACAATGATATATAACCCTCCATCCATTATTACACTTCAACACTACAACGGCGGTGTGATGATTACTACAATACTGTAAATTCCATTCAATAAAAGAAAAACACAATGGTTGCTGCAAAGCAAGGTTGAAAAATTGAAGCCATGTCAATGGTAAGATAAGATGATCTTGTTTTATACCAATGGCATCACTAAGGCAATGAGTTGTCTTCAGGATGATACGTGGCTGACCCCCACAGCCCCATAAAGTTGTACTGTAATGGGTGGACGTTCTTTGTGTAACATCACAACTCGTATTCGATGAGGGAGAGAGCATAAGCTTGGAATCAAACCTGGGTCACCGTGCCTAAAGTCAAATGAGCTACACGCTAAGCCACCACTTTTCTCTCGAGAATTCTTGTTTTATCATCCTGTGCTGTGCTAGAAACTCATTAGCTTGCGAGTACATAACTTAATGATCTGCTTTTAGCCATACCAATCGAATCTACTCTCACTACTCACCTGGGCAACCGAATGTATTACAGAGAGAGGTCTCTTGGTTTATTCCAGCGCAGGAAATTCCACCATGAGCTGGGGCAGGATTATCACAAAGTCTCTGTCTAACCTTGGTACCTGATCCACAGGTAACTGTGCAGGTAGACCAGGCTAACCACTGTCCCCATTCACCATCCACTGCAATGTAGATCAAATCTTTCAGATCCACACACTCTCAAAATTTTGGATTGAGTTGTTCAGAGGTTGTCATGTAGAGTATAGACTATAGCTTTGATTTGCCACATGCTAGTCAGATGGACCTGCTTACAACAATGCTGCTTTTATGTAGTATATCAGATTTTTCGCTGACCACCTCCCATGCAGAATATCCACTTACCCTCGCAGTAGCCAAGATTACACACACTAGTTTCATTATAATGTCCAATAGATGAGCAGTCATCTCCTCCGTACTGCGGTGGAGGATTGTCACAGGATCGGGATCTCAAACTCACCCCATCGTCACATGTGGTAGAGCATGACCCCCACGAACTCCATGAACTGAAGTTTCCATGAACTACAATGAACCAGACCAATAGGTGCATGATTCATTGTGAACAATTTTTCTCGGCTTTTTTTGCTTTCTATGGGCATTATTGCAAATTTGACCATAGCTTTTATTTTGTCAAAGTTGGCAGAACTCATTTTCTGAACCCAGAGTTTTTCCGTTATGCAGGCTCAGCACTGCAACAAAACCCGTATAGCTCAGTGCTAGAGTTCTGAGCTGGTAACCGCGAGAACCCGGTCATGGCAGCCTCCCATTGTGAGTCTGAGGTATAGCATTGATACTGGCGCGCTTGTGCTGCTTTAGGCTAAACCGTAACTGGCAAAGACTAATATCTAACCCGGCAGCTTCATCATAGGAGTGAAGACATCATTCTAGAAAAGCACTTGCTGGGAAATTACAAAAGGTGAATAGCTGAACGCCTGCATTAACGGACCGGTGATTCTTGAAGAAAATACCTTTCAAAGTGTCAATATTTTCTGATTAGTGAGCGCCTGAAAGGCTTCAGATAACTACTCAACCCATAATTATGAAATTCAGACCATGGTAGAGATTTTGTTGGACAAACTCATTCCTGATGCGAGTCCATCCCTCCTGATGACGCCAATAGCAAATCGCACAGCCCATTAAAATGGCGCAACATTGATCACTTATGGAGTTAATATCCAGTGAGTTCAGATGACCTGAATGGGCACTTACTTGGACAGTTAGCCTGTTCAGTGCACAGCTCAGTGGCAAATGAAGAGCCCTCACAATCCAAGCCTCCATTAGCCGGTGACGGATTATTACAGAAACGAGTTCGTATTCGTGAACCTGAGTGAACATGAAGCAAAGCTGTATTTCGAATTAAAATGCTCAAATAATGTGCGTCAGCCGCATTAATTGACTATTGGGACAAGTCACCCACTGTGATTTGCTACTTCCATTTCAAGAGAGACCTTTCACAAAGTTTACCCGATCGCAAGCTGCAGAGGCGGGTTAAGGGCCCCCATCAGTGATATAGAAAGCATATTGGACAACCATCAATTCAATGGATACCCAGTGACAAAAGTGATTTGTCTTCACTGCAACTTCCTGCCCTGGTGAAATTTGTAATGAACATTAAGGTCAGTTGTCCATAGATTAGAAATTCATCTGAATTGATACAAGACAAAACCATCTTGTTTTACATGGATGGCATCACTTAGGCCATGACTTACATTCCATGGTTTGTCCATTGAGTTGGTACTCTATATGGGTGGGCCTTCTTTATTTAACAGCGCAATCTGAATCCTAAGAAGGAGAAAAAGCGACGTGTTCGCTTTTTCTCCTTCTTTGGATTACACCCGGGCCACCTGGTCCAAAGCCGAATGCGCTACCTACTAAGTCACCGCTTCATGCTGCTGGAGCTCTGAAGGGTTTTCTGTGGATTGTCAGGATCATCACAAACCTTGGGTACAGGAGACACTGCAGCTACTCCAATCATTCCAGTCAGACCATGATCCATTTACAGGACAGAGGGAGGTACCACATAGCAATGTCTCCTCGCCTACACCAATACAGTCCAGTCCGCCATTCTGAGGAATTGGGTTGGTACATGTCCTGGATCGAGAGGATGTTCCTCCTCCACAGGTCACAGAGCAGGTCGTCCAATCCGTCCATGCTGAGAAACCTCCGTCAACTAATACCAAAACAGAAGGTGAACGAGTGAACCATTATTCATGAAGTAGATAGTGTATGAATTAAGATGTTTACTGTTTATTGCGCGGCATTTCGCATATATAGGGCCTTTTTTTCATCACATGTCCTGTTTGATTTTTATGAAAAAGTAAAAGCGGAAGTAATCATAGACATGTTATAGCAGAGCAGGATAATCTGAGAATGCTTACTGAAGAAGCTTCTAGCATAGCTACCACTGGGCATATAAGGTCATATGGGTTGTCAAATAGAGTTGTTGGCTTTTGAAAAAGTCAATTAACCCTGCATACCTGCACAGAGAGCGCCATCACAAGCACCAGTCTGAAAATTATCTCCTTGGCAATCATCACCCCCGTCAGCAGGGTAAGGATTGCTGCATGTGCGAGATCGTGTCATCACTCCTATAAGGGTTAAAGTAGCGAATGGCAAATGTATAATCAGGAACAAGATTTTTGCAAAAGTTGTCTCACAATTTGAAAAATTTAGTAAACTGCACCAAGAGCCTATGCCTCGGTTGTACTGTCAACCATATTGAGAATTGGAGTTTCATTTTGAAGAAAGTCCTGTATGAATTTACCTGTGCCACAGGTGAGTGAGCAGGAACTCCACGTGCCCCAGTCAGACCATCCTCCATGAATGGGACATACCACATTTTGGTTACACGTCTGTACCTCTGAATCAACTCCGAGACAGTTAGAGCCACCGTTCTGCGGGCTGGGGTTAGTACAGCTCCTGGTACGAGTGGCTGTACCACCACCACCGCACGAATTAGAACACGAACTCCATGCTGTCCAAGTCGACCAACCACCATCAACTATAACAGGATATGTCAGGTAAGCGGCTATTAAGAAAATAGCACAATCACTACCCATTCCTCAGAAATGTAAATTCTTTCAAACTAATCCGCAGAAACCAATACCATGCATGTATTATTCTGTTATTCTATGCAGTTGCTCCCAACTCTGAAAGATGTCCAAATAATATGTTTATTGTCAAATAAATTGAATTTCTCTAAAATCAGGACATCGCATTGTTTTTAAACTCAAAGTGGTAGTTTTATCGGAATAAAACCTCTTCCGAATTGGAACTCCATTTTGATATATAAACTAATACTCAAAGATAGTATGGGGGACAGGTACCTGGGCAGGAGGGATTTTCCACACAGGTGATTTCTTGAGTTGAATCTCCTGAACAGTCCACACCACCATTGGAAGGATATGGATTACTACAGCTACGAACCCTGCTGGTCATTCCGGTACCACACGACAAGGAACAACTGCTCCAGTTACTCCATTCAGTCCATCCGCCATCAACTGGATAAGAAATCGAAGTCTTAATAACAGGTATTAGGGCATAAAATCTTCCCTTTGTGTCATCGCATTACAAACCTTTACATAATGCAATTACCAAAGAAAGTACTTTAAAGGATTGGGTCTCAATCACTGATTTCGTGCGCCGTGTACTTTTACCGATAAGCGAGAACTCGTCAAACAGCGATCCAAATCTGACTCCACAAAGAAAAAGGATAGTGGGAGCTTCTATGACTAGAGCACTTGACTCAAGATCGAAAGGTCTTAGTCACTCTGAGGACCCACTGTGAGCATGAGCTCTTTACATAATTCCTAGCTTAAGGAAGTCCATTAAATAGGATGACCAAGTTCCAGAG
>Ga0224511_10001322_pt1 | contig 14670 bp, 6 predicted proteins | sample SF_May12_sed_USG_2_FD_169988 | JGI IMG/M metagenome (GOLD analysis project Ga0224511, IMG submission 169988) | Sediment microbial communities from San Francisco Bay, California, United States - SF_May12_sed_USGS_8_1 | ecosystem: Environmental > Aquatic > Marine > Sediment | place: USA...
AGTGGTCCACAGCCATCAGCACGAGGTTAAACAGCGTGGACGTCAGTGACACGTTAAGGAGGACGCGTCGCGCTGTATCAGTGCAGTGGTCACCGGGTGACGTCATTTCCAGGACGTCGTGGACAATCACGGACAGCAGAGTGACTATGTCGGAGATGGCTAGGTTGATGATAAGCTTGTGATACGTATGCCAGCGTTCCTGGGGTATGTGCAACATCGCCACGATCGAAATGATGTTAACAATCAGACCAATGATGCAAATTGACAGCTGAACCGTGCCTTCTGGCCTGAACGCGTATCGAGATCCATACATGACGCCATTGTGTTCTCTTCCAGTTTTATTGCCCAACATCACGTTTGAGTAGCTGGAATATACGGTGGTATTAGAAACGCCGAGCAAGTCATCTTCCATTTCCATGGCGTACAAATAGCGTCTATTCGGCCTCTACAAAACAAAAAATGTTTTATTACAACATCGTGGAGATGCAAACGATGTGTATTGTTAATATGATTTAATAATACATTTGAGTATATTACACCTTTAATCTAAACAAAAACAAGGAAATACCAAACGGCATCATGTTTTTATCAATTTTAAAATATTTGCATTAAAGGTGCTATGTCTGTATCCTGATACTCTTTTTAATAATCGTTCACAAAATTTGCAGTTTGTTTAGTATGTATACTAAATAAATTAAAAAGCCAACAATTACAAAAATTCATGACAAAATATTAGTTTGGACACAACAACAAAACAAAAAAATCATTGCCAGAGACGGGAATCGAACCCGGGACCTCTCGCACCGCAGTCTGATGCGGTACTTCTAAAACCACCGATACACCTGAAAGTATTGATTGAAATCTAGCTATTTAACTCGTTTACTTTGCTTAGTACACCAAGTTGTAGTTTACAAATTCGTTTTTTGAAGAACTAGACCGGTACGCCAGACTTAAACAAGATAATTAGGTTAATATCTTTTCTTTTTTTACCGAGCAGTAAATTCTAGTTCTGTTAATGTGAAAAACTGCCAGTTATAATTATTCATGCATGGAAATCTATTATTAAAAAGCATGTGTGGCCTGCATTTGGCTTTGTTTTTGTTTCTATGCAAGATGTATAAACAGTTAAAAAGCTTGTCTTTTATATTTTCCAATATCACTCGATTTTAAAGAACTATATGCATAACTTATTCTAGCACAGTATGCAGCTTTAGGGAATATGTTTGCTATGTTTCCACAATTTGCTCTTTATGTGTGATAATTGTTTTTCTAATGGTCACAAATAAAACATCCGCCGTACAATTTTAACGATCGACAAAACAACGGCGAATTGATGAATCGCATAGTCACCGGACTACTTATTGGTCATTTTTATCAACATCTAGTAGACCTAAGACCTATTAATTTGATCTTCTGTTTATCAGGCACCGGAGCCTTCATTTTTTTCGCGCCCACTTTAAAAGATTTATTCAAAGAATCGTGCCCATATTTTCGTCAAACTAAATTTTGTTTTTAAAAAATCTGACGGTTTGGATAAATTGTTCGAAGTACCAATGTAGAAAAACTGCTATTTTTTTATTCCCATTGGTGCTTGTTCGTTAAATCAGTAAGCCTCGGATGAAGGGAACATAATTATGCTCACTTGAGTTTCCAGAAAAATAGAAATAAGTTCAGTCCAATAAAATCCAGCTTTGTGTGATTTGTATGATCCTGCATGGTCAGAGTTCAGGCACTGGTTAAGCATTGGAATATGACATCGACTACACTCGCATGTGCTACAATAAACATTACGCCGGACCTCCCATTTCGAAATATTTATAATCAGTTCACCAATAAAAGGATTATCGTATACTTGGACAAACATAGTCGCATGTCTTTGGACACAAGGGATTATTTTGTTAAACAAATTAGCCACTTGTCTAAGGGCGTGGATACAGTAGCCTCAACGTAATGTCAATTCACTAACAGATATACTAGTAAGTCATATCACAACGACTTGGCTTGATTAATTGGTAAATGACCACGTGCTTATTATTGAACTTATGTTAATACTATGACATGTGCGCATATTTTTAAATCAGCACTCTAACCTAATTTCATCACCAGTTAAGTTTAGATGTAGTTCAGATATACAATGAAATTGAATTTTAACTACACATTTGTGAAAATACTTGTTATTTGAAAAATAAAATGATGTTTGTCGAAATAAATGTTTTACTCGCTGACAACTTTATCATACTAACAGTTAAAAGCGTATCTGTTTTTGCGCGTACAATCGATTGATGTCGTAAAATACATTTTTATAACCGTATTCATCTGCTGATACTTTAAAATGATAATGTGTATTATAACACATTTCCGACTAATCAATTATACTAAATAATATTTTTTTTAAATATAAATAATGATCAATCCATAAAGCTAAAGTTTATTGTTTACATATGATGTTATAATTATAGTCACTATTTATTTGCCAAAACATTACCTTAAGTAAACAAAAATGTCAAGTTAGTTTTAAAGAAATAATACAAATCATTTTACTCACACGCGTTAAACTGTTCAACAACCAGCATTAAAAATTCCAAATATTGCATAATTTTGGAGAGAAAAAACGAGGTCGTTAAATCTTCCGAGAAACCATGTAAAAAACACATCACGCGAGATATTGCAAGCGACACACACATACTCCGAAATGGCGCTCCCTGAAGAACATCAAGCCACGATTGTCTCAGTTCGCGTCTCGAACTGGTAGATAATTGGACAGTTGAAGGCGGGATTTTTACTGATTGCAGTGGTGTAGGTTTGAAACGCTTTCTTGGTACGCACTCGGATGTAAAAGGTTTTTATTACATCAAACTCAGATTTTAAGAATTGAACTTCTACTTGAATTGGCAACGTAAATGACAAAACTTTTAATATGGTTCAAAACTCAAAATCTTAAATGGATAGATGTTAAGGAATGGATTTGCTATACTGGTAATATTTCTTTATAAGTAATGGACTTGATAAAAAAATATACTTTATACATATTCAACTTGGACCTCGAATATAACATTGCTGTGCCTGTTACAATTTAAGGTAATAGGTTTGTAATGGACTTCGAGGGATACACATTTGCACTTTTTTAAATTCAAATATAAACAAGATTTTCCTCATTAAATGTGATATATATTATGCTTTTATTTTTTAACCAGAAAAACTATTTTTAAAATGCAAGAAACATTTATTTACTTAAATTAAAATAAAGGGAAATAATTGTACACCTTATTACCTTCCTTTCATATGAATAGAATTAACATGTTGTTTATAAAATCAAATAAGCGAAACGCAGTGTAGTGGATTGTCACTAAATGGCATATATTTCGATAAAATTAAGCTGTTTTTAAACTTCTACAAAGCTGCCAAGCTGTGGATCCATTATAGTACTTTTAACCGAAGTTAAAAGTATAATACTTCGGTTAATAGTAGTACTGAGTCATCTGAAATCCTGCATTAATGGCATACAATATGATTTTCTCTTTTTACATACATCCTGTATATCAAACTCCGCTGAACAAATGCTGAAAATTTAATGCAGATATCTCGTATAGTTTTTAAGATGTAAGCATTTAAATAAGAACACCATTGTGGAATTTGAACGTGACGTCAAAACACCACCGACACAAAATGACGTCAAAATAATCATTTTCAAGTTTAAATGACGTTCTGAAAATATTAAAGCTAAAGTATTCATACTAAACAATCTATATATTTCATTGAACATATCCTGTGTAAGATTATCAAAAAATAAAAACAATTTATTATTGTTAAGAACAATAAATAACCGTTTTAAGGCAGCAACCCTGCCATTTTCAAAATAACACCTGATTGTACACAAATGATTGCCATAGCAACTAAAGAATGTGGAGAAGCAAATAACCATGAGTTTCGTAATCCTTATACATTGGGCAGTTTGTTAGCCAAACATTAAATCGATATGAAAACACTGCAAAATCAGTCAATTTTGCATTGAAATAAAAGTAAATTGTTTCAATATTACTGAATGTCATTAATGCAGGTTTTGTCAATAACATCTAATATGTACAATATCAAAATGCATTGTAGAAACCAATAACCTCAATCAGCTACACGTCTGGAATTGCATCCTTCATTATCTGCGCCCATCTGTGTTTTCATTCAGCCGTATTTTCGGGCTAAACAAACAGCTATCAGTGTTTATGAAAATGTTTGGTGATGTTAAATAAACATGTCGATGAAAATTCCCCAATGCTTGTTAGTTTTGGGGCTGGTTCAATAGTTCACTTAGTTTAATACATAAACACATCAACCCGTCCATTCGCCTCACCATCTGCCGTACTGAATTTATCGCACTACCTCTAGTTCAATTTGGTTTTCCATAACAATCGAAAGCCAGCCAATAAAAACATATATTCACATACACATGTATTTGTATGTGTTGTAGTAATGTTGTATTGTGATGAATGTATCAATAAACATAAAAATAGAAGGTACATATCCATAGGCCAACATAATTCCGTGACTTCATAATTTTGTTTGTTGACAAACGACCGGGATTGTTCCGTTAAATAACCTTACAATATGCTTTTAAATAATTTAATTCAAACTTGTGATGTTATTTTTTTATTTGAATGCAATAACAAACACACTTCAAAAATTTATCCCATCCTTGGATGAAATGGACGTTTTATAAATAAAATGTCAGGAAAGGATAAAAAACATAACATGAATATCAAGTTACATTAAACTAGATTATTGATACGTTTCTCACTCAAAGAAATGTCAGTAAAGAATTCAATAACACATTTATTTTGCATAACTTTAAACCGTTTCAAACACTTTATTTTGTAAACATTGTTCTAAAATTAGAATGAACCATAATCGTGCGGCGTTATTTTGACTCTAGCTAGGTGCGCGACGAAGGGAATTCCGTTATATGTATAAACCGAGAAATCCATCCAGGACCAGAGGGCGTGCGTATTTGTTTCATATTTTTCTAACGACAACGAGGAACTTCAATGAAATTTAAAGAAGTATTCTTTTGATGATGATTATCTGTGAAATACTGATGTTTATTTTATTTGCTTTAATTTTGGGAATTAATACCCACCAAGACTGGGATAGGAGCTTTAAGAGCCATCGGACATTGGGTTAAGTAGATGCTTTTTGAAAAGGTTTTGTTTGAATATCTATTACTAACGGGTTTGTAACATATAGGGCTATTTTTCACGTGAGATTTCATCACATGGAAGAAGGCAATGATGTGCAAATAAGAACAGACTCTGGATGACATTATTCGTAAAACGCAATGACGGGGACTCGCACGCGGTATGCCGTGCACGGGCTGTAAGGTGTTCCAGATGTTGATACGAAAACTAATTTCTCATAATGCAAGGGAAGCGATTTCCAATTCAAATGGTTTATTGATCATTTAACGCAAGCACTCCAACGCATGAAACATCAACATGGTATTTGGATTAAATTCGACGCAATTACACTTTTATCTGCTGTCGTGTTATGTGTTATTCTCTCCCTTTCGTATTATTTAATTCATGTCCATATACAACACACTATGACCAAAAAATGTACCATTTTATTCAAATAAAACGAACAAGATGCATAATACAAACAATATAAACGCAATGCAGCTTACAAAGTATAATTGCAAAAGCATTTACAGGTATTTAATTCACAGATAAATCAGGCAAAAGAAAGATGAATGCAATCTGTCAAAGTTATCTGCGCAATTTAATACGTAATTATAGATGATTCGTACAATAGCCATCATCATTGGTGTTACATACTAAAGTTGGTGTTCTTTTAAATATCACATAGAAAAAAGTAACAAAACACGTAATAATTATTTCGTGTTCATTTTTTCTGTACACATTCTTAGTTTGTGATTTGATCTAAATCGGTTGAAATCGGTAAGCAAATGAAAAAAAATTCCTTGTAACTTTATACCTTGGATTCTATCAAAATGTTCACTCGGCTTGAAGAGATGCTTTATTTTCTTACTTCACATAACACGCTAAATTTGCCCCCTTCTGAAGCATCGTAGTGTTCTGTTCCACGGAAAACGACGACTAAAGAGACGCTTGCCCCTTCGTTTGGTTGCCCTGTCCTCCATTTAAAGAACGGACTATCCTCAAGCAGATTGCCCGAGTCATCAAAGAATGGCCCACCTGCTACACGGCGCGTTCCCTGAACGAGAAGGTTGTCGGACGTAAACAACTTCTGAGCCAACTCGTACCTCTCCTTCGTGTCAATGGTGATCAGGTTCCCGCCGTCTTTTTGACATAACTGCTTCGCTGCAGAATGGTTCATCTTGTCCGTGTAATAAGCAATGCACAATTTGCCATCAGTTACGTTGTAACTTCCCGGACAGTTCCCTTCATAGATCGCGTTGTCATTTTCCACCACTTTCGGTCCAGTCTTGTTGCAGGATTCAGGCCAGCAGTCACGTGACCGTGTTTTCACGCCAAACTGTCCCCGGTATAACATATCCCCTGTCCACTGGGACCACTGACCACAACGATCAAAATCGCATCGCATATTTTGAATGGCAAGTCCAATCAGCTTAAGGAACGTCTTATTCGACTTTTCAGCAAGATCCAAAATAGTGTTTTCATCAACATGTTGTTCCGAGGACAACGTTGCAGCGACGCAATGTCCGATTACCGTCGAGAGAATCATCATCCAAAACATGTTGTACGCTTCTGCCATGCTGCCAAATGGTAACTGAAAGCATCGAAATTGAAATGTTCCAGGATATATTTGAGACACGTTCGACAATATTAAAGGGACACATACACGCTAAAACAAAAGTGTTTATTCGTAATTAAGATGTTTATATTTTGCGTGATGTTGACCTGCAAAAGCCATGAACTGACATTGTTGTCATAAGATCAAATAATTAAATATTTAATTTTTAAATTATTTAAATAATATAGGTATATGATGAAATTTGAACGCAGTGAGTTGGCATGTGAATCAAAACGTTATATCCGTCGTTGGCCTTTTAATACCAACACATGTTTTCGTTATTACTTACTCCACAAAACTTTCTCGTGAGAATATAAGTACAGACTGTAAACAAACACATTTAAAAGACGACAAACATTGGCAAACTATTCTGGGATATACTTCATCTTGATGTAATCAGCACTTATTTTCCCATTGCACTTGGCGCGTAATGTTTAACTCTTTGCGTATGCATATGCACTCGGTAGTTTTATGATAAAGTGAGCCTTATCTTAAATATAATCATATTACATTATAAGCTTTTGTTTCAATCTAGTAGATAATCTAGATTTAAAGTAATTAATCATGTTCGCGACTGAACATCAATTTCTGAAAGTTCTGGACCCGGGATCCAATATAACCAAATGCTAAAAGCAAGGATGAGGTCCCAATAAGTCCCATTAAATCTCGGGTTTTAGAAGCCGCTACCCCGCCCTCATAAAGACCCTTCCAGGTGACCAAGGTGAAATAGCGTAAATGGACAGAAACGATCCAGTATATCATATAATTCTAGCGATGTGTCTGTGCCATACAGTTCCCTCCGGAAGACCAAAGGTCTTTTTATGGTTGAATATGACCGTCTGATCAGTGTTGCAGCAGCTAAATATCGAGGTTTAAAGGTCATCGTTATTAAGGTACCACGTGATAGTTTGTAATGCCGCATAAAGGTTGAAAACAAGGAATACATGTTAAGAAAAAAATGTTTCTGTGTATTACACGACTTGACCGGGTTTTAGCATTTGGTAATATTTGATCCCGGGTCTAGAACTTTCAGAAATTCGATTGCATGTTTTGAAAACAGTTTGTCTGTGTAATACACGGCCACATTTCACGGGAGACCTTTTAAATTTATAACCGTCAATAAACGCACATGATGCCTATAACTATTCATTGACTAATTGACATATTAAATGCGACATTTACAACAACCGGTAAAATGTTGAATAAGATTTTGGGTAGTAAATACGACTGGTTGAGCAAAAAGACGTTAGATTTGAAAAAACATTAATCGCATTCTCTATTTTAGTCCATCTACCTTTGCACATATACCACGCATTGAAGTAAAGTGGGTTTCACGCAAGTAGACAAACAGTTACATGTACCTGCTTCATCCTGTAATTTGACAGGTCCAATGGTTGTCAAAAAAGGTGACATAGTCAAACGAACACATTATGAGTTACAATATACATCTACAGTAGTAGATATTTTACTCTTCGCGTGTATACGGTAATTACTTTTGGCTTCGCAAAATGTGAAGTGAGGCGGAAGCATGTCCATTGGTCATAATAAAAAAATACTGAGGCTAAGAAGTGAGCATTTTATACATAATCATAGAAGAAACTAAATTCGCATAGTCGACCATACAATTAGGCCGTACATATATTTCTACTTTCGCTTATGTCGGTATTTAAACGTTGACTATCCATTGTAGTTCGTTTACCACACTTTGCAGTGTCTACGTGGTAATTAAACCTGGGCAATGACGACATATTTTACTAATTTCCTACGAATAATTTACTTCCTTATACCTTTGATTTATTGTTTTACACAAAATGTCTCTCCCTATGTCAATTCGTGTTTATTTTCAATGCGAAACATAATCGCAATTTACACCTATACATGCCTTCAAACTAAAGGTGTAGTCACACTACAGCGAATGATAGAACGTATGAATTGCGTAATTCGGGAAAAAACTACTTATACGCACACCTTTTGAGTGTTTAAACCTGAGCTATCGACAACGGTCCGTCAGTGTAGCGTTTATCACCGTATGCGTAGCGTATGAGTTACGTATGCATAACGTATGAGTAACGTATGCATAACATATACATAAAGTATGCGAGCGTATGAGTAACGTATGCATAACGTGTACATAACGTATGCGAGCGTATGAGTAACGTATGCATAACGTATACATAACGTATGCGATCGTATGAGTAACGTATACATAGCGAATGAGTAACGTATGCATAACGTATACATAACGTATGCGAGCGTATAAGTAACATATGCATAATGTTTACATAACGTATGCGAGCGTATGAATAACGTATGAATAACGTATGAGTAACGTATGCATAACGTATACATAACATATGGGAGCGTATGAATAACGTATGTATAACGTATGAGTAACGTATGCATAACGTATACATAACGTATGCGAGCGTATGAGTAACGTATGCATAACATATACATAACGTATGCGAGCGTATGCGTAACGTATGCATAACGTATACATAACGTATGCGAGCGTATGAGTAACGTATGCATAGCGTATGAGTAACGTATGCATAACATATACATAACGTATGCGAGCGTATGAGTAACGTATGCATAACGTATACATAACGTATGCGAGCGTATGAGTAACATATCCATAAGGTTTACATAACGTATGGGAGCGTATGAGTAACGTATGCATAACGTATAAGTAACGTATGCATAACATATACATATCGTATGCGAGCGTATGAGTAACGTATGCATAACGTATAAATAACGTATGCGAGCGTATGAGTAACGTATGCATAGCGTATGAGTAACGTATGCATAACGTATACATAACGTATGCGAGCGTATGAGTAACGTATGCATAGCGTATGAGTAACGTATGCATGACGTATACATAACGTATGCGAGCGTATGAGTAAGATATGCATAAGGTTAACATAACGTAAGGGAGCGTATGAGTAACGTATGTATAACGTATGAGTAACGTATGCATAACGTATACATAACGTATGCGAGCGTATGTGTAACGTATGCAAAACGTATGCGAATCTATGAGTAACATGAGTATGTGTAGCAGCGCCTGTCCACTGTGGACTGTTCCAGTACCTTTATTTCCAAACTAGACCCCGTGGTATCAAGATGCCTGCAAAAATGTTTTCGGCCCATTCTTGGCATTTTCTTTCTCCTTTGTCTTCCATTTCGTTTAATAAAATGAAGTGGCCACTTGATTACATCAAATTGGTGTTGTAGAAGAGCTGCCTCCATCTTTCCTCTGTCTACAACTCACAATAATGGGGGAAATGACCATTTGTACATATTTTCTGCTAAAGTGATCATCGTTATGCCAACGTATGAGTATCATACCTTTAGCGTATTCTTAGCGTATGTCTGGCGCAATCAGGTGTGCGTATGAGTAACGTATATATGTATATGCCATACGCTCGCATACGCTGAAATGTTATGAACAAGTCCAACAAAATATTCAAGTTTCCGCGTATAAAAACGTACACCAACGTATGTCAGCGTATTTGGAACATACACGAAGTATGCCTAACGTAGCCCTAACGTATATGTGCGTATCCCACTAAGACTGGGATAGGAGCTGTATTGGCATGTGTACAACTAGTTTCAATTGTAATATAATATGTATTTTAACTGTCGTTTAGTATAATTATATTTTACCTGTCGTGTATGTTCCAGTTCGACAAATCCACAGTGAACATGAATTATTTCCTTTAATAGATAGCTGTAGCTATGAAGCTAACACTTTTATAAAATAATAATTATAATAATAATAATAATAATAATAATAATAATAAAACAAAAAAAATTAATTAAAATACATCTACTACTACTACTACTACTACTACTACTACTACTACTACTACTACTACTACTACTATTACTACTACTACTACTACTACTAATAATAATAATAATAATAATATTGTCATTATTTTTATTTCAAGAAGCTTACATACATGTACTACAGTCTACACACAAATATATAAAACAATTGACATAAAAGAAAATGCAACTAATTCTATATATGAAACAAAACAGCCATCCATAATATCACATCATGTCCTCATGTACGTAATGGAAAAGAAAGAAACAATTGTTTAATTAATGTATACATGTTTATCATATAATCGCAAACACTCAAATAAGTATATACAACCGTTTATTAGTTCATAGTTAAGTCTAACCTTGTTAACAAAATATCAAGCAGATAGAACAGTATATTGCATTTATCTATATTAAAGAGTGTTAATATACTAAAAACAAGACTAATAAATGACTCGATTTTTAAAATAATAAAACAGATATCTTATCTGGAGCTCATAAAGTAGCACAGGTTGAACGAGGCGCCTCTCCTGCGCCCAGCGTACGTCTTCATCTTGAGCTGTGCGTCACATGCGAATCTATTAAACCGACATATTATTTTGCTATGCATTAATTCTATACACATTTTATCATAACAATTGACAATTACTCAGAACGATCAACCTTTCTTTTCAATAAATGGTATGAAAACATGAATCATGTGTCTTTAACATTTTACTGATTACACGAGTTTAAGGTGTGATGACTTTGCAAATTTTCAAATGTATAAATAACAAAAACTGGAACCTGAAGTATTACCAAATAAAAATCTCGTCAGAAATAAAAACGAACAAACAAATCAATTGACACCAAAATCACACTTACACAGTCAACAAATATTTCAACAAAGATACTAAATAATCAAAATGCATACCATTTCCTGAACAATCTGCCACGTGAAAGTCCAGAAAAACCGACGTCAGAAAAGGAAGGAAAATATTTACCAAGAATACAAGTTAAGGACTGGAGGGCAAAGTATATACAAGAGTTGATATGAGTCAACTTTTGATACAGTACTTTTTTAAATATACTTAAAGTGTGCGTATTTTACCAACAAACACGTTATTCTTTAAAATAAAAATATATAGACTCTACCCTTTTTGCAATTGTCATGACAAAACAATCGAGCGCATATACTGGGAATCTCATGTATCTCAGTCACTTTGGTCATATGTTTTATACATTTTACAAGGAAACTCGATACATGATTATTTTGAAAAATAACGTTTCTTGGACATAGAAATAATAACACATTTTAATGAAGAAATACTTTACATACGCAATGATACTTAACAAAGGAATTTCAACGTTTTCAGTTTACTTATTAGGATACATAATGCGCAGACTATTCATAGAAAAACTCATTCTAACTAATGATTAACCAAGATAAAATTTATACCCCCAATAAAGTATGTGAAAAATTAAAACACATACTTGAAGAATAAGACAAAACAAGTAAATCCATAACCATACTTCTTTGTTATCCATTTTTAAAATTCAAAATTAAATACAGCTTGTAGACAACGAATACCAATCAACAATACTACTATATATTACTATAATTTCATACGTCTCAGTCAACTCTCTTTCCAACTTCGGAACATCACTCCAGTAATAATTTTATCTTATCAAAAACCTTTTATTGATCAAAAATTATTTGTACATATGTGTTTTTTATAGTACAATGAAACTGCTGAAGAATGTATATATGAACCCACTGCTTTTGAAAATAAATAAAGAAGCAAAATAATAAGTTAATAAGTTTAACGTTTTTATAATCCAGTGGACTCGACGGTGTTAGTTTTGAAACCCAGCAATCTGTTGTTTATGATAACGGTAGAGCATATACTTATATTGCGTACACTGTATTATTTGAAACATGGTAATGCATATTTTGTGCCTTATTACTGGTATTAAGTAACTCACAGTAACCATGTTGGATCACTAAATCACACCGTGTGTTCTGGAAGTGTAGATGTATAATTATTTATGACAGTTTTTTTACAGGACAACACTGCTTTTTAAAGGTAACTAAGCAGCACTAGCTAACAAACTACAATTTTTCAGTGTGGTTAGTCTATTGGTATTTAACAATTAACAACATTTGATAACACTTAATTACTGGTGCACATATGTTACTTTCAGTTCTTGTGAACGTCTTGTTAAGTCCAGACGCTTGGTACTGTGCACTCGTGCATATTGTCCAATACGGGCTGAGTACTATTTTGGTCTATAGCCAAATTGGCCGAGTTCATTTAACGATGATATTTTTATCGGTTTACCATTTTTCCTGGTTGCAACAAAGACATTACCACGATATATCCATGTGGCTCGGACAATTGAATTCGCATTTCTCTTGAGTTGTCTGCAGGCAAAAGCTATTTCGCTCGTGTTAGGTGTTAAATAATCGCTGATGTAATATTTGCAATTTAAATCTTTCAGTACTGCTTTTCCCTTCAAGAACTTGTTTTTCGCCCGGATATTAGTGAACCGCACTATTATGTCGTTTTTGTCATTTCGGTAGCTTTCGTCATTATCATCGTGTCGGATACCAGCCTCCAAAAGTTCTGAAATCTCCAGAACAAACTCATCAGTAGATTTACCAGCCTTTTCGGTATGTTACTGATACTAACACATAACTTACTCTCATCCGTTTCTAGCTCTTCTGATAATTTGTGTTTGTCGTCTCCTTGTGTTCTGTGTGCTATATCCCGCCGTTTGGTTTTAAGTTCACCGTGCATCGCCTTATCACTTAAACAAGGTTCCTTCCTCTCATCTAAACCTGCCAGCCTTTGGGATTCAGACCAACTTCCTTCTTCCAGCAGATCTTGTTCTTGTTGTTTTTTTCCGTTCTTTTTCACGTTCCCGCTGTTCGTCTTCGGGTGTTGTCGTATCATTCAAAATTCTCAGCGCGTAATCGTATGCTTCTTTTATCTCTTTGTGTTGTTTCTTATTGAAGTCGTCTATAAGTTTGCTAGCTCTGCGTGCGTTTAACTCTCTTAGCTGTGCTTCAATACGTTTAATGTTTTGTATTTTACGTGTGCGTTCCTCCAATACAGCGTCGTCGAGTTTAATTTTTGAATTGCTTGAAGAAATCTGCGCCCATGTTAACCTTGATTCTGCCGCACAAGCTCCACCTTCTTCTTCTAATGGCTGGCTTGTCCTCCATTTTTCTTCTAATGTTTGGAGCGCCCTTTCCCGCTCTTTAAGTCTTAACAATTTATTTATCTCTGCCAACCGTTCATTCTCAACCTGGCGTTCTTTTTCCAGTTGTTTTATTTCTTTGTAAATGGTTTTCATCCTAAAACAACAAATTAATCAACAAAATAAAAGTTATTGTCCTTTTTTATAATCCCGTCTATATTTCGTCAACTTATTCCTTATGTTTCTATAAAAAACAATTTCAAAGAAATAGGGTCAATAAAATGCTTATTGAAAAGCAAATATATAAAACGCAAATAGAGATCGGAAAACTAAATAGCATTCATTGATTCGAATTCTTCAGGCAGATAAGATAAATACTAGACGATCGATCAGGGAATCTTACGAATAAGAAATTGCACACTATTTATCAATTTAACAGAATGAAAAAACTGACATTTTACGTGTTTATGCTCGAATGTGCGCTTTTTTATTACTATTTGCCAACAAATTCCATTTTTTAGTTAATGACAGACTGATTATTGTTATGACGTTACGTAATGCTTAGACAATAAGGTGTTTCGTTTTATTTCTTTTAAAGCAAATGTTTTACAAACGATCATTTAAATGAAGCCTATGCGAGTAATATAGGGCCACTAATAAAAAGGCCTTACATAAATAATACCTGTCAATCAAGCCATTAAAAGTGTTCATATTTAATTCTGTTTTTTTTACTGTAAGCGCACAATAATAAATTATTATTTGGGCATAAACATGGAAAAAATCCAAAGTATCCCGAAATATCTAAATAATTGCGTGATAATGCATAAACTTAAGGTGGTGATACATGTTAAAATGCCCAAAGCA
>Ga0224511_10001323_pt1 | contig 14668 bp, 6 predicted proteins | sample SF_May12_sed_USG_2_FD_169988 | JGI IMG/M metagenome (GOLD analysis project Ga0224511, IMG submission 169988) | Sediment microbial communities from San Francisco Bay, California, United States - SF_May12_sed_USGS_8_1 | ecosystem: Environmental > Aquatic > Marine > Sediment | place: USA...
CTGTTTCTGTTTACAAAATTTAAATAATGATTTAATGTAAAACGATTTAAATTTAAAAAGTACCTGCTGTTAACGATACATAGGTATTTTGTCCTACATTATGTGCTGCATATTACTTACAAATATGCATATTACTTACACATATGTTTTTGCAAGAGACTACAACGTACCTCCGCCAGGTCAGAGCCATCGGCCATATTGTTCGTGCATTAACGTCATTTTGCACGTGCGCGTCTTCCTATGGCTTGTATCGCTAATGAAAATAAAAATAATTTTTGGAAGGGGCGACAATGCGTGTAAAATGTCAAAAAATGCTACATTTTATAGTAATGTATGAAATAATATTTTATTGTTATCACGCACTGGAGCAGGTGCGATAAGAGCTAACTTGGGCTTACACTTATTTTGCTCGATTTGCGTAGTTGAATTTTCCAATGAAATTAAACTTAAGGAATTACGCGCAATGTATCCATCAGATATTTTTCTGATTTTGACTTTATTTATATTAACTTTAAATGATCATATATCATTCACGCGTAAGGCGTTTGTCCCACAGTGAAAGCCTGATATTTATAATGTTCTTTCGACGCCAGGTTACAAATAGAGAGAGGGTTCGGGGGAAAACAAAATAAAATGTTTAAATTAAGCATAGTACAATGATTAGGTTACAATATAAAAGTATACATGTAAGAATATAAATTGACATTTCGTATCTGAAACTTATGGTAAAATAATGTTCGGCAATAATGCGAACAACGATGAAACATTTATTCAAGGAAAGAGTACTAGTATCTGAAATAAACCTGATGTGCACATAGCTGATACACTAATAAAAGGCTTGATTAAAAAGACCATATGTACGAGTACAACGTTTATATACGAATGTGAGTAAAAAGCTAGTACAAGTGTACTCACAACTTATTTGTATAGATGATTATGCGTGTATTTGAAATTAAAATGCGCTTTAATGATATGGTTTTACGTGTTGTTTTGCAGCATATAAAATGTTAATTTTTAAGAGACTTAGGCGGAAGACACGTGGAAACACATGTTTTTTATTGAAAATGAACATACAAGTTAAACTCGAGACATAACGAATTCATACAACTTGAGTTAAAAGTATTGCAGCAAGAAGAAAATGACAATTGGCAAATGCAAATTGAAATCAACTGTATTGAAACCTGGACTGAAACTTTGCAGCTGGACACCAAGATGGCCAGTTAATATCAGGACATGATACTGGCCATCATCTGCAAATGGCCATGTGTATATGATATGGCTAGTTTAACATGATACATGTAGACGCCTACTAAATAAGGCTAACTTTTTGTCGGCAAACCGACATACCGCCAAGTCCAGCAAAGTCCTGTTTTCAGAAGCGTTCTGAAACACAGAATCGACATCATTCAGAAGTGAATTGGCTTGCAGAGACAACTCTAGCATGCGCTGTGCAAGCAATGTGTCAGATGGCACAGCACCGAGACGATGCAGACAAGACCGTTAATTGTTGGTATTTGTGTGTTGGGTTTAACGTTGTTAATGCGGCGCTAGGGTAACGTTTTACTAACTTTTTGTATAAAGTTATGTTAAGAGTGTAGTTTAAGAAATTCTCAAGTTACATTTATGAGCGTTTCACGAAAGTATTCCTAAGTTAACAAATTACCGTAAGTTTGCGACTGATTTTATATCAGATTATGTTACTTGTTTATTAATATCATAATAAGTTAATATCAATGATCATCATTTAAAGTCATCAAAGCACAGTTTAGCTTAAAATATGAAAAGAACATTTAATAGTCTAAATAACTTCAGTAGATAAGACATAAACATAAATTAATTAAACTATGCTTGTATTGATGAAAAATGCACACAATCCAGATATTTTCAATACACATTTCAAATAGAGGTGACATAATTTCCTGTCTGTTTATGGTACACAACATACGTTTACCTCTGTTCCAATGCATTTAAGAGGTCTTCTTAAAGATGTTCTAATATTTTAAAGGGTAAGACATTTAACATGACCTTTGTTGGCCATTTTTAGGTAAGAATTTTCTGTCCCAAAATTGTTTGCTTTAGTCCCTTCAAGGAGTTTATCTAGTATCTGCATAAATATAACTGAAGCAGGATGATTTTATGTATTAAGGAAGTGTCAACCTTTCAATCTTAACATTAAACAAATGCAAAGAAAAGAACAATTTTTTTAACTTTTACTCCAATTTTGGCTTAAACAAATACACTACACATGTATAGTAATTTAAAAAAAATAAACAAGTAACAAATGGATACATGTAAAAAAGCTTTAAATTAAAATGGTTCTATACAGTAGTTAAACAAATATATAACAGCGATATTTACGCTTTTGTGAAAAGTTATGGGCGGTTTGCACTTGCCTAAACTTATGAGAAAAGTTTTCTTATGATAAAACGCTCTTTCTTCCATGACTTAAAGTTGCGCTAAAAATTTGCGTAAATCCTCCTCTAAGTATACTTAAGTATGTTAGTGAAACGGCCCCAGCTCTTTAAGCTTGCCTTGGTGGATTTAACTACCCGCGAACCTTAAGAATAATTATCGTTGTGTTAAACAATAACAGGCAACTTTTTTAAATACATGTTAAGAAGCCTAAATAACAATTTAACTGAACATTTTCACTAAAAAGTACAATGCAGAAATAATTTTAATGTTGATACTAATCTATGTTTTACTTTGGTAACCAGGCGGGTCGCGTTAGCGTTCTGTGTTGTGTGCCCCTTAAGACCTTTGATTTAAAGCGCTGTCATATCCCTTCTATTAATCATTGAAACGCAAGACAGATAACATATAATAACAGAGTGGTTATGCTTGATTAAAGTATACTCCGTTAAATACTTCATCAGAGTTATTATATTTACGTTTATACGGTTAGCTTAAGTTGAATGTGCATCAATAACTAACCTGATGGAATTGACTCTCAGCACAGGCTTCAGCAGAGGCATATTTTTGTACTGTAACTTTTGCGTGAAACTCTAAAAAACCACTATGTTGGATGTAGATGTATGTTTAATCTAGCATGAAACACTTTCCGCGCCTCGTGCGATACGTTCTTGTTCTAATGCACCGTTCCGCAAAATTTTAAGTTCTGCCCAATGCGGTAGATTTTGTTTGATTTTGTGAAGGCGTGTGAAGGGGTCTTAATTTTGTGTTTTATAGGTCAGATTGTCACATGCCAATATAATCCTTATGTATTTGATTAGAATTGACCATGTACGGTTATAAATTATCATGATTGACAGTTGCGGATCTGTCCATGGGCAAGTGTGTCCTCTACAACTTTTTGTCTGTTCACAAGCTTTCATTAGAGCAATAAGTGCTGACTTAATTGCTCAATATACATTCTAATTGCAAAGAAATTCAAGTATACTAATTTGATATTCATGTCCAAAAGTATAAAAAATTGTTAATTAAAAGTCAAATAAATGCCTGATCTTCTAATTTAATTAATGCGTGTGTATATTGCACATATTTAAACGTTGCTTACAAAGGACGTCGCGCTCAATGTTGGCGTAAAATTGCATTTGCAAGTCTATACGCACTTAAGATGCTTTAAGATCGATTGTTATTAAAATGAACATATTATATGCCAATGGAATAAGAACGTGGTTTGCGATTTAATTTCTGAACAGTTTTATTTGATTTTGTTATAGCAAAAGATGATAACAAGGAAATGCCGTTAACGTCATTAAAACTGCATGTAAGACGTTACACATTTTTGAAATACGCAAAACTCAAAGTCTTCAAAACGATTTATTGTTTACGCCATTATTAAGAGGTTACTGATTATATGCAGCTCTCCATTATGCGATAATCACCCGAAAATGTCCATGTTTACCCCAGTTCATGGCAAGATGGCGCCACCGGAGAAAGTACGGATATCCAAGGGGAATTTCAGTGTTTATTGTATTTTCTGGCTCATATTAAAGTGTTATGTGAGCTTGACCTGAATGATTTCTTTAGGGAATCCGTCAGCCAGATCAGACGCCGCTGAACGTTGTTACTAAGTGCGGCAGGCACAACGAAACTCTGGAAAATTTGCTAACAACTATCGAAACAGGCAGCGTACTCACGCAAAACACTCTAGATCAGCTGTTTGTTATTGCGAAAGCCCAGTGCACATAAGTACATGACGAATTTGTCCCTATTTGTAAACAGTCAGTTTGATTCAAACACACTAAACTGTTGAGAGCGTTGCAGAAAAAGCACTTCCGGTTTTAAAGTTGTCATCGCTCGAAACCTTAAAGTCTGCAGCTGCGATTGCTGAAGCCAGTCGTCTTTCTGCACGTGGTGGATAATCTGGCCGTGGTCGTCAATGTGGGGCGTTCCAGTCTAGTGTTATACATTGTGATTTATATATACATGTGTTTTTGTTAAGAGTAAGTTGACGTTTCGTGTTCTTCGTGTGCCAGAATAAATGTAATAAACATTCATGAAAGAAAAATAATGAACCAGAGTGTGTGATTGACTAGATAGAAATGGTGTTCCAATACCTTTGAGTAAATCTGTACAACCATTTGATTTATATATTCAGAGGTGGCCGCCGTATTACTTGGCGCATTGTACTTGCTCACATGGCGTATAAGCCGCTCTGTGTTATGGCATATTTCTAAGAATAATTTACACATTACTTTTCGTCGATGGACCCAAATCTCGTTTATATGGATGTTCGTGTGATGACAGTAACGTTTGTTCGTTAAATAAACAATTTAACAACATTTAGGTATTACGCCGTTTCGCAAGGGCGTCTGTACGATTAGTTCCCAAGCTAGTGTTACATAGAATGGTTTAATACGTTTCTTACTATATATACGAGTACTATATATACGTAGTAACAGTTTTGACATGTCTGCGAGGCCAATACGCGACTTTTCCCCTTGTTTTGCTATTTCGGTCGCCTCAAACTCGCCTATTATGCATATGACGCGAGTTTAAAGTGACGTCATTTTGCAACAGCATCAAACATAGTCGTGCAAAAATGGCGACGTTTTGATGTTGTTGGTTAAAAAATGTTTGTATCGTCAATGAGGAAAAGAACAAGATTTAAGACGTATTATTAAAAAATATTCATTCACTAACCTCTGATTATAAGTTAATACATAGGGGTTGTGTTAACGTGTATGGCATTTGCGAGAAAAGCACAACGATGAACGATAATCTGATAAATGACGTTGGTGTTGTTGTTTTTCATCTGGAGCCCTGCAATGTTTCTGTTACCATGATCGATACGCTTCTATTAATACACAGAACACGTCTAAGATTCTGTCTAAAAAGCATGTTTACTTCTGGTAAATGTAAAAAAGACGTCACATTGCGACGCATACCATTAGAAATAAATTATTGAAAACGTTGTTTTTGGGCGATGGTTGTACACCTGTTTGAACGAGAAAATAAATAATATACTTTATAAAAAATAAAGCTTGATACTTGCGTTTTTAAGATACAGCTTTAGAAAACATAGATTTGTAATAAACTGGTATTGCTTCCAATAAGTTCAGTTATTTAAAGCAAGTCTCATTAATGTCCACATTTATATTAACCAAATAACAGTTTAAGTCAAACAAACAGTTGCGCTAAGAAAATATGTATTTGTGACTATTTCTGAATACAAATACATTTGGTGCATGACGTTATGAATTATTTAAGCAATGACCCTTTTCTGGGCAAACTTTTCCCTCATAAGTGTGTTGTTATTTAAAGGCGTACGGTGTTGCGCATGTAAAACACGATGTTTGGAATTTGAACAAACGCTATCTTCATGCTCATTCCTCCTTTCTACAATCATTTTCTCGCGCTGTTTTGTCTAAACATGACGTACAAATATTTACTGTTGCGAGATTGTTATCAGAACATACAGTCAAATCCCGCGTAACGCGGCGTTTTATCAGGGAAAGCATTAACGCAAACGCGAGGTGACCCGTTAAAACAATGTATTTTTGTTTCATTGAATATTATCAATCTTTAAGAACTTTTTAATTATTTTTGAGTTTTCTTTGTAATGACTTTGGCTTTATTTTAAAGGTCTGTCTATCAAATATTTAGTTATTATCACTTTGACAAAATAATCTATGTCATCAAAATTAGTCAATTTATGTCAAAACAATCACGAATGTGTGATCATTCGTGATAACTGGAACAGAAGTCGGTCAAACCGTTTGTTAACCATGTGATGGTCGAGTAAATCCAGTAAATCGAGTAAAAGTCGTATTTAATCGCTTTAGACAGCTCTATAACGTACTAGACCCTACTTGGAATCGTATAAAACTGTATGCAAATATTGCTTAAACCGTGACAATATAAATTGAAGAGATGTGCTTGACCGAGTATATTCCTGCTTTATTCGTACATTCCCGTGTTGCAGTCGAGTCTAACTCGTATCAACTTATCTTCGAGGCACGGTTGAAGCCCAATACTCGTACCGGTCTACCCGTGTATAACCGAGTACACCATATGGGAACCGTGTGCTCAGCCGTATTTGTGTGAGACCGGCTTTTTCGGTTGCGTCCACAGACGCAACCCATATATTCGTTTCATTTTGGGGTTCCAATATGGCCGCTTTTCCTGTGATGGTTCCCGATTTCTTTATATTATAATTATGCACTGTTTTGTAAATGTTGAGAACTCCCAATACTAGCTTCCGGAATGTTTACGTCAGATAGGGTTTTCCCAGGGCTCCCTGTAAGCCCCGTACTGTACCGTACTGAAAATTGCAATTAATAATAAGTCAATTTCATGCAACCCAATAACAGTCTAAAAGATGAAATGAAGTGAATCACATCACATCTTTTTGTGAAAATTGGATACTGCAGTGTATTATTTACCTTCATTGATAACTCTAGTTAATGATGATTTTATATTTGTGCTAATGATGCTTTTATATCATATTTTTTAAAAAAGATTCCATTACATAATTTGTGTAAATATCATTGAAATAGAAAATGATAACCTTCAACATATATGCATGCTATATTGAATGTCAGAAAATCTCCTAATCCACATTTGTGTTCACATTTGCATGGAAATAAAATATTTAAACATACACTTAAAAAATGCATTATTTTATTTCCGATATAAGCCGCGGTGTCATCGCATAATCGCCAAAATCTACGGTGCGCGTAGCGTTTAGTCAACAACTCACTATTGATCACCCGCTTCGCTATCGCATATTATGTGACATTTTATTGTGGACCAGACTAAAACATTTGATTTGATCCAAGAATGGTAAATTATCAATGAAAAACAAAAGCATTACGTTTTCATGATGGATGCTCGTGCATGCCAATAATTGTTTTTATATTCTTTACAGAAATTGAGACGACAAGACGTGTATCAAGGAATACGCGCTAACCCATGTGCGTATTGTCGTTCAGAAACCGTAATTCTGTAAAACTTTCAAATACTCCGTGAAATGAAAGCGAAATTGTATGTACATAGCGTTGCTAAGGTCCGATCATCTTTTTGAGTTTGTACACCGGAGATATAAAAGCATATATTACATGCATTAAAAAGACGTTAATTTATGACCATTTATACAAATTCGTTCTGTTCGTTCTAATAATTATTTAAAAATACGGAAAAAGCAACATAACAATAAAACAACAGAATACGTAGCGGTACAATTATTGTTTTTTTTCTACTTGTTGCTTGTTTTTTTTTTCTTAAATAAAACAATAATTGAATATTTTTTTCAAATAGACACATACTGATATGCGACATGGCTCTCATACTGAAGGGGGAATTCACTAGTAGTTTTTAGTTAATAATAAGCAAGAACTAGCTTAGAAATGAATTGAGCAACATGTTAGGAGCCTATTATGCTAAAATATCTAGTTTTACCAAGAATCCTGAAAACATATGTGTTTTCATATCACTATCAATATTGTTCGCATTTGCGCATCCCTCTACTTGGACCTGGTCACCGAGCCGCAGATGGAAACCTGCTGATGCCGACATGGAGTAGGCGGCGGTGTCGTCAGTTACTGTCAGTAGTAGCTTGTCGCTGCCATTGAATCGTACAACTAAACAGCCATTATTTAAGCGCTTATATACATGTATTTTGGTTAGGGTTGCAGCCAACCAGTACAGTGCCGGGATCCTACATGTAAACACACCACTGGAGGTTTAATAGTCACCGCCTGTGTTGACAAGAACGTCAGGAAACCAGATATAGGTGGTGCCAGGAGTAGCAACCAGGACATAGGCAGAGAATGATGACCTACCTGAAATCGAAACATGTCTAAAAACGACAAAAAGTGATTGTTAATATTTATGGTCGAAAATAAAACTGCCGAAGTACGATTTTAAAGCTATGCAAAACTCCGACAAATTTTTTAATCGACCCGTCACCAGACGATTATCATCATTTGTTTCTTGTGTGGTCATACATTTTACAGGCGCTGGCATGCGCCTGAATTTTGAACGTCCGCCGATGCCCATCTTGGTGCTATACGGCTCCCGGCTGGTGATTTCCTTAACCGCCGGTTGCCGGTCGGTGGTCTGGACAGTTATGCACGGACTACACACAGTTTTACGTGAATGACAACATTCAGTTAGGGCATATCTATCATGGTCAAAACATATTTTAAATTACATTTTTAATAAAATAAAACATCGTAAGACGCCAGTAGGTGTTTTGCGATCATAACATTAGTTGTTATTTTTGTTTAATTTCTATTGTGTGCGTGTAATGTATATTCGTAGCGATAGTGTCAATAAACATTATCCCTTCTCAGAATTAGAAATACTCTGTATAATTGTATAGCACAGTTTACTTACATCCCAAATGCCAAATGCTTATCTAAAATTAACTATTTTTCTTAGCTGAAGATAATGCCAGGTATTGTTCAGGATTGACTAAAGCAGCAACACACATGAACTGTTGCTGCACGTGCGCGTATGAGTGGCGTCTCCCGGACAACTGTTGTTAAGGACTGATGCAGCGGGATCCTGGCAAGCACGCGTTCTTTCTTGCAGTCCCGTGCCGCACGTGGCGGTGCAGGTCGCGACGCCGACCACGCCGCCCTACGATCTGGTCTATACCAAACAATAAAGAAGACTACATTGTACTCGTACCAAGGACAACTCGTACCAAAGACTTCTCGTACCATAGACGGCTCGTATCATATCAGGAGCATGATTGAAATATTTAATTTTTATAAAACATATTTTAACAATAAACAAAAAAGAAATACAGATAATTACTACATAATTGAACATAACTGTGGTGCACTCATGAGAAGGAAGAATGTATCAAACGAAATGCATTATTTTTTGTAAACAATATTTAATGATTATCAGTTAACAGCACAATGTTTTGATAAAATACTTCAGTAATGTGTTGGATAACAGTTCATAAATCATGGTTTATCTACAATTTATCACACGATTATAATATTATGCCCTACTACAAATTATATTTTAATATATATTTATAATTTTATTATAATCCGAAATTGACGACGTAAACTAATTGTATTTATGACACGAGATATTTAGTTAATATTCTCATTAAGTAATTACGAATTCCGCCAAAACAAAATCCACTGCATCCAAACCCTAATATGACATATAGAGTATGGTGATTTTGGTTCATGCTTTCCTGTAGTTTATAAATATATATCATTGAAGTTAAAACTATTATTCACTGTTTAAAAAGTGAGTGATGAAATCATTTGGAGTTCCACACGCGAAAAGTAAATACCTCGCATGATAATCTCCTATACGGGAGTCTTGCAGCATCGAAACAAAATTGTAGCTATTTAAAATTCATACAATATATCATTATCATTTTCATAACATTATATTTAAAACCTTGTAATATTATTAACACAACTATGTGTAACTTATGGTGGTTGATTTATGATTTATTAACTCTATCTACACTGTAGTAATTACATTGTGTAAACAAACGCCTACGAAAAATGGAAGCTTGATTTGATGAAGTTTACGTTATATATTATTGTGTGAATTTGATTGTTAGTCTTGAATAAGAAACATGTTTAAGAAATTGGGTTTGCGATATTTGTTTTCTTTATTTTAATTTAGAACTACTTTGAGTCTTAGTTCTCGTTTAGCTGATGGTTAGTTGTTTGAATGGTTTGGGGATCCCTTCGGAAAAAAATGATTACCAAGATATGTCCGAAAATATGGCGACTAATAAATCTATTTTAAAGCAATAGATAAAAAATATTATCAGGTTTAATGGTATGTGTAAAACATTATTTTCTATGGAGTATGATCATGTGTGAACCTAAAATCGGCATTCTACGAAACAAATAATCGTCTTTTTACTCATGAAATGAAAAAATGCGACCACATGTCATCTACTGGTGCAGTCAGACTAAAGCGTATGTATTGCGCATGTGCATTTTAATTATACTCACGATGTTTGAGGTTTCAAATCCTGCCTAACGACCACGGGCCTTTGCACACGTATGAATAAGTTATTTAACAACGCATTGACAGCGTCCCTATAACGTAGCGTATCCAGCGTATGGTGAGCGTATGGTAAACGTATAAGTAAGATATATGCTATACCCTCGCATACGCTGATAAATTGTTAACATGTTCCTAAAATGGCCTCTGGAAGGTACACGACCTAACGTATATCAGCGTATGCGAGCGTGTGCTTATACGCTGTTATGTGACTGTACTTTACCAATGCATACTTCACTATAGTCTATATGAATCAGCACTGAAAGTCAGCGCATATTTCGTGTGTAAGACTCTCCAAAACACGGATTCTCGTCTTTGGACGGCCAGATACTGTCACACGCGCGGACACCCTTTACAGCCGCTGAACTGCGAACGTGGAAATATTAATTGCCTATCATGAAAATGAGTGTTGCATTTTATTACCAGTTGTTCAACAAACCTATTTTCTTTTCTCAGAAGCACGCACATTGTATTATTGTGTGTTGTTTTAGCTAGCTTCATTTTATAAGTCTTAATCAAAACAAACAAATAAACCCTAACCGGGGCATGTATTTATCAAAAGCGCGCTTGTTTCAAGTTGTGGTCTATGGCAGACGTCCCCTCCATGAGCGGATGTGGATTGTCACATGTTTTGCTGCGTGTTCTCGTGTCGTCGCCACAGGTAATGGACCACGTGCCCCTTGGTCCCCAGACTTACCATCCGTCGTCGAGTTTACGTATACATGTATACAAAATGCAAACTGGCTATCATAAGGACGTACGGGTGTATGCCTGTGTAAATGTACGTAAAAATAACCTGTAATAATATTGTACAACTACTTGACTGTTCATAATAAAGTCATTTTCAATCACCAGAAATACAGATAATATATGTCGTTACAGCAAAGGTGAGTAAAAGCAAACTGAACAGGTGATGTTAACATTCAAGACTTAACAGCACCGAAACGCGCAGTGATAAGGTGCATAGAAAATGGTGATATGTAATAAGCCAAGTTATATTTAAAAAAGCGAATCATGCCTGAAATGTATTGAAAACACCAAGGCAACGTCATTATCTGCTAAGTTTAAAAAGTGCATCGCCAGCAACGAATAACAGCGGACAAAACGATGATAATGTTAGAAACTTTTTTATTAAAAATGGAGGGCCCTTACAATTGCAGAATTACAACCAAGGGAGATTACCTATCCGGTGCAAACTAAAATATTACTACAACGGTTGTCTCCCATACTAGTCATATATTATGTACTGTTGGCATGCTGAAATGTATTGTGTATGTATACTTTTTGTGTTAGCCAGGTCAAAAGAAGCGAGACAATATATACGTTTTAAAGCTTTCTTCTCAATTCAGTTTTATTTATATTTATTTGTATCAAATATATATGTGCCGAGTCATGAGAAAACCTGCATAAATGACAAAATATGTTTTTCTGTTTTAACATACATCCTGTACATCCTGTACTGAACTAATTCTGGAAATTTCAGCTATCTGTTATCAATGTTAAGATATCAGCATTTTAAAAAGCACACTGTTGTGAAATTCAAAATGACGGTGATTGTTGTCTTTAGAAATATCTATGGTGCAAATAATAGCCGGTTCCGCAACTATCAAATATACTCATTTATAACAGAACATGGTCATTTTAAAACCAATAATTTTGGATTATATTGTCAGGTGACACTCTGACCTAGAAAACATAAAAAGACCCTTTTACAAGCCTTCACAAGATCAAAGAAAATCTACAGCATTTGGTAGAGCTTGAAAATTTACGGAAAGGTGCAAAGAACGTTATAGTTTAAAATAAATTATCGCGCTTTCGATTGTCATATCAGACGTCTTTGTAATGAATGTGCACACAGCAGTTCGTTTTAAAGGCAGAACTTATACATTTTTCTATTGCTTTTATAGTTTAAAAAATAATTGACGTAATGGGTGTGTTTTTGATTTGTTGTAAATCACCAGGAAACCCCGAATTGTATCATAAAATGTAAAGTACCAATCTAATGGAGTTTACTGGCATTTAAATACACCGTAGAAATGTCAGCTCGATAGCTGACCGCTAGGCGCAGTAGTCTAATTCTCGGGGACCGCCTCTCATAGGGAAAAACTCGTATTTCTTGCCCAACGCCCCCCTTTCCCCTCTTAGTTTAGCACCGACTTTCTTTCAAAATAGTTCTTGTTTTATTTAAATCATGCTGTACTCTGCTTAAATATCTAGATACATTTTTATAGTATACATGTATAAGAATGTCTGTAAAGTTTGAACTTTGCCTGTTTTCTTTGTTTAAATTTGTTTTAGTTCATTTCTTTACATTTTCCCAATTAAATAATAGATATTACAACATTTGTACAATATGATGAACTTTAACTTAATAAAAACATCTTGTTCGCTTCTATTTTAATCTTGAAAAAATATTTGAAGCCAACAAATGTATTCGCTAATCGTTTATATTGACTGAAGACAAAAATGATTGCAATCCAACTAAAGTTATTATGTTTGGTCTTATACGAACAATATTGTGCACTAACCTGTTCAAAGCGCCAATATATTAGTATTTAAGTTCAACACTGGGATCCTAAATGTTATTGACATAATGGGTGGGGGAGAGAGAAAAATACACTGTCTGAGACTTAGTACATTTTATCATGAAAGCAAACCTAAACACACAAGAACAAAACCCCAATGAACTGATATATAACTCTAAAAACAGTAGTATTCAAATTTAATCTCTTTAGTCTCTTGAACAATGGTGTTTTGGTATATATTATTAAGCCTTCAATAGGCAGAAAATTATTGATGGTCACTGTTCACCACGTTGCATATATCCTTATACTAAAATATGTGTCCTTAATTTAAATGTATGTTTGGATATCAATAACTTGTTGTTATTTTTTCAATCGGCTAATTATATGTTTTTCCTTTTTTCATTACCATTATTTTTCCCCATAATTTTTCATTATTTTATTTTATTTGTCATTCAGGCGTGGTTTATTGCTTTGTCACTCTTAATTGAAAAGTGTTGTGTAAATATCTTAAACTACCGGTTATGTCCGTATGTTAAACTTAACGTATAGAAATTTAATTATTACATGCCGGGAACCAGAATAGGAAATATTGGAAATTTCCAACACGAAAACTGCGTCGGAGAAAACTGCAGTTTACTTTGATTTTGTGTTAACAAAATAAGGTATATTTATTTTATCATAGACATTTTAATATGCTATTTTTTCTATTTCATTTATATAAATGAAATAGTGACAGGTTGGTCTGGTTGTGTATTTTACCTGTATTCTGATACAGATTGTTTTCTTGTTTCGGTTTTAAAGTTATCATAATTATACTATTATACTAAAATTGACATGCTACGGCAGTACAAACATTCAGTTCTAAATTGCTCCGTGTGATAATGTCAACTTGAACATGATTATTCTGTAAGGAATGTACTCTTCGCTGTATTCATGAAATGAACATTGTGCTAGTGGCTTATATATTATTGTAGGATCTAGATTCTACCAGGATATATAAAGATGTTTTGATATATTTAAAGTGTGAGCCAATTCTGGCATCAAACAGCTTATAATAATAAATTTGATTTCAATTTGATTTGAATTAAATGTTTAAACGGTTCCAACTTAATTGCATTTTTAAATTAAAAGATTAGTTATCTAACATATTTTGGGTTATATAGATTCAAAAATGGTCATTTGCATTACAATGCAAAAAGCCAGTACAGTAAAAACCCTCGAAACCGGACATCAACGGGGCCAGACAAAATGTCCGGTTTGGAGAGGATTCCGGTATACAGGGGATTTTCCTATTTGCTTATACATAGGCGGTAAATCGACACTCCAACTATAGTTTACATTCAACAGCTCCTTTTATTCACTTCGAGGGGACACAAGGTGTATGTTGTGTGTTTTGTTTGTAATTTAAGGATAAAATTATGCATTTTGTGTTATGTTTGTTTAACTTTTGCATTAAATTAACACGTGCGAAATAAAACCTTTTTAAAACAACTGAATCATAAAACGTATCAACATTCTTTAAACTTAAAATATGTATTCTTATACATGTACAAGCAAAATGATGAGCAAACGCTGATACATGCACATACAAAAGTAACACTTTGACATGAAACAAAATCACTGCATTTATGTCAAATAACAACTTGGCATATTACACAAGTTTACGCATCTAAAATATA